>Ga0105239_10004979_pt1 | contig 15690 bp, 16 predicted proteins | sample KBSC44metaG_FD_92761 | JGI IMG/M metagenome (GOLD analysis project Ga0105239, IMG submission 92761) | Corn rhizosphere microbial communities from Kellogg Biological Station, Michigan, USA - KBS C4-4 metaG | ecosystem: Host-associated > Plants > Roots > Rhizosphere > Soil | place: Michigan, USA...
CTCATAATCTATTTTTTATCATCCTGCGCGTCCGGTGCTGACGAGCCCAGAAACAGCGTCTTCCCATCCGGCAGCGTAACGTCGCGGCCATTGGCGCGCAATGAGCCGTCTTTCGACTGATATCCGTCGACGATAATTTCCGTTCCCACCTTCAGCGAGTCCCTGGTGAACCCGCGCCGCAGCAGCGTATTGGGCGTCCCCGCCTCCACCATCCACTCGTCCACCGTGCCATCGGCCTTTTTCACATCGACGTGAATCCAGGCATGCGGATTGATCCACTCCATCTTGGTCACCGTGCCCCGCAACTTCACCGGTTTCTTCGCGTCAAACTCCGCGGCAAACGCATGATGCGCCCAGGCCGGCACCCCAGCCAGAATCGTCAGTACAACCACAGCGGCAGCGGTTTTCATTTCGCTTCCCCTCTCTTTTCTCGCGCGCGAGCGCCGGTCAGGAAATGGACCATATCGTAATTGTCCTCGTGGCAAGCGTACTCATACATCTGCTCGCCGGGATCGATCCGATTCCACGGAATCCGCGCCGTCCACGGCCGTGTCCAGGTCGCCGGATCCTCCACCGTGAACTCATAATTCAGTGTAGTCGCGTCTACCCGAGTAAAGCGCTCGGTAATCTTGTAGGTGTCGGGATTCGCGTCCATGAACACCACCCCATCATCCGGGCGGAAGTTGGTAGTTTCGACGATCAGCGTATCGCCGTCCCAATGCCCGCGCGAATCGCCCAGCCACTGCTTCAGATTCTTGCCCAGGTGCGGACGCCCGTCGAGCGCAATCACACGGGCGCTGTGGATCATCTCCGGTCCGATCACCACATATCCCGGCGACTGAAAAATATGAAAGTCGTTATTGTAAATCGTCGGCAGATACGGCGGCGAGTCGGTGCGGATCACGCAGCGCACCGGCAGCGTGAAGTCCGTGTAATTTTCAGGCAGGCCAGCGTTGAAGCGCGTGTTCGCCGCCGCGCGCGCCGCCTTCCGCTGCTCCCTTTCCGGCGACAACGGGACCAGCGGAGGAATGCGTCCGTTGGGCGGGTCTACAATCAGCGACGTGCGATGATCGGCCGTGATCTTCAGCCGCCGCGAATCCATCCAATGATCGTTATAAGCGCGATTGACATCCACTTCAGCGCCGCCATCGCGCCGGTCGCGGGTCAAGTCACGCGCCAGCTGCGCTCGGAATTCAGCGGCCTCGTCATCGTTCAAAACGTCCTTTTCCGCTAATCCGTTGGGCCGCTGCAGCGGCGTGCTGGTGGCATCGTTCCAGACACCTTGTAAGTCTGGATCTCCCCATGGTGTCCGAAACGTGGCCGTACTCTTCGCAGCCGGCGCCTTCGCCGCCACCTTCTTAGGAGCCGCCGTCTGCGCCGTCAGAGGCAGAACCGCCGCCGCCAGAATGATCATAAATCGCTGTTTCACCTGACGCCTCCTTTGCTGAAACGCCCGAACAACATCTCTTCCGTGAACGGCACGCATTTGAATTCCAACAGTTGCACGTTTTTCTCCATGCGCCGGTACAACGGAAAACTGATCTTCCAGGGACGCGTGTACACGTTCTTGTCCTCGATGGTTGCCTCGTACATAAGATGATACGGACTCACCGGCGTATACCGCTCCACCACGTGCAAATCCTCGCTGTGATAATCCCCGGCGCGGTCGAACCAAGTCTCCTCGCGGAATCCAGTCACGTCCACCACCAGCGTGTCGCCCTCCCAGCGGCCGCGCGACCAACCCATCCACGACGGCGTAGGAGCCTCGCCCTTCCAATCCATCCGAATCGTCCGCGTGGCGCTGGCAAATTCATACGCTATTAATATGTAGGGGCTCGACCCCTGCACGATGCGAAACGGAAGCGGCATGTACGTCGCCCGCGGCACACCCGGCATGTAACACTTCAACTCCGGATCGCCCACCTCATGCCACTTCTTATCGCTGCTGACGTCCACCATCATCCGCTTTTCAAAGTTTTGCTTCTTCTTCTCCAGTGCTCCCGGTTTGTAGGGGATATCACCACCCTCGACGACGCTCTGCCCGGCCGGCCCCGCACCGTATGCGCCCATCACTTCGGGATGCGGACCCGCTTGCGCTTCATGATCCTGCAGATCCCAATCGGCAGTGACAAACGCTTGCCAAATGCCGTTGAGATCCGGATGTCCATCCGCCATGCGCGGCGCTTTGTACGCCGGAAATGTCTGCGCCGCGACTGGGATCACGGCCATCCCGGCCGCGACCATCATTGTCTGAAGCCAAGTACGCCGGAACCGGTAGGTGCGCATGGATGCAATCCGAAAATCAGTATACACCCGTACGCATCGTGCTGAAACGGTCCGCCGAATCCCTTGCAGAAATGATTTCCAAATTCGAAAAATAGGAGTATTCTGGTTACGCAGCCTGAGGATTCACGTGCGCTGAACCTCTCGGCTAGCCGTTCCCAAGTTTCCGAGAAAGCGTGTACGCGATGGTGCGTGAGTGGTATAGGCGCCCTTGCAGCCAACTCCCCGCGCAGGAAGTGGGCTTCGGAGAAGTCAACTCTCCCGCGCGGCGGAATTGTTCCCGGATTCACCAAACATTGTTCGATTCCGCCGTAACCTATCTCAAGAAAAATAATCAGTATAGGTGTGATCCGCACCGGTCGATCTGTATCTGTCGCCGCCTCGTGGAGTCCTCGTATGAAATCAGATGTAATTCGCTTCGATCAAAGCGTCTGCTCCAGACTGGATCTGGCGCTCTCGCGGGAATGGTTGGAAACTAACGGGCTCGGCGGCTTCGCTTCGTCGACCCTGATCGGCCTCAACACGCGCCGCTATCACGGGTTGTTGACGGCCTCCACCACGCCACCCACTGGCCGCGTCCTGCTGCTTTCGAAGCTGGAGGAAACCGTCGTCATCGACGGCCAGCGCTATGAGTTAGCGTCCAACCAATATGCTGGCGCCGTCCATCCCCAAGGCTATCAGTACTTAAAGGAATTCCGCCTGGACCCGTTCCCGGTGTTTATCTATCGCGTGGCCGGCCTCGAAATCGAGAAGCGCGTTTTCATGGTACACGGGGAAAATACCACGGTTACCGAATATGAGCTTCGCTCGATCGATGGTTCCGCGAAACCGAAGTGCGAGCTTGAGCTTCGCCCCCTGATCGCCTTCCGCGATTATCACAGCACTACTCATAAAAATGATGCGCTGAATCCCGCGTTCGAGACCCAGGATGGTTTGGTGAGCATCAGCGCCTATTCGGGTCTGCCCCCGCTCTACTTCGCCCATAACGCGCAGGAACTCGCAACCGACGGCGGTTGGTATATGAATTTCGAATATCGCATCGAGCGCGATCGTGGTCTCGATTTTGAGGAAGACCTGTACCAGCCTTTCACGCTGTGCTTTCAACTGAGCCGCCGCAACTCTGCCGCCGTGATCGCTTCCACCCAATCGCACGATGCCAAGTCGGCCGCCGTCTTGCGCGAAGCTGAACGGCGCCGCCGCGAAGCCGTGGTTGCCGCCGCGCCCGTCGACCAGCCGCTGGTGAAAACGCTGGTAGCCGCCGCCGATCATTACATCGTCCAGCGCGGATCATCCAAATCCATCGTGGCCGGATATCACTGGTTCACCGATTGGGGCCGTGACACCATGGTCGCGCTGCCCGGCCTGACCCTGGTCACCGGGCGCTTTGACATCGCCCGCCAGATCCTCGAAACGTACGCCGCAAGTGTCGACCAGGGCCTCCTCCCCAATCGTTTCCCTGACGCGGGCGAGACCCCCGAATATAATACGGCCGACGCCACGCTATGGTTCTTCGAAGCCATTCGCGCCTACCTTCACTACAGCGGTGATGAAGATTTTGTTCGCCAGCAACTCTATCCTATCCTCAAAGACATCGTCGATTGGCACGTGCGCGGCACCCGTTACGGCATTCATGTGGATGCCGACGGTCTGCTGGCCAGTGGTGAAGCGGGGCACTTAACTGGTTTGAATCTGACGTCGAATGGTTTGAACCTGACCTGGATGGACGCGAAAGTGGGCGATCACGTGGTCACTCCCCGCAGCGGCAAGCCCGTCGAGATCCAAGCCCTGTGGTACAACGCCCTATGCATTATGCAAGGGTTTGCCCACCGCTTCGGTGACCCATCCTCGGAGTCCCTGTTTGCAAGCCTCGCCGCCGAAGCGATGGCAACCTTCAATAAGCGTTTTTGGAACGATTCAACCGGCTGCCTCTACGATGTCGTCGAAAACGGCCACGCCGATGGTTCCCTGCGCCCCAACCAGATCTTCGCCGTCAGTCTTCCGCACAGTATGCTCTCGCCCGAAAAAGCCCGCAGCGTGGTGCAAACCGTACAGACCGAATTGTTGACACCACTGGGTCTACGGACCCTCTCCCGTCATGACCCGCGCTATCGCGCACGCTATGAAGGTGGCATCAGCGAGCGCGATACCGCCTATCACTTGGGCACGGTGTGGCCGTGGTTGATGGGCCCCTTTATAACGGCGTATTTGAAAGTGAACCAGCGTAGCGAAGCCGCGCGCCAGAAGGCCGAAACCTGGCTGGCCGCTCTCTCTGAGCACGTAACCACCACGGGCCTGGGTCACATCTGCGAAATCGCCGATGCCGAGTATCCCTACACCCCGCGAGGCTGCATCGCCCAAGCCTGGAGCGTGGCCGAAGTCCTGCGCACCGCCGTAGAAGACGTGTACGGTGCCGCGGCCATCACTAAGCGCCGCCCCACAAAAGCCGTGGCCACCCCCGCGTTAGCGAGAGCAGCCAAGCCATAAAACCGCAAATCGAGGACAGCCACGAATTTCCCCGCACTTGCGAATTTCGTGGCTGTCCCGATTTGCCCTACGCTATAAACCCGCCTTCACCGGATGCAGCACCAACTTCTGAATCCGCCAGTTCAGCAGCTCCGCCACCCACAGCTCATTCTCCGATGGGCAAGCGATCTCATGAATCCACCCGAACTGCTTCATCTGACGCCCTGCCTTACCCAGCACACCCACCAGCTTCCCATCCAGCGTCAACTTGTAAATCCGCCCCGGGAAAGCGTCAGAAGTGTAAATGTACTGCGTAGGCCCCGGCGAAATGCAAACCGTCCAGGGAGCCCCCGCCGATTGCGTAGCGTTCGTAGTCGCCGTCGGCATGTTCCCCATCCAAGGCTTGGCGTCGGCCGGCACTGGAGCATCCACCGTAATCTGCCGCAAGAACTTCCCGTCTGGATCGAAAACTTGAATGCGCTTGTTCCCACGGTCCGCTACATAAATATTGCCCGCCGCGTCATTCGCGATCCCATGCGGCGTATTGAACTGGCCCGGCCCCGTGCCCGGCGTACCCCATGACTTCACCCAGTCGCCGTTCTTGTCGTACTTCGCCACCCGCGAATTGATGTAGCCGTCGCTGATGAAAATGTTGCCCTGCGTGTCCCAGGCCACATCGGTGGGCTGGCGGAACTGTCCGTCAATCGCCGGCAGTGGCGGATTCGGATGCTTCCATGGCTCCGAATTCTCATCCGAAGCTTCCTTTTTGCGTCCGAACACCATAGTCACGCGCCCCTCCGGGTTAAAGCGAATGATCATGTCCGTGCCCTTGTCGACAGCCCAGATGTTGTCGTCTTTGTCCACGCGAACATCGTGCGCGAAGGACCATGCGTACAACCCCTTGCCGATCTCGCGGATGAACTTGCCGTCCGGCCCGAATTCGAGCAGTTGCGACGCCGTCGCGCCATAAGCCGGTCCCACGGTGTTGCCGCGGTTGTAAATGAAAACGTGTTTCTTCGAGTTCAACGCGATTCCCGAGACCTCGCCGAAATACATGTCCGGCGGCAGCTTCAGCACGTTCGGAACCGAGTCAAAAGGAATCTCCGGCACATCCGCGGCCCACGCCGCAGCGCTCAGGCATCCCAGCGCAATCAGAGCATATGGTTTCAAAGTAGCCTCCTTAATCCCAACAGGTACGATACCAAATACCAGCAACAGACGCATCACAACTTGTTGATATCCGAAGTTTCCAGGATCGATTTCGACGCGCCTGCCTTCGCGACTTTTAGCATCGCCCGCCCAACCTGCTCCGTAGTCGTCACGTATTGCGGAAACAGCCGATACAGCAACGGCAGTAGCGGACCCAACACCGTGTAAGTAATCTGGACGAACCCGGTCTTTGACCTGACTCCATGCAGCGGCACAATTCCACCCGGACGGAACATATAAGCGGCCTTGAACGGCAGCCGCAGCAGATCGTTCTCCGTCTTCCCCTTCACTCGCGCCCACATGGTGCGCCCGTGTTCAGAACTATCCGTGCCCAAGCCCGAAACGTAAATGAACGTCATAGTCGGATTAAGCTGCGCCAGCACGCGCGCCGCCGCCAACGTAATGTCGTAAGTGACGCGCCGGTAGTCCGCTTCCTTCATGCCAGCCGACGAAACACCCAGGCAAAAGAAGCACGCGTCGTAACCCGACAATTCTTTTTCAATGGCAGAGAAATCGAAGAAATCTTTGTGGATCAGTTCGCGGAGCTTCGGGTCGCGCTGCCCGGTCGGCGCTCTCACGATAGAAAGCACGCGTTTCACATCCGGATCGAGAAGGCATTCGCGCAGGACCCCTTGCCCCACCATCCCGCTCGCTCCCAACAGCAGAACGTTCATTGTGATGGCAATTCTCGCCGGTCCGGAGGCACCCATCGGGCGCGCGCCTCTTGCCCCGCCAGAACCTCCGGAGTCCAAAACCGGTGCAGCAGCCCGCCGCTCAACTGAGTTTCGTTCAGCCGCAAGAACTCATCGAAGCTGTTCTCACGATGAGTCGCCAGTAAACGGACCCAAGCCGTAGTGATGGTCTCGTGATACAGCTGAGCCGCCCCATTATGCGCGGCGAAATTCTGAATCCCCGCGCGCACCTTGGCTAACGCGGTCTCGAACGGCTCCCGGTGTAAGTGCAGCCACGCCAGACGCAAGTGATCCGCATGGTGAAACTCGGAATTCAGCAGCCGGCAAGAGTGGAACGCCTCCAGGAATTCCTCATCGCTCAGATGAGTCGAAGCCAGCACGAGCGGCATAGTTAAATTATGACAAACGCTCTCGTTTTGATATCATGGGCGGCGGAAATAGAGGAGTGTCCAGCATGAACCGCAGAAACCGTCTGACCGCGCTATCGGTATTTGTGCTCGCGTGCGTAGCATCCATCCCCGCGGCCGCGCAGTCGCTCGACTACGATACCTTCAAGACCCAGGTCGAACCCATCTTCGTTAAAAAGCGCCCCACCCACGCCCGCTGCGTGGTGTGCCACGCCGCTTCGAATAACGCTTTCCGCCTGCAGCCGCTGGACAAGGGCGCAACTTTCTGGACCGAAGAACAGTCCCGCAAAAACTTCGAAACCGTTTCGCGCCTGGTGAAACCCGGCGATCCCGACAATAGCCACTTCCTCAAACAACCCCTGGCGCACGAGGCCGGCGGTGAAGAGTTCCATTCCGGCGGACGCCAGTTCCCCAATAAGAACGATCCCGATTGGCAGACCATCGCGAATTGGGTGCGCTCCGCCAAGTGACGCCTTCGCCGGGCTCCGTTCTGTCGAAGGACGGCACCACCATCGGCTACCTCCGTCTTGGCGCTGGACCGCCTTTAGTCATGGTGCACGGAAGCCTAGGCGTAGCAGAAGTGTGGCTCGCCGTCGCCAATCTGCTAGCCGATAGTTTCACCTGCTACCTGATGGATCGCCGCGGCCGCGCCCGCAGCGGTGACGCTCCGGATTACTCCATAGAACGCGAATACCAAGACGTCGCCGCCGTCCTTGCCGTCGCTGGCGCCAAGCCCCATCTGATCGGCCATTCCTACGGAGCCGTCTGCGCGCTCGGCGCAGCCCTCGAAACGCCAGTCGATAAAATGATTCTCTACGAGCCCCCCGTTGGCGTGGTCTTCGGTCGCGAAGTCGAAGACTACCGCCAGGCGATCGCCGCCGGCGATCCCGAGAAAGCGCTCGAGATCGGAATCACCAGGATCGTAGGCGTGCCGCAGAGTCAGTATGAAGCCATGCGGGCCAATCCAACGTTCCCCATGTTCAAAGCGCTGGCCCCCGGCTGGGTCCGCGAAATTCAGCAGATCGAGAAGCTGGGAACTAGTCTCGATCGCTATCGCGCGATCGAGTCGCCAGTGCTCATGCTGTTGGGAACCGAAACTTCGGGCAATCTGAAAAACTCCACCGCCGCACTCAGCCGCGTGTTGAAGAACGCCCGCGTATCCGCGCTAGCCGGGGAAGGTCACCTAGCATTGCGGACGGCGCCCGCGCTAGTAGCCGAGCGCGTCCGCGACTTTCTCGCCTAAGGAACGATTACCGTCCCGTTGCGCTTCGGCACTTCGCCCACCGGAATGCGGCTGACTTCCTTCATGGTCTTCATGTCGATGGCCGACACGTAATTCGCACCCGCGTTAGCCACATAGATAGTCTTGCTGTCAGGAGTAAACGTCAACCAGTCCGGCGTAGAAGCCGTGTGCACGTAGCCCAGCATTTTCAGATCCGGCATCGAATACGCAAACACGCCCGCCGCCTGCGAGCTATTCACCCACAGTGTCTTGCCATCCGGCGACACACCGATGCCGTGCGACGGAGCCGCGCTATGCGTCTCCCCGCGCACCGGTTCGCTGGGCAGCATCACTCGCTGAATCTCTTTGTGCGTATTCATATCCACTACCGCGAACCCATGGGTGTCGGAGAGCTGCACGAACAACCGCCCTGTCGAGCCGTCCGCCCCCTTCTCAAACGTCATGCAGCGCACGCCTTTGTCCATCATCAAGGTCCACAGCGGCTCCAGCGTCAGCTCGTCGATCACGTTAATCGACTTGCCCGTAACCGACCCCGCCACCACAACCTTCCCGTCCGGCGAAACGTAGGTGTTGTGCCCCGCGCCCTTGATCGGAATGGTCTTGATATTCTTCATCGCCACCGTGTCGATCACATCCACCGCGCCCGGCGCCTGCGCAATCGCTACGAACAACCTCTTACCGTCCTTCGAAGTGGAGATGTTGTTAGGATGCCCGCTCAGCGGCACTTTGCCGATCAGCTTGCCGGTCTTGGTGTCGGTGAACCACACCGTGTTCTCCGCCTCGCATGAAATGTAAGCGCGCGTGCCGTCGGGCGAGAACGAGACGCCATGCGGCACCTCAATGTCTTTGATCTGCATCACCACTTTATTGGTGGCCGGATCGATGATATCCACCACATCACCAGCGCTATTGGTCTGGTAAATGCGCACCGACCCTGCCATCAGCGGCAGCGCCAACAAAAACATCGCGGAACGTTTCATCAAAAAACCTCCTGAGGACAACGTCTGCAGTGTATCGAGGGACGGCATCTCACGTCAATTGTGGTGCTACCGTAGAGCTATCGGGAATGAGGCTCTCATGCTGCCCATGCTCTTCCATCAGTGGGTCCCTGCTTCGCTGCGCGGCGGACGAACCGGATTCGCGCTGCTGGCGGAGCTAGACCGCCAACTGCATCTCTGCCGCAGCCCCGAAGCCGCGATCGACACCCTTGACAACTTTAAGATGGACTTGTACGGCGGCCTGGCTGCGCGTTTCCCGGTTCCGGTAGCGCAGGCGCTCACGCTCAAGACCCTCAATGTTCACCTAGCCAAATATCATTACGAAGCCCGCAGTGTCTCGCTGTTATCGCGCCCGGTTGGAATTGTCGCTGACCCCTCCAATATGTGTCAATTGGCATGCCCGGGTTGCGTTCACTCGGAACACTCCGAAGCTTTCAAGCTGTTCGATTGGCCCAAGGGCACTCTCACGCAGGACTGCTTCTCGCAATTGCTCAAGCTCCACGGTTCGCATGCGATCGGCGTCTACTTCTGCAATTATGGTGAGCCGCTGCTCAACTTGAATACGCCGAAGCTCATCCGCATGGCGAAGCAGTATCTGCTGGGAACGGCGCTCTCCACCAGCCTTTCCGTGGTTCGCTTCGACGCGGAGGCTTACGTCGAATCCGGCCTCGATTTCATGGTGGCGTCGATCGACGGCGCGACCCAGCCGGTGTATCAGCAATTTCGCCGCAACGGCAACCTGGAACTCGTGTTTAACAATCTTCGCAAGCTGGCGGACGCCAAACGTAAGCTGCGGAAGAGAACGCCGGTGGTGTCGTGGAACTTTCTAGCATTTGAGCATAATAAGCACGAGATTCCTCTGGCCGAGCGCACGGCGCGCGAACTCGGGGTCGATCAATTCCGTGTGGTGCTCCCGTGGGGCGTGGATTGGGACGATCCGGATATTCGTCCAGCCTCCGTAAAAGCGGGAGTGCGGCGCCTCAATTGGTTGTCTGCCACCAACTTGCCGCAGAATTGGAATCCCTTCCCCGAAAGCCTGGAGGTCGAGACTATTCGGCAAGCTTTCGAGAACCCGTGGGACCGCCGGTTGCTTCGCGAAGAGACTCCCAGCAAAGGCCACACCTGCAAATGGCTGTACAACAATATCGTGATGGATGCGACCGGTAGGATCATGCCCTGCTGTGGCGCCCCGAGCCCGGACACTAACCTGGTATTCACGAAGATCACCGCTGACGAAGACACGTACAATTCGCAAATGCACCAGGAAGCCCGGCGTTCATTTTCAACGCCCACTCCCGTTACTGATAGCAGCCCTTTTTGCGCCAAGTGCCCTTGGGATCACGACGTGGTGAATATCGGCGGCCCGGAGATCCGCCGCTATTTCCGCGCAGCGGATGCGGCGTTTTTCGATCGACAGAGTTTGCGTCTTCTGTCCGACTGGTAGAAGATCATTTCACGGTAACAGTAACCGACTGCTGTACTGATTTTCCTTGCCCGTCCTCGGCAGTCAAAGTGAACGTGGTGGTTTTGGTTGGCGAAGCATCAAAGCAATAACTAAGCGCCGGGTGAACGGAATCTATCGGTGGTTCCAGTCGAACTACTTTCGCATTCAGAACCCCGTAGCAGAATAAAGTCTCTTGCCCGCGGCGAATGACTGGGGGCCGAACGACGAATCCGGAGATCTTTACGTCGTCTGATCCGTAAGCGGCCCTGAATCGCCGTCCCGCTTCCAGTTCTTTTTGCTCTACTCTCTTTTCAAATTCGAGATCAGCCTGCTTGCGGCCGTAAAACGTCCAGGCCAGATAGCCGCCGCCCAGCGCGACCGCCAAAGCGCCGCTCCATAAGAACACTTTCAGCGAACTGTTGCCGCCCATTTCGTCGAAACCTTGCGGATGCGCTCCACCGCGTCCAGAATGTTCTCCAGCGAATTAGCATAGCTGAAACGCAGATACCCGCGACCTTCTGCGCCGAAGCACTGCCCATCGAGACACGCCACGCCACCTTCATACAACAAGTGGTCGGCCAGTTCCTTGGAACCCATGCCTGTACCCTCGACGTTCGGAAATACATAAAACGCCCCCGCCGGCACCGGGCAACGGAAACCAGGAATCGTATTCAGCCCCTTGACCACTGCATCGCGGCGTCGCTTAAATTCCGCCACCATCGCGTCCACCGCATCCTGCGGACCTTCCAGCGCCTCAATCCCCGCGCGCTGCGTAAAACTCGCCGTGCAGGAATTGGAATTCACCATCAGCTTGACCACCGCGTCCGCCAGCCACTCCGGCATTACCCCGTAACCTAGCCGCCAGCCGGTCATCGAATAGGTTTTGGAGAACCCGTCCAAGATGACAGTTTTATCCAGCATGCCGTCGACGCTCGCGATCGAGCTGGGTTCGCCGTCATAGATGATGCGTGAATAAATCTCATCGCTCAGCACGATGATGTCGCGCTCGCGCAGCATCGCGGCGATCTCTCGAATATCGCCCACCGGAATAATACCGCCCGTCGGATTGTGCGGCGAATTCAGGATCACCAGCTTGGTGCGGTCCGTCAGCCGGTCCTTCAGCTCATTAATATCCAGCGAAAACCCACGGCTCTCGTGCAGCGGAATCGGCACCGGCTTCGCACCCTGAAAACGAATCATCGATTCGTAGATGGGAAACCCCGGGTCGGGGTAAATCGCCTCATCGCCCTCTTCCAGCAGTGCGATGATCACGAAGTACATGATCGGCTTGCCGCCCGGCACCACGCATACATTCTGCGGACCAACCTTGATGCCCCGGGTCCGCGAAATGTAGCTCGCAATCGACTGCCGCAGATCTGGCAGCCCCTGCGTAGGACCGTACTTGGTCCAACCCTCGTCGAGCGCCTTCTTGCCCGCCTCGATCACATTGCGCGGCGTAGGGAAATCGGGCTCGCCGATTTCAAGATGAATAACGCTCTGGCCTTTGGCTTCGAGCGCGCGCGCCTTCACCATCACCTCAAAGGCTGATTCGACCCCAATGCGGGCCATTTTCTTCACCAGTTGCATGTGACGATGATACCGCGCGCGCTTGCGCCGGATTGTTTAGAACGCGTTTTAGGACACGTTTAGAACAACGCCGTGTCGCGCCGCGTCCAGGACTTGCCCTTTTCCTTCGCGATCTTCTCCACGTCGTTCACGTAAGCGCCCGCCTGCGTCAGCACGTGATGCAGATCGTTGCCCACGCTGACGAAGGTGAAGCCTTTATCCAGGAACTCGCCCACGCGCGAAGTGCCGAACAGGAAGATCCCCAGGATCACGTTGTTCTTCTTGGCCGCCGCGATCAGTTTGTTGGTGGCCTCGCCCAGCTCCGGCGACGTGTACATGTGCGGGAACTCGTACTTTTCATACAGCCCCATGGACATGCACAAGTCGTTCTGCCCCAGGAACAGCATGTCGAGCCCGGGCACCGCCGCGATCTCATCGATGTTCTTGATGCAATCTGCGGTCTCCACCTGCAGCGCCTTGATGGTGTTCTCGTTGGCCGCGCCCGCGTAGCCCAGCAATCCGGCCTTGTTCATACTGCGCTGCGGAAAATACACGGAGCGCGTGCCGGCTGTCGGATAGCGCATGCAACTGATGGCCGCGGCTGCTTCTTCGGCGGTGTTGATGTAAGGAACCAGAATCCCGTCGGCGCCGGTATCGAGCGACTGCTGAATCCCTGGCCGGTCCTGATAACTACCCACGCGCACCATCGATTTCGCTCCGCCGCTGGCGATACCCGCGAGCATCGTCGACAAAGTCTCATAGCTCATAGGGCCGTGCTGCGAATCCACTAGTAGCCAGTCGTAGCCGCTATGTGCCAATTGCTCCACCACTGTCGGACTGTGCGAGTTCACAAACAGTCCCAGCTTAGGCGTGCCGGCGCGCATTTGTTTCTTGAATTCCGCGCCATTCAATACGTCACTCATTCGTTGGATCTCCTGATGAAAGTTTCCGGTTCTCGTCGCAGTATACAACACTCAACCCGCTGCTCATGCCGCCGCGAGGGTATGATAGACTCGTAAAGTTTCATCTCCCGTCGTAAAGCCAGAAATGACCCTCTACCAAATCTGTCAAGCCCTGCAGGATTCTGATTTCGGCACTTCCATACGCGAATCCATCTGGACCTTCCCCGCGATTGAGACCGTGCATGTCCTGGGATTGGCGGTTTCGGTAGGCATCCTGGTAATGCTGGACCTGCGTTTAGTGGGCGCCGGCTTCCGCCACATTCCCGCCGCCGACATCATGCACAAGCTAAAGCGCTGGTACCTGAGCGGCTTCATCGCGATGTTCCTGAGCGGCGTGCTGCTGTTCTGGTCCGAGGCCGAAAAGTGCTACCGCAGCCCCACTTTTCGTATTAAATTGATCTTCCTGGCGCTCGCCGGCTTGAACGCTCTATTCTTCGAAATCAAATATGTGCCTACCATGCGAACCTGGGACACAAACGGCATCACGCCCACCGGTGCCAAGCTGGTAGGCTGGGCCTCGCTGATCTGCTGGCTCGGCGTCATCGGGTTCGGACGTTGGACCGCTTACGGGATGAAGTAACACTATGATTCACGCGTTTCTGCCGTTCTTTCGCTGGGCCGATCACACCGCCGTCGCCGTGTGGATTCGCGATTCCACCTGGATCTTCGCGCTGCTCGAAGTATTCCATCTGTTCGGATTGACGCTCTTGTTGGGAACATTAGTCGTGGTGAATCTGCGTTTGTTTGGCTGGGGTCTCGCCGGACATCGTTTGTCGGAAGTCGCCGCCGATGCGCTACCGTTCACGATCTGGGGAATGATAGCCACCATGGGTTCGGGAGCGCTCCTGTTTGTATCGGAGGCCATGAAGTGCTACGGCAGCGCGCCCTTCTTCGTGAAAATGGGTCTGCTCGCCGCCGCGTTGCTGTTCACCTTTACGTTCCACCGCTACTTGGCCAAGAAGGACGCGCCGCCCTCGGCCGTCACCAAATTCGCTGCCTGCCTGTGCATTACGCTGTGGTTCGGCGTCGGCCTGGCGGGACGCGCCATCGCGTTTTTCTAGCTTGCCCTTCCGCGTGCCACAATAATCCAATACCATGTGGCCCCAAACCTACGCCCCTGTCGCCGGTAGTCTGCAACTTTCTGCTCTGGTCGCCGTGCTACCCGTTTTTGTCGTACTGGTGTTGCTGGGAGTGTTCCGCAAACCCGCGTGGGTAGCGGCCATTGCCGGATTCATCACCTCGGCAATCATATCGGTAGCCGTTTACAACATGCCCTTCGTGCTCGCCGTCAGCTCGGCCCTGTACGGCGCTGCCAACGGCATGCTGCCCATCGGCTGGATTGTCTTCACCGCGATCCTGCTCTATCGAGTCACTGTCGACACCGGCAAATTCGACATAATCAAGGACTCGCTCGGCAGCGTCACCAGCAATCGCAGCATGCAGGCGCTCTTGATCGCGTTTGCTTTCGGAGCATTCATCGAAGGCGCCGCGGGCTTTGGCACACCGGTAGCGATCGCCGCCGCCATGCTAGCCGGCCTGGGATTCCCGCCTTTCCTAGCCGCGAGCATTTGTCTGCTGGCGAACACCGCGCCGGTAGCGTTCGGATCGATCGGTACGCCGCTCGTCATGTTGCAGCGCGTGACCAACCTGCCCATGGACGCACTGTCCGCTGACGTGGGCCGGCTATGCGCCCCGATCTCGCTGATCCTGCCGTCGTATTTAATGCTAGTCATGGGAGGCTGGCCCGGTCTGCGCGCCGCCCTCCCCGCGTCCATTGTTTGCGGAGTGGTTTTCGGCGGAGTGCAATTCCTGGTTTCGAGTTACCTCGGCCCCTACCTCACTGACATCCTGGGCGCGATCTCAGCCATGGGCGCCCTGCTATTGCTGCTGCGCTTCTGGACGCCGGTGGGTGACGAAAAGCGCACCAAATCGCGCCACACCCCCGGCGAAATTTTCCTAGCGTGGAGCCCATACTTGCTCTTAGTGATTTTCGTCCTCTTGTGGGGCAGCAACGCCACCAAGGCGATTCTCGACAAAGCCACCGTGATCATCCCCTGGCCAAGCCTGCACAACCTGATCACGCGCATGCCCCCGATCACGCCCAAGCCCTCGCCCTATGGAGCCCCCTACACTCTAAATCTGCTATCCGCCTCTGGCACCTCATGCTTGTTCGCAGTGTTCGCATCGGCCCTGGTGCTGCGCGTGAGCCCCCCACGCCTAGCGCGCCTGACCTGGCTCACCGCGAAACAACTGGCACTGCCATTGCTAACCATCGCCAGCGTAGTAGCGTTAGCGTTCATCATGAACTACTCAGGCCAGACCGCGACCCTAGGCTTGGTCGCCGCCAAAACCGGCGGTGAATTCCCCTTCTTCAGCACCTTGCTCGGATGGCTAGGAGTCTTCCTCACCGGCAGCGACACCTC
>Ga0105239_10004981_pt1 | contig 15684 bp, 6 predicted proteins | sample KBSC44metaG_FD_92761 | JGI IMG/M metagenome (GOLD analysis project Ga0105239, IMG submission 92761) | Corn rhizosphere microbial communities from Kellogg Biological Station, Michigan, USA - KBS C4-4 metaG | ecosystem: Host-associated > Plants > Roots > Rhizosphere > Soil | place: Michigan, USA...
AATACGCGATCGGATACGACAAGCCGTCGACGTGATCCACGCGCACGCCATCGATCAATCCTTCCTCGTACAGCGCGAACACGGTGCGATGCACGTCCTGGAACACGCGGTCGTCTTCGATGCGCAGCGCGGCGAGTTCGGCGATGTCGAAAAAGCGCCGCCAGTTGATGCGCTCGGGCGCGGTGCGCCAATCGTCGAGTCGATAATGTTGTCGATCGAGCAGCGCGGCGACGTCGGAGGTTGCGGAGATCCCGTCGCCCGACAGCGGCCAGCGCGAATCGTAATGCGCGACTTTCCACGCATCGTCTTCGCGCACCACCGTGAGCAATCCTGCATCGATGGCCTCGGCGAGCGGTCGATCCAGATACGGCAACAGCACCTTGCCGTGCAGCGAACGCTGCTCGGGTGTCCAGTCGATGTCGAAATGTCGCGCGTAGGCGCTGTCGCGGCCGTTGGCGAGCACGTCGTTCCACCAGGCGTTGTTCTTGCCGGCGACACCCATATGATTGGGCACGATGTCGAGAATCACACCCATGCCACGTGCGCGCAGCGCCGCGACCAGTTTGCGCAGGCCGTCGATGCCGCCGAGCACATCGCTCACGTGCGAGAAATCGACGGTGTCGTAGCCGTGCGTGGAACCTTCGCGCGCGCGAAAAACCGGCGACAGATACAGATGGCTGATGCCGAGCGACGCGAAATAGACGACGCGTTCGCGCGCGTCGTCGAAGGTGAATTCGCGCGTGAGCTGCACGCGCGCGGTGGAGCGGGGCGTCATGAACGTTTTCCTCGTCGCGCGAGCCGCCGCAGGCGCGTGGCCACGCGCGGCGTATCGAGCAGTGTCGTGGCCGGCGCGCGATAACGGCGGCGCCAGTTCGGATGTTCCTCGATGGTGCCGGGCAGGTTCGGCGCCTCGACGGCGCCGAGTAGATCTTCGATCGGCACGATCGCGAGCGGCGACGCGGAAGCGGCCACGTAGTCGATCGCGGCATCGACGACCCGCTCACCAGTCGCACGTGGCGACACGCGCGAACGGTTGCGCGCCAGCGCGCTGGCGAGTTGCGCTTTGGCGCGCACGCGTTCATCGCGCTCGTCCGTTTCGCTGCGTTCGCCGAACAGATGCAGGCGTCGCCTCCAGTCCAGATCGCGGCCCGCCCACCAGCCGGCGATCGGCGTGAGGTCGTGTGTCGAGGTCATCGCGACAGCATTCGCGCGCCAGCGTTTCGGCGGCAGGAAACCCGCAGCGCTGCGCATGAACGGCAATACATCGAGGCCGAGGATACCTGCGTCGGCCAGACGCGAGCGGCAATCGTCCGGCACGGTACCGAGATCTTCGCCGATGTCGATGCAGCGATGCCGCCACGATTCCAGCGCAACCAGCCGCACCAGATCGTCGAACGGATAGCGTAGATACGCACCGTCCACCGGACGCGCGCCATCGGGCACCAGCCACAACCGCATCAGAGACATCACGTGATCGAGGCGCACGCCACCCGCGTAACGCATCGCCGCGCGAAGGACGCGCAGGAACGCCGCGAAGCCGTGACGATGCAGCGCGCTCGGCGAAAAAGTGGTCAGACCCCAGCTTTGTCCGATCGCGTTGAGCGCGTCGGGCGGCGCGCCGATGGTGGCGCCGATCAGCATGTCCTGCGGCTGAGTCCAGCATTCGCTGCCGTTCGGATCGACGCCGACGGCGAGGTCGGCGATGAAACCGATCGGCATCGCTTGGGCGGCGGATCGCGCGCGCATCAGTTCGTGCGCGGCGCGCCACTGCAGAAAACTGTGGAACGCGACGCGCTCACTGTGCGCGTCGGCAAAACGACGAGTCTCCGCCGAATCGACCGGCGGTTTGGGTTGGCCGCGTTCGTCGAACGCTTCGAACAGCGCGTGACGCGCGAGTGCGTCGCCTTCGGTGCGGCGGAATTCGGCGAAGTCGCCGGCGCCGGGCAGCTCGCCGGCGATCATTCGTGCGAACGCCGCTTCGCTCAACGTGCGATGCACCGGCGCGGCCATCGGCCAGTCGATCAACGACGGCGCGTGTACTTGCTTGGTTTGCCGCAACAGCTCGCGTGGATCGGCATACAGCGCGTTGAGGAACATGCGGTTCGACGGGCTGTATGGACTGAAGCGCTTCGCATCCGCGTAGAACATCGCGTGCACGGGACTGAGCGCGACAGCTGCCGCACCGTGGCGCGCCGCCGATTGCGCAAATTGCGCCAGCGCCGTGAAATCGCCGAAGCCGAGATCGCCGGGTCGGCGCAATCCATACACCTGTGCCGCGACGCCCCACTGTTTCCTGTTGCCGCCGAATGCATCAGCGACCGAGAAACAACGCGGCGGCGACGCCGCCAGCACCACGCGCGTGTTGCCGATGTCCAGCGTGTGATAGCCCGGCGGCAAGGTGGTATCCAGCGCGATGCGATTGCCGCGTGAGCGCAGCGTGCAGTCGCGGCGCTCGCCGTGTTCGAGTTGCAACTGCGCACGCGATCCGCGCACGGGCAGCGAAAACGAAGGCGACGCGGCATCGACGACCACGAGCGGTGGAACTGCCGGCATCGCGTCGTCGGCGCGCATCGTATCCAGCAGCGCGCGCAATGTGTCCGGCGCGACGCGCTGCGGATTGCCGAACGCATCGGTCCATTGCGTGAGCAACCCGGCGCGCGTGGCGATGCGTTCGAGTTCGCCGTCGCGCACGTCAGCCGATCCAGGCGACGAGGCTCGACGGTTCGAGCCGGCCGTCGGCGATCGCTGCCGCGGCCGCGTCGGACGTCGCATACAGCAAGGTGCTGCGCATGCTCGGCGCCGTGCATGCATCGTCGCCGAAGTTGATGCACAGGTGCAGCGCGAGGCCGTCGTCGCGGTCCCACCGCGCGTGCAACGCACGGTCGCTCAGCACATCGGCATGGCGTACGGACTTCCTGTCGAGCCACGGCACGATTTCGCGCTGGCGCAGCGCGATGAGCTTGCGCACCTGATCGCGCACCGGCGATTGCACCGGGAAGCGCGGACGCGATGCGGCGAAGGTCGAGGAGTCGTTCGGATCCGGAATGCGTGCGCGGCGCGACGCATCGCTGAATTCGGGGAACTTGGCGAATTCCTTGCGGCGTCCGTCGCGCACGGCGGTGGCCAGTCCGTCTTCGTAGGCGGTGAAGTATAAAAAGGGATTTTTCTCGCCGTATTCGTCGCCCATGAACAGCATCGGTACGAACGGGCAGAGCAGCAGGAAGGCCAGCGCGGCGTGATTGCGCTCGGGCGTGGTCAGCGTCGTCAGCCGTTCGCCGAAAGCGCGGTTGCCGATCTGGTCGTGGTTCTGCAGGAAGGCGACGAACGATGTCGGCGGCAGGTGCGCCGACGGTTCACCGCGCGCGACGCCTTCGCGATACGGCGAAGTTTCACCCTGCCAAATGAAACCTTCGCGCCATGCGCGTGCGAGCATTTCGATCGAGGTGTCGGCGTATTCGGCGTAATAGCCGCCGCGCTCGCCGGTAAGCAGCGTGTGCATGACATGATGGAAATCGTCGTCCCACTGCGCGTCGAAACCGTGGGTAAGGAGTCCGGCCGCATTCCCGTCGTGTTCGAGCACGCGATGCGAATGCCGCCCGTCCGTATTCGTGCGCACGCGCGTGGCGAGATTGACGAGCCAGTTCTGATCGATGATGGCGTGCGCGGCGTCCAGGCGCAGTCCGTCGAAGCGGTATTCGTTGAGCCAGTACAGTGCGTTCGCGATGAAGAATTCGCTGACTGCCTTGTTCTTCACGTCGATGGCGTCGCCCCACGGCGTCGGGATGTCCTTGCGGAAAAAGGACGAGGCGTATTTGCCCAGATAATTCCCTTCGGGGCCGAAATGGTTGTAGACCACATCGAGCAGTACCATCAGCCCGCGTTCGTGCGCTTCGTCGATCAGGCGCTTGAGCGCATCCGGCGGTCCGTATACGGCGTCGGGTGCGAACGGCAGCACGCCGTCGTAACCCCAGTTGCGCGTGCCAGGAAATTCGGCGATCGGCATGAGTTCGATCGCGGTTATTCCGGTCTCGATGAAGTAGGGCAGCTGCTTGCGCACGCCGTCATAGCCGTCGAGAAGTCCGACGTGCACTTCCTCGATGATCGCCTCGTGCCACGGACGGCCTTTCCAGTCTTTGGTTTTCCAGTCGTAGTGGCGCGGATCGACCACGACGCTCCAGCCGTGCACGCCGCCGAATTGCGCACGCGAGCCGATGTCCGGCACGACGTCGCCGTTGGGCCGGTTCAAGCGGTAACGGTATTGCGTGCCCGCCGGCGCATCCGCGACGAGTTCGAACCAGCCGTCTTCGACGCCATGCATCGGCATCGCGCGGCCGTCGCCGAGTTCGAGCGTGAGAGCGGTGCAATCCGGCGCCCACAGCCGGAACCGGGTCAATCCGTCTTCCTGCAATTGCGCGCCGAAGCCGAAGTCAAACGCGATCGAACTCACGCTGCGCTCTCCGCTGCGGTGAACTGCGCTGCAAGCAATAGCGCCGCGCGGCTGCCGACAGTCACGCGGTCGCCGTCCACTGCGTGCTCGTCGTGCGTCGGATCGGCGCTGTCGAGCATCACCTTCCACGCGTAACCGGGTTTCGGCAACACGAACTCCATGTCCTCCGCATCGGCGTTGAGCAGCAGGAGCAAGACTTCGCAATCGCCTGCATGGCACGAAGCGCGGCGTAACGCGAGCGTGCGGATGGACTCGTCGCGCCATGTGGCCTCGGCCATCGGTTGACCTTTGCAATCGAACCATGCGATTTCGTTGAGGCCCGGCGCGATCTCGCGATTGCCGTCCAAAAAGCTGCGCGAACGCAACACCGGATGTTGCTTGCGTACCCGCATCAGCTTCTGCACGAACTGCAGCAGCGCTCGGTTTTCGTCGTTGTCGAGAAGACTCCAGTCGAGCCAGGTGATTTCGTTGTCCTGACAATAGGCGTTGTTGTTGCCTTGCTGGGTCTGGCCGAATTCGTCGCCGGCAAGCAGCATCGGCGTGCCTTGCGAACAGAACAGCGTGGTCAACATCGCGCGCTTCACGCGTGCGCGCAGGGCGAGGATGTTTTCGTCCTCGGTCGCGCCTTCGGCGCCCCAGTTGTTGCTGTAGTTTTCGCCGTGGCCGTCGTTGTTGTTTTCGCCGTTGGCTTCGTTGTGGCGTTGTTCGTAGGAGACGATGTCCTGCAGCGTGAAGCCGTCATGCGAGGCGAGGTAGTTGATCGACGCGATCGGCCGCCGATGCTGATGATTGAAAATATCCGCCGAACCCGACAGGCGTCCGGCGAGATCGCCGACCTGATTCGGATCGCCGCGCCAGAAACGGCGCACGCCGTCGCGGAAGCGGTCGTTCCATTCGGAGAATCCCGGCGGGAAATTTCCGAGCTGATAGCCGCCAGGGCCGATGTCCCACGGCTCGGCGATGAGCTTGACGTTCGACAGCACTGGATCCTGCAGCAGCGCATCGAAGAATCCGCTACCTTGCTCGAATCCTTCCGGCTCGCGGCCGAGCGTGCTGCCGAGATCGAAACGGAATCCGTCGACGTGATACGACTGCACCCAGTGCCGCAGCGAATCGAGCACGAGCTGCACGACCTTGCCGTTGGCCATGTTGATCGTGTTGCCGGTGCCAGTATCGTTGATGTGATGGCGCGGCTGGTCCGGCATCAGCCGGTAATACGCAGCGTTGTCGAAACCACGGAACGACAGCGTCGGGCCCAGCTCGTTGCCTTCGCAGGTGTGGTTGTAGACCACGTCGAGAATGACTTCGATGCCGGCCTGATGCAGACGTCGCACCAACGCGCGGATTTCATTCGGACTGCCGCTCGACAGATAGCGCGGTTCGGGTGCAAAGAACGAAAGCGTGTTGTAGCCCCAATAATTCGACAATCCACGTTCGATCAGGAACCGATCCTGTAGATACGCATGGATCGGCAACAACTCGACCGCCGTGATGCCGAGTCGGCGGATGTGATCGATGAACTTCGGATCGCCGAGTGCCGCGAAACAGCCGCGCTGATAACTGCGCACACCCTTGCGGCGCATGCTCGATCCGCGCACGTGCGTTTCGTAGATGACGGTGTCGGTCCACGGCACGCGCGGCGGTCGGTCGTCGCCCCAGTTGAAGGTTTCGTTGCTGACGACGCCTTTCGGCATCGCCGATGCGCTGTCGCGGCGATCGAAACTCAGATCCGCGCGCGGCGAATTCAGGCGATAGCCGAACAGCGCATCTGACCAGCGCACGCCGCCGACGAGTTCGCGCGCATACGGATCGAGCAGCAGTTTGTGCGGATTGAAACGGTGACCGTGCTCGGGTTCATACGGTCCGAATGCACGGTAACCGTAGACGAGCGGCAACGTCGCGTCGCGCAGATAGCCGTGCCAGATATCGTTGGTGCATTCGGGCAGGCGCAGCCGCGCGGTTTCGCGGCGGCCGGCGACATCGAACAAGCACAACTCCATCGCTTCGGCGTTCGCCGAATACACGGCGAAGTTGATGCCGAGCCCGTCCCAATGTGCGCCGAGCGGATAAGGGCGCCCTGTTTCCAGGCGCGCGTTGGTCATCTTCACGGATTTCATCGATCGTGCCGCAGGAAAATAACGCTAAGCGGCGGCAAGGTCAGTTCGAGCGATTGTGCGAATCCGTGCGCCGCATTCGATGATGCGGTCACGCCGCCACCATTGCCCATGTTCGATCCCCCATAAATGTCTGCATCGCTGTTGAGAATTTCCGTCCAGTGCCCGCCCCGCGGCACGCCGACGCGATAGCCGTGCTGCGGCGTCGGCGTCAGATTGGCGACGACGAGGACCACCGCGTCGTCTTCGTTGCCGTGGCGGGCGAAGGCGAACACGCTGCTCGCGCTGTCGTCGCCGACGATCCACTGGAATCCGTTCGGCTCCGTGTCGCGGCGATGCAGGCACTTGCACGTGCGATAAACACGATTCAGATCGCCGATGAGCCGCTGTACGCCCGCGTGCGCGTGATCGCCGAGCAGACCCCAGTCGAGTTCGCCCTGATAATTCCATTCGCGGATTTCGGCGATCTCACAGCCCATGAACAAGAGTTTCTTGCCGGGATGTCCCCACATCAGCGCGTAACAGGCGCGCAGATTGGCGAAGCGCTGCCAGCGGTCGCCCGGCATCTTGCCAAGCATTGAGCGCTTTCCGTGCACCACTTCGTCATGCGAGAACGGCAGCACGAAGTTTTCCGAAAAGGCGTATAGAAGGCCAAACGTGATGTCGTTGTGATGCCACTTGCGGTAGATCGGATCCTTCTCGAAATAGCGCAGCGTGTCGTGCATCCAGCCCATGTTCCACTTGTAGCCGAAGCCGAGGCCGCCTTGCGAGGTCGGTCGGCTGACCTGAGGAAACGCCGTGGATTCTTCCGCGATCGCGATCGCACCCGGATTGCGTTCGTGCAGCACGGAATTCATCTCGCGCAGGAAATGAATCGCTTCGTAGTTTTCGCGGCCGCCGTGCACGTTCGGAATCCACTCGCCGCTCTTGCGGCTGTAATCGCGATAGAGCATCGAGGCGACGGCATCGACGCGCAGCGCGTCCACGTGAAAGCGTTCGACGAATTCCAGACCGCTCGCGATCAGGAATCCGCGCACTTCGTTGCGACCCATGTTGTAGATAAATGTGTTCCAGTCCTGATGGAACCCTTCGCGCGGATCGGCGTGTTCGTACAGCGCCGTTCCGTCGAAACGGGCGAGACCGTGCGCGTCGGTGGGGAAGTGTGCCGGTACCCAGTCGACGATCACGCCGATACCTTCGGCATGACAGCGGTCGACGAAGGCGGCGAAATTATCCGGCGATCCGAATTGCGCCGCCGGCGCGAACAGACCCAGCGGCTGATAACCCCACGATCCGGAAAACGGATGCTGCGTCACCGGCAGCAGTTCGATGTGCGTGAAGCCGAGCGCGCGCACGTACGGCACCAGGCGTTGCGCGAGCATCACCCACAGATCGCCGTCATCCTTGAGCCACGAGGGGGCGTGCACTTCGTAGATCGACATCGGCGAATCGGTGGCTTGCCGCGCGGCGCGTTCGACGAGCCAGTTCGCATCGGTCCACGTGAAGGGCTCCGGCGAAGCGACGATCGATGCGGTCGCCGGCGGCACTTCGGCCTGGCGCGCGCACGGATCGGCTTTCAGCGGGAGCAGTTCGCCGTGCGCGCCGATGATTTCGTATTTGTAGCGTTGGCCGGCGCCGACGCGCGGCAAAAATATTTCCCACACGCCTGAACCATTACGCGTGCGCATCGGATTGCGGCGTCCGTCCCAGCTATTGAAATCGCCGACCACCGAAACACGCCGCGCATTCGGCGCCCAGACGGCGAAGCGCGTGCCTTGCACGCCATCCACGGTCATCACGTGCGAGCCGAGTGCATCGGCCAGCGAGCGATGCGTACCTTCGCCGATCAGATGCAGGTCCAGTTCGCCGAGCAACGGTGCGAACGCATAGGCATCTTCCACTTCCTCGATCGCGTTCGGCCAGTGGATGCGCAGACGGTACGGCTGCTTGCGCGGCAGCTTGCCGACGAAGAAACCCGCGTCGTTGATCTTCTGCAGCTGCGTGAGCACTTCTCCACTTGTGGAAATTGCCGCAACCGCATTCGCGGACGGCAGGAACACGCGGACCACGCGGGATTTGCCCACGTCGTGCGGTCCGAGCACACCGAACGGATCGCCCGAGCGCCCAGCTACGATGGCCTCGACCGCGGCCATGTCCAATCCGAAATCGTCGGCGGGTCGTGGCGCTTTCATGGCGTCTCCCTGTCCGTGGTGGTGGTGTCGAGGAGTCCGCGCAACGGCACGTGGACCCAGTCCGGACGGTTCGCGAGTTCGTAACTCAGCTCGTATGCCGCCTTCTCGATGACGAAGAGCGTGAGCAGGCTTTCGTCGAGGTCGTCTGTTCCGAGCGTGGATTTGTAGGCGTCGAGGAATGCCGATTGCGATGCGCGCAGGAAACGTGCGAGCAACGCATTGCGCGCTTCACGCATCGCCGGCGTCAGGCGCGTGTCGTCGCGCGCGCCGACGGACGCGGCGGCGTAATGCAGCGAACGCAGCAGGCCGGCCACGTCGCGCAGCGGACTGGTCTTGGCGCGGCGACGCTCCAGCGGAACGTGCGGCTCGCCTTCGAAATCGACGATGATGGCGTCACCGCTCGACACCAGCACCTGACCGAGATGGAAATCGCCATGCACGCGCGTCTTCAGCGCATTGCCGCCGTGATGCAAGGCGCGCACGCTGTCGGTCAATCCCTGGCGACGTGCGCGCAGTTGCGCGGAGAGATCGTCCACGATCGGCGAAGACGTTGCGCCGTCCAGCATCTCAAACGCGCGGTCGATCTCGGCGAGTGCGTGTTCGCGCCATCCTTCGACGTCTTTCGGTGTTGCGGTCTGTGGCGCGAAAGCGGGATCGTCGCTCGGCGCAGCAAGCGCGCGATGCACTTCGCCGAGCGCACGACCGATCGCCGCTGCGAACGCGTCGTACTCGGCAAAGAAATCGCCGTCGCCGCGTTCGGCCTGCGCGGCAATTACGTTTTCGTCGATGAGTCGGCTCAGGTAGTCGAGCGTGAACTGCCACGCGTCGCCCTGGTTGCGCACGAAGCCGTTGAGGATGCCGATGGTCGTGAGGTTTTCGTCGTCGTTGCCGATGGAAATCTCGCCGAGGAACGGCGCGACGTGCGTTACGCCTTGTCGATGCAACTGGCGTCCCATTTCCGTTTCGGGCTGCACGCCGGCTTGCGGGCGACGCAGGAGCTTCAGCACGACGCGGTCGTCGTATACCAGCGAGCTGTTCGACTGTTCCGCCGAGAGCCAGCGCAGCGGGGCGTCGATCAATCCCTTCAGGTCCGCGTCGGGCTCGGCGCGGAAACGCAGCGTGGTGCCGTTCGACGAAACGGTGGCGTTGCGCGCGAGTAGATCGATGAGGATGCGCGCGAATGCCGGAATGGCGAACGCATCGGTCAGCACGCCCATGCGCGAGGTCCGCCGCACATTGGCGAGCGCAAGCTGTTTGGCGAGCAGCGGCGTGTCCTGGCTTTCCCAGCTCAAGCCCAGCGGCAACAGGTATTGCTGTTCCTCGTCGCCGAATTTCGCGCAGACGCGGCACAGCACCGGCGCTTCCGGCGTGTTGTCGAGCGCCGCGATCGGCGTGAGCGTCACGCCGTCGAGATGGCGATCCTTCGCAGCGAACCAGCGGCGCGCCTGCAGCCAGTTCGGCAGCACGTCGCGCTGTAGCTGCGCGCGCATCGATTCACTGACGATGTCGGACATGCCGCGGCGAATGACCAGCGTCGCGTATTCGCTGAGCATTTCCGGCGGCGCGATGCGCCATTCCGGCGCCTGGTCTGCGGTGCTGAGTTCGAACCAGTAGAAGCCGTATGGCGGCAGTGTGAGCAGATAGGTGAGTTCGCCGATCGGTGGGAATGGCGAACCACCTGTCATTTCGACCGGAACGCGCCCTTTGAATTCGCGCAGGTCCAGTTCGACGGCTTGCGGCGAGCGCGCGAGATTGGCGACGCAGAGAATCGTCTCGTTGTCGTCACGGCGTAGATACGCAAACACCTTGCGGTTGCGCGGATACAGAAATTCCAGTGTGCCGCGTCCGAACACCTGATGCTGACTGCGCAGCGCAAGCATGCGGCGCATCCAGTTCAGCAGCGAATGCGCATCGCGGGTCTGCGACTCGACGTTGAGCGACGCATAGCCGTACAGCGGATTGGCGATCGCCGGCAGCACGAGCTGTTCGGCATCGGCGCGCGAGAATCCGCCGTTGCGGTCGGGCGACCACTGCATCGGCGTGCGTACGCCGTCGCGGTCGCCGAGATGGATGTTGTCGCCCATGCCGATTTCGTCGCCGTAGTAGACGACCGGCGTGCCCGGCATCGACAGCAGCAGCGAATTCATGAGTTCCATGCGACGGCGATCGCGTTCGAGCAGCGGCGCGAGACGGCGGCGAATGCCGAGGTTGATGCGCGCGCGGCGATCGGATGCATACACTTCCCACAGATAATCGCGCTCGCTGTCGGTGACCATCTCGAGCGTGAGTTCGTCGTGGTTGCGCAGGAAGATCGCCCACTGGCATGTCGCCGGAATCTGCGGTGTTTGCCGCATGATGTCGGTGACGGGGAAGCGATCTTCTTTGGCGATCGCCATGTACATGCGCGGCATCAGCGGGAAGTGGAATGCCATGTGGCATTCGTCTTCCTGACCGAAATATTCCTGGGTGTCTTCCGGCCATTGATTGGCTTCGGCGAGCAGCATGCGGCCGGGGTATTTCGCGTCGAGCGCGGCACGGATCTGTTTCAGGATCGTGTGCGTCTCGGGCAGGTTTTCGTTGTTGGTGCCGTCGCGTTCGACGAGATAGGGCACGGCATCCAGACGAAGTCCGTCGATGCCGAGGTCGAGCCAGAATCCCATCACCTTCAACACTTCCTGCAGAACCTGCGGATTGTCGAAGTTCAAATCCGGCTGATGCGAATAGAAGCGATGCCAGAAGTAGGCGTTAGCGACCGGATCCCACGTCCAGTTCGATTTCTCGGTGTCGAGGAAAATGATGCGCGTGCCGAGATACTTCTGATCCGTGTCGGACCAGACATAGAAATCGCGCTCGGGCGATCCTGGCGGCGCGCGTCGCGCGCGCTGGAACCACGCGTGCTGATCGGAGGTGTGATTGATGACGAGTTCGGTGATGACGCGGATGCTGCGCCGGTGCGCTTCCTCGATGAAGGTGCGCACGTCGTCCATCGTGCCGTAGTCGGGATGTACCTGGGTGTAGTCGGCGATGTCGTAGCCGTCGTCGCGCCGCGGCGACGGATAGAAGGGCAGCAGCCACAACGTGGTGACGCCGAGGCGCTCGATGTAGTCCAGCTTGGCCGTGAGTCCCGGGAAATCGCCGATGCCGTCGTTGTTCGAATCGAAGAACGACTTCACGTGCAATTGATAGATGACCGCGTCCTTGTACCAGAGCGGATCGAGCGGCATCGGTGCGTGCGTGGCGGGCATGTCAGATTTCCCGTTCCGAACGCACGCGCCAGATGCGGTACGGATTTGACGGTTCGAGGCGGATGCGCTGGTTCTTGCCGCGCCAGTCGAAGGCGTCGCCGCCGACGAGTTCCTCGGCGATGAGCGCGGCGTTGTCGTCCAGACCGAATTCCCACAGCGGGAGTTCGATGTCGGATTCCTGCACGTTGTGCGGATCGAGGTTGATCGCGACCAGCACGACGTTGTCTCGCGAGGCGGTGGCCTTGCCGAAATAGATGACGTTGCTGTTGGTGGAATTGTAGAAAGTTATACCCAGATGCGTGTGCAACGCCGGGTTTTCGCGGCGGATGCGGTTGAGTCGTGTGATCTCGGCGTTGATGTTGCCGGGCGCGTTCCAGTCGCGCGGGCGCAGCTCGTATTTTTCGGAGTCCAGATATTCTTCCTTGCCGGGCAGAGGTGCGGATTCGCACAGTTCGAATCCGGAATACATGCCCCACAAGCCGGAAAGTGTGGCGGCGAGGGCGGCGCGGATGAGGAATCCCGGCCGTCCGGAGGTCTGAAGGAAATACGGATTGATGTCCGGTGTATTGACGAAGAAATGCGGACGGAAAAAATCACGCACCGGCGCTGCGTTCAGTTCCTTCAGATACGTTTCGAGTTCGGCGCGCGAATTGCGCCATGTGAAATACGTGTACGACTGCGAGAAACCGATCTTGGCTAAGCGATACATCACCTTCGGCCGCGTGAAGGCTTCGGAAAGGAAGATCACGTCGGGATCGATCGAACGCATGTCGGCGATCAGCCATTCCCAGAACGGCAGCGGTTTGGTGTGCGGGTTGTCGACGCGGAAAATCTTGACGCCGTTTTTCAGCCAGAACGCGACGACGTCGCGCAACGCATTCCACAAGGCGGGCTTGGCGTCTTTCGCGTAGAAATCGACGTTGACGATGTCCTCATATTTCTTCGGCGGATTCTCCGCGTAACGCATCGAACCGTCGGGCCGCCACGCGAACCATTCCGGATGCTCTTTGAGCCACGGATGATCGGGCGAACATTGCACGGCGAAATCGAGCGCGAGTTCGAGCCCGCGTTCGCGCGCGGCGGCGACGAGTTTGAGGAAATCGTCGAGCGTGCCGAGTTCGGGATGGATGGCGTCGTGGCCACCGGTTTTCGCACCGATCGCGTACGGACTTCCCGGTTCGCCGGCTTGCGTGGTCAGCGAATTGTTCTTGCCCTTGCGGTTTTTCTCGCCGATCGGATGGATCGGCGGGAAATACAGCACGTCGAAACCCATCGCCTGGATGCGCGGCAGTTCCGCGATGACATCGGCGAACGTTCCGTGTTCACCGTTTTTTCCCTGCGAGCGCGGAAACAGTTCGTACCACGACGAGAAAGCAGCCGCGCGCCGTTCGGCGATCACGGAGTAGGTTTTCGACGCGTGCGATCGGAACGCGGGTTCACTCGCCTGCGACATCAGTTCCGCGCAATCCGGCGCGAGCAGGCGCGCAGCTGGATCGCGCGCGGCCGCGATTTCGTGTTCGAGCGAGCGCAACTGCACGCGGAAGGCGCTGGTCGCTTTCTTCTGCGCATCGACGATGAACTGACGTGCTTCCTCGATGTCGAGCGATACATCCTGTCCGGCCGACACTTTCTTCTCGATGCCGGAGCGCAAACCGGCGAACTCGTCGATGCCGGCTTCGATGGTGTAGAAATGCAGTCCTTCGCGGCGCAGTGTGAATTCGCCGCGCCAGCGGTCGTTGCCGAGCGCACGCATGCGCACGGCATTCCATTCCTCGAAATCGCCCGTGCTCCATAGCAGACGCACGGCAAGCACCGGATGTCCGTCGGCGAACACATCCGCCTCGACGACGATGGTGTCGCCGACCACACGCTTGATCGCGAACGCGCCATCGTCGACCGCCGGCGTGACCGCTTCGACTGCAACGCGCGGTGCGGCGATGGCTTTCTTCACCGCGTTGTCGGGCAGGGACACCGCAATCGGTTTTGCTTCGTGCAGCGGAAGTTCGCTGACCTCGGCCGGGCCGAGCACCAGTGCGTCCGCATCGAAGGAAAGACCTACATTATTCTGGATCGCGCTGAGCGGCACGGTAGCGTGGTGATCGACATCGCTGTTGACGAGCGTGATGCGCCGGCCAGGTCCTGACGCGCCGAGCCACGCGGTGACGCGCGACCACGGCGCGCTCACTGGCTCCGGCACGCCGCGCGATGGCTGCGAAAATGCCGTGTTCGTTTTTGCGATGACGGATTCGGCGGCCGCATACGGTTCGCCTTGCAGCATCCAGCCGTCGGCGCAGAGCGAGGCCATCGCCGCGGCGCGAATCAGCAGACGCTGCGCGCGCTCGTGGTCGGGTTCCTTCGGCAACGCGACCGGTGCGATGATTTTTGCGAAGCCACGCAGATCGGCGAGTTCGTCGATGAACCACGGTGCGCGATAGTCCCACCAGGGCAGTGAGCAGAAGCACGCGTCGAAACCGGCGCCCGCCAGTGCGTTGCGTTCGGCGCGATTCAATCCCGGTGTCCACGCGATGAACTGCACCTCCGGCTTGACGCGGCGTGTTTCGGAGACGATGCGTCGCAACACCGCTGCCGGCAAGCGCTGCGGCCAGTTGATCGCGAAACCGGCGGCGCCGTGATCGATGGCGGCGACGAGTTGCGCGATCAGCGCGACGATAAGCCCGTCGGCCGCGCTCGCGCTGTCGAAGCGCGGCAGGAATTCGCGCGCGTGCAGATCGCGACGCGGATCGACCGGCCAGCCACCGGCGACCACGCGTTGGAACCACGCCGGATGCGAGCGCACCAGTGGCCAATCCGCGCCGACGCGATGCAGTTGGATATCGAGCAACAGACCCACTGAATGCGCAGCGGTAACTTTGCCGAGCGTACGCAGCGTGCCGACGTCAAACGTGCTGGTGCCGTCACCCAGTTTGCAGAGCACGCGGTTGAAGCCGAGTGTCGCGGCACGCGCGAACATCGGTTCCGACGCCGCACCTTGCAGGATGCGCAACGGGGTGTCGCCTACGTTCTTTTTCTGGCGCGTGGGCGTGCGTTTGGTATCGACCGGCGGCGAGACGCGGCCGGTGTTCGATTTACCCCGGACCATCGAACGTTCACGCGGCGCCGGAGTGGGCGAGACCATGCCTGGTATCCGCGTGCAGGTCCGCTTCCGGCGAACACTGGCGTAGGGTTTCGAGGAATTTGTTGCGCCACGCGTTGACGTCGTGCTTGCGCAGATAATCCATCATGCGCTGCCAACGGCGCTTGCGTTCGCCCAGCGGCATCATCAGCGCCTGCTGCATCGCGCCGACGACCTGTTCTTCGTCGAACGGGTTGACGAGCAGGGCGTCGGTCATCTCCTGCGCAGCGCCCGCGAAACGCGACAGCACGAGCACGCCCGGATCGTTCGGATCCTGCGCGGCGACGTATTCCTTGGCGACGAGATTCATGCCGTCGCGTAGCGGCGTGACGAGTCCCACACGCGATGCACGATAGAAACCGGCGAGGCGCGCCTGCTGATAGCTCTTGTTGACATAGCGGATCGGCGCCCAGTCCGGCTCGGCGAATTCGCTGTTGATGGAACCTGCGATGTTCTGCAGTTTGCGCCGCAGCTCGATGTATTCCGGAACTTCCTCGCGGCTCGGCGGCGCGATTTGCAGCAGCGTGATATGGCGTTGCAAATCAGGGTGTTC
>Ga0105239_10004982_pt1 | contig 15682 bp, 19 predicted proteins | sample KBSC44metaG_FD_92761 | JGI IMG/M metagenome (GOLD analysis project Ga0105239, IMG submission 92761) | Corn rhizosphere microbial communities from Kellogg Biological Station, Michigan, USA - KBS C4-4 metaG | ecosystem: Host-associated > Plants > Roots > Rhizosphere > Soil | place: Michigan, USA...
GATTGGCGATGGCCGCCTAGACAGGGGCCATGTCACCGTTGGAGCTTGAGGCTCCGGTCGCTACGCTCCCTGCACCTCAAGCTCCAACGGTGACGCTGTTACACCACGTGACGGGACACGGCCCGACGAGGCCGCGGAGGCGATCGACAAGCATGGCGATCAAGCGGCTGCCATCCTGCTGATGAAAGCGCAGCAATCCCGATCCGCGCATCGCAGGGCGGTCTATAAGGCGGCTCGCAAGATCGTGGCGGAAGCCGACGCTCAGCGTTAGACTGGATCGGCTATTCGGGCATCTTTGACATACTCGTCCGACGCCTGTTTCTGTTGCATCACGAGGGCGGAAGCGCGCAGGCTCCTAAAATGGGGCGGTGATGAAACTTCCGATAATGCTCGGCGTTAATCAATTTCCCTGAACGGAAAGCCCCGCGCGACGAGCCGAGCGCGCGGGGGCCGTCGTGCTGGAGCCTCGCGCCCCATGGCGCGTTGTGCACTGCAGCGCGAGCGCTGTGCCCGCGCTGTTCAAGGGGAATATCGATGAGACTTTCCACGTTGATCGCCGCGGGCGCGGGCATATGCCTGCTCTCCTCCTCGGCCATGGCGGCCGTCTACCCGGCCATTGCGCCGGTCTCCACTTATCACCCCGTCATGCCTGTCGCCGGTGCGCGCCTCGGCTCGGCATCGAGCCAGAAGCGCTCGGATGTCCTGGGAGGCGCCGGGGTGGTGCTGGTCGTGGCGGGTGTCGCGGCGGCCGGTGTCGGCATCGCCGCCGCGGCGGGCGCGTTCGACAACAATCACCACGATAGCGTCAGCCCCTGAGGATTCGACGACCCCGCCGTACCGGAACCCGGTCGGCGGGGTTTGCCGTTGTCGGATCGTTCGGGCGCGACGGGATCGGGGCACCAGCGCCGAGGAGATGTTGGTGGCCCCAGAGGGATTCGAACCCCCGACCTGCGGTTTAGGAAACCGTCGCTCTATCCTGCTGAGCTATGGAGCCACGCCGGTGCGGAGCGTTAGGCGAGGTGCCCCCGACGGTCAATTGTCGCGCGCGGGGTCCCGCACCGGAAATGGCAGCGGCGCGACCGGCACGCCTTCCTCGATCAGCTTCTTCGCTTCGGTGGGCGTGGTCTGGCCGTGGATCTGGCGCTCCTCGGCATCGCCCGCATGGATGGCACGCGCCTCGTCGGCGAAGCGATGGCCGACATCCTCGGACGAGGCGAGGATCTTGCGCTGTGCCATCATCATCGCCTGCATCACCTGTTTGGGATCGGGCGCGGTGTTGCTGCGCGTGCCGGAGATGCGTGGCGCCATCGGAGCCTTGTCGACCGCGCCGTCGCCACAAACCGGGCAGGAGACGAGCTTGCGCCCGCGCTGGTCGTCATAATCGGCCTGGCTACCGAACCAGGCTTCGAACACGTGACCGGCCGAGCAGGCGAGATCGAAGACGATCATGTCCGCGCGACTTCGGGAATCGGGCGGCGATGCTTGAGCGCCGGGATGCGCGCGCGGATGTCGTGGAGGCTTGCGAGATCGATCTCCGCGAAGCCGACACCGGGGGCATCGCCCATATCGAGCAACACCGCGCCCCACGGATCGATCACCAGCGAATGGCCATAGGTGGCACGCCCGTCCGCATGCGTGCCGGTCTGCGCGGCGGCGATCACGAAGCAGCCCGCCTCGATCGCGCGGGCACGGAGCAGGATATGCCAGTGCGCCTGTCCCGTCGGCACGGTGAAGGCGGCGGGCGCGGCGAGGATCTCGGCGCCGGCATCGCTCAAGGCCCGATACAGATCCGGAAAGCGCATGTCGTAGCAGATCGACAGGCCGAGCCGGCCCGCCGGCGTTTCCGCCACCACGGCGCCCGTTCCCGGCGCGTAGGCGGCGGATTCGCGCCAGCTTTCGCCAGTCGGCAGATCGACGTCGAACAGATGGAGCTTGTCGTAACGGGCGCGGATCGCACCCGCGTCATCGATCAGGAAGCCGCGGTTGACGTAGCGCGTCTCCGCCCCGCCCGGACGCAGCGCCAGCGAGCCGAGCTGCACCCAGAGGCCGAGCCGAGCCGCCGCCGCGCGCGCCGCCGCGAGCACCTGGTCCTCGCCCTCCCCGACGATGGCTCCGGCCGCGCGCTTGCGATCCCGATCGAGCAGCCCGGTCATCTCCGGCGTGAAGGCCATGCGCGCGCCGCCCCTCGCCGCCTCTTCCAGCCCCGCGACGAGCGTGGCGGCATTGGCGACGGGGTCGATCCCGCTGGTCATCTGGAGGACGGCGATGCGCATCGCGATCAGGCGGCGAGCAGCCTGTCGAGCTCGCCCGAGGCGTTCAGCGCGGCGAGATCGTCCGATCCGCCGACATGCCGGCCATCGATGAAGATCGACGGGACGGTGCTGTGGCCCGGTGCGCGCTCCAGCATCTCCTTGCGCCTGGGGCCGCCCATGGTGATGTCGATCTCCTCGAAATCCACGCTTTTCTCGCCGAGCAGCGTCTTGGCGCGCGAGCAATAGGGGCAGAACATCTTGGTGTACATTTCGACCTTGGCCATGGCGGGGAGGCTCCTTTCGTCCCCACGACCTGTGGATGCATCACGCGATTGTCAATGTCGCGCCTCGTCCTCGCGGAGCACGCGCGCCCAGCAGAGCAACCGGACCTCGGCCGCGCCGGCCCGCTTGAGTGCCTTGGCACAGGCGTCGGCGGTGGCGCCGCTGGTATAGACGTCGTCGATCAGCAGGATGGTGCGCTCCTTTGCCGCGCCCCGGTCGGGCACCGCGAAGACGCCGGCCACCGCCTTCGCCCGCGCCTTGCGGCCGAGCCCGCGCAGCACCGGCGTCGCCTTGGTCCGCACCAGCAGATCGGGGATGCAGGCCAGGCCGGAGCGATCGGCGATGCCCCGCGCGATCAGCAGCGCCTGATTGTAACCGCGCGACCAGAGCCGCCAGCGATGGAGCGGCACCGGCACGAGCAGCGCATCCGGCGGCACCTCGCCCACCAGCCGCGCCATATGATGCGCCATGGTCCGCGCGACACCCGGTCGGCCGCCATATTTGAGGCGGAGCGCGACAGTCCGCGCCACCTCCCCGTAAGCGACCGCGGCGGCGGCGCGATCGAAGGCCGGGGGATCGGCATGGCAGGCGCCGCACAATGCGTCGGCACCGAGATCGTGCGGCAACGGCATCGCGCATCGGGCGCAGGCCGGCGGGCCGAGGAAATCCAGCGCCTGCCAGCAATCGACGCAGAAACGGTGATCGCCATCGACGATCAGCCCACAGCCGGGGCAGCGCGGCGGCAGCACGAAATCGAGGCCCGCCGACCAGGCGAAACGAAGCAGTCGCGTGGCGGAGGCGGCCATGCGCCTCTTGTCGGTCGCAGGCCCACGTTGCACAAGCCCGCCATGGCCTCCCCACCCCCCGAACCGTTCGATCGCCGCCGCCGCCGCGCGCGCCGCGATCGGGCTTTGTCCCGCTTCGCCGATCATGGCTTCCTCACGCATCATATCGGCGACGAGTTGCTGGCGCGGCTGGAGGCGATCGACCGCAGCTTCGCGCGCGCGCTGGTGATCGGAGCGGGCGACGGGCAATTGGCGACGGCCCTGCGCGCCAGGGGCATGACGGTCGTCGTCGCCGAGGCGGGCTTCGCGGCGGCCAGGGCGGCCGGTGGCATCCAGTGCGACGAGGATCGCCTGCCCTTCGCCGACGGCGCGTTCGATCTCGTCATCTCGGCCGGCGTGCTCGACAGCGTCAACGATCTGCCCGGCGCGCTGGTGCTGGCGCGGCGCGTATTGCGGCCGGACGGGCTGTTCATGGCGGGATTCCTTGGCGCCGGCAGCCTGCCCCGGCTGCGCGCGGCGATGCTGCAGGCCGATTTCGCCGGCGGCGGCGGCGTCGCGGCGCGCATTCATCCGCAGATCGACGTGCGCTCGGCCGGGGATCTGCTCTCCCGCGCCGGATTCGCGCTGCCCGTCTCGGACGGTGAAGCGCTGGACGCGCGCTATCGCGATCTCGGTGGATTGCTCGCGGATCTGCGCTTCGGCGCCCAGGGCGGCGTGCTCGCGGGCGAACGGCCATCGCTCACGCCCATCCAGATGGCGGCCGCGCATGGCGCCTTCCTCTCCGAGGCGGACGCGGACGGCCGCATCACCGAGACGTTCGAGATCGTCTATCTGATCGGCTGGGCGCCCGATGCATCGCAGCCCAAGCCGGCCCGGCGCGGCAGCGCGGTCGCGTCGCTGGCGGCGGCGCTGAAGGCGAAGGAGTAGAGGATCGCTCCATTTGACGCATCCCAATCCCGTTCGCCCTGAGCCTGTCGAAGTGCGTGCCCCAGGCGCGACGCTTGGGGCGCGTCGTCCGACAGGCTCAGGACGAACGGAGGATATCTGATCGTGCGAGGTTGGCCTCTCGCTGCCCCGAGAAAAGTCTAGACCAGAGCTTCCAACAACCCGATCAACGGCCGATCCGGTTCGGGCATGTCGAGGCGATGCAGCTCGACCGGGCGGACCCATCGCAAGGCGGCGGCCTCGATCGGCTGCGGGATACCCTTCCATTTGCGACAGACGTGGAGCAGCAGGAGCAGGTGACGCTCCCCGAGCGGTTCGCTCGCGAAGGCGGCGGGCGCGAGGCAGGCCGCCTCGACATCGATACCCAGCTCCTCGCGCAGCTCGCGGATCAGCGCGGCGGCCGGCGTCTCGCCCGGCTCGATCTTGCCGCCGGGAAACTCCCACAATCCCGCCAGCGCACCGCTCGCGCGCTGCTGCACCAGCACCCGCCCGTCGCCGTCGACCAAGGCGGCGGCGGATACCAGCAACAATGGACACGATGCCGTCATCGACTAAACTTTCCTTAAGTCTGGGAGATTAGACCGTAAGCGGGACGTGGAAAATGACAGGGGACGTGTGTGCGCTGGATTCGCGAGTTCGCACGTGATCAAAAAGGCGGAACGGCCATCGAATATGGGCTGATCCTGGCGCTCATCTTCGTCGTCATGGTGGTCGCCGTGCAGACGCTTGCCGTCCGTGTCACCGGCACGATCAACTATGTGAAGAACCAGGTCGTGAATGCCAATGATCTTTAATGTCGCGTTTACGATAGATTCTTCTTTTTCCCCGTCTCCATTTAAACATTTGGCAACCCCAATCCGACTACATCAGTCCTTGCCGAGCCCACGGGGGCAAAGCCGGGTAGTGTTACGGACGAAGACGTAGGAGAATCCCATGCGCAAGTTTCTGAAGAACAACAAGGGCGCCACCGCGATCGAGTACGGCCTGATCGCCGCCCTCATCGCCGTCGCCGCGATTTCCGCCATGTCGACGCTGGGCAAGAACCTCAGCAACACGTTCACCAACGTGTCGACCCAGATGAGCGGCATCAAGTAATCATCGGATTACTGATACCGAATGAGAGGGCCAGCGGAGTTTCTCCGCTGGCCTTTTTCATGTCCGGAATGCGCCGCGTCGCACGACGGGGCAGAATGCTGGCCTAGCCGATCCGCAGGAAGCGGTCCTGCCGCTGCCGCCGCACCTCCGTCGGCGATAGCGGCAGTAGCGCATCCAGTTCCTCGCCGACGGCCTCGCCGAGTGCGGCAACGGCCGCGGCCCGATCGCGATGCGCGCCGCCTACCGGCTCCGCCACGATGCGATCGATCACGCCGAGCTTTTCCAGATCCTGCGCGGTGATCTTCATAGCGTCCGCGGCATCGGCGGCCTTTTCGGCGGTGCGCCAGAGGATCGAGGCGCAGCCTTCCGGCGAGATCACCGAATAGACGGCATGCTCGAACATCAGTACGCGATTCGCCGCCGCCAGCGCCACCGCACCGCCGGAGCCGCCCTCGCCCACGATCGCCGCGACCAGCGGCACGCCGAGCGCGAGGCAGGTCTCGGTGGAGCGGGCGATCGCCTCGGCCTGGCCGCGCTCCTCCGCCTGAACGCCGGGGAACGCGCCGGAGGTATCGACCAGGGTCACCACGGGAATCGCGAACCGATTGGCCAGCTCCATCAGGCGGATCGCCTTGCGATACCCCTCGGGCTTGGCCATGCCGAAATTGTGCCGGAGGCGCGTCGCGGTGTCGTCGCCCTTCTCATGGCCGATCACCATCACCTTGCGGCCGCCGATCCGGCCGAGCCCGCCCATGATCGCATGATCGTCGGCGAAGGCCCGATCGCCGGCCAGCGGCATGAAATCCTCGACGAAGCCGGCGATATAATCCTTCAGGTGCGGCCGCTGCGGATGGCGCGCGACCTGCGTCTTCTGCCACGGCGTGAGCTTCGCATAGGTGTCGCGAAGCATCTTGTCGGCCTTGGCCTCCAGCTTGCCGACCTCCGCCTCGATATCGAGCGAGCCCGAATCGGCGGTGTCGCGCAGCTCCGCCACGCGGGTGCGCAGCTCGGCGATGGGCTTTTCGAAGTCGAGGAACATCATCGGCAAGGCGATTAAGCGTCCGGTTGGGCGAGGTCAACGGAAGGGGTATCGCCCCCCCCTCCATCGGCCAGCGGATGGCGGGCGTTGACCAGCTCGATCAGGCGGCGGCTGTCGACATGGGTATAGATTTGCGTGGTGCCGATGTCGGCATGGCCGAGCATGGTCTGCAGCGCGCGGAGATCGGCGCCGCCCTCCAGCAGATGGGTGGCGAAGGCGTGGCGCAGCACGTGCGGGCTGATCCGGTCCGGCGGGATGCCGGCCTCGGCGCCGAGCGCGCGGATCAGCTGGTAGAGGCGGACCCGGCTGAGATAGCTCTTGCCCGAGGGGAAGAGCCAGGGCTGGCCGGCCGGCACCAGGGCACGCCAGCGCTCCACCGCCTGCAGGGCGCGATCGGAGATCGGCACCAGCCGTTCGCGCCCGCCCTTGCCCTTGAGAATCAGGAACGGCTGGCCCGCCCGGATCGCGGCGCGGGGCAGCGACACCAATTCGGTCGCGCGCAGGCCGGAGCCGTAGAGCAATTCGACCAGAGCGGCGGCGCGGAGATCCTCGGGTCGGCCCGGATCGGCGCAGCGCCGCTCGAGGACCGCGAACAGCCGGTCGACATCGGCATGGCCGAGGACCTTGGGGAGAGAGCGGCGCACCTGCCCCCTCGGCAACGCGGCGGAGGGATCGTCGGCCCGGTCGCCCTCGTCGACGAGGAAACGGTAGAAGCGCCGCAGCGCCGCCGCCTTGCGCGCGATGGTGGCACGGGCGAGCGTCGCCCATTCCTCGCCCACAGCCGCCAGATCGTCCGCCCCGGCCTTGGCCAGCCCGCCCTCCAGCAATGCGGAAGCGGCGCGCAGATCGGTCCCGTAGGCCAGCAGCGTGTTGCGCGAGGCCCCTGCCTCGGCGGCCAGCGCCTCCAGGAAGCGCTCGATGGCGCGCGCATCCTCCCCCTGGGCGAAAGCCGCCCCAATCCTCTTCGTCATTGCGGGCGGAGCGAAGCAACCCAGCCGCAGCGAATGGATCGCCACGCCGCTTCGCGACTCGCGATGACGAAGCGGGAGGTCATGTCCGCATCAGGGCTTCGGCGGCGATCATGCGGGCCTCGGGCTCCAGCCCCACCGACCGCAGCGCGGCGAGGATGTGATAGAGGAATACGGGCTGCACCTGGCTCCAGTCGCTCGTCTGCATGCCCACCGCCGCCAGCACCGCGACCGTCGCCGGCTCGCGCCGCGCCGCCGCCTGGTCGATCGCCTGCGTCCAGACGTTGCGCACGCCCATCGGTACGTCGAGCTTCTGCGCCAGATCCTGCGCGTCGCTCGGCCGCAGCCGCCCCAGCGCCGCGAGGCTGACATAGAGCAACTGCGCGCGCAGCCTGGCCGAGCCCCGCCCGCCGCTGCCGAAATCGGCGATGCGATCGGCGTCGATGTCGACGACGGGTCGCGGGGCGCCGACCGCCATCAGCGCCCAAGCCTCGTCGCTCTTGCCGTTGCGCACGACATCGGCCCAATGCATCGCCTGGATATCGAGCCCGGCCGAAAGCATCGCCGCGATCAGCGCCGAGGCATCGTCCGCATAGTCGCTGGATGGCGTGATCCGGGCGGCCGCCCGCGCCGTCAGGATGCGGGAGGCATATTGGGCGCGCTCATCCTCCGGATTGGCCCACAGCGCGCGGAGCGCGGCGATGCGATCCGATTCGCTCTCGCCGGCATAGGCCTTGCGCAGGCGGCCGGCGGGGCTTTCGTCCATCGCATAGGGATCGCCGCCCTCCGCCACCTGGCTGAGGAAATCGACGAGATCGGCCGAGGAGACCACACCCAGGGTCGCCGCCACCTGCTCGGCCTTGAGCCGCGTCGCGACCGGCAGCATCGGCGCCCGCGCCCGCCAGCCCTGCATGGCGAGGCCGCCCTGATCGAGCAGATAATCCGGGATCGTCAGCCCCAGCGCACTGCCGAGGCCGAAGCGCCAGCTCGTCAGGCTGTTGACGCTGGTCCACTGGATGTCGGGCGCACGCTTGGCGCTGGTGCCGGCGCCGACGACGCGCTCGGCCAACGCGAGATCGATGCCGTCCGCCGCGCCGGGCAGCGACCGCGCGCGATCGATCAGCGCCGAGGCGGTGCCGCCGTCATTCTGCAGGCCGGCGCACATCGCGCGCGCCAGGGGCCAGGTCGCGCTCTTCGCCGCGCCGTCGGCGGCATCCGCCACCGGGCAGAGCGCCCCGGGATCGGCCGCCGCCATCGCCGATTCGAGCACCGCGTCGTAATAACGCGGCGTCCCCTTGTCGGGATCGACCTTCTGGATCAGCAGATGCGCCGAATCCGCTTCGCCCATGCGGGTGAGGAGCAACGCGCGCTCGGCCACCCAGTCGGACGGATTCACCCCGCCTGGCGTGTCGATGTCGGTGGTCAGCACCCGGCGCAGCAGCATCGACAGCCAGCGCGAGGCGATCGGCGCGTCGAGCCGGGCCAGCAGGGTCTTGAGATAGCCGCCCGAGGTCGTGCCGAAGCCGTCCTGCGGAATGCCGGTGACGGCCGTGCTCAGGATGCCCACATGCTCGGTCGGGCGGCGGGCGAAATCGGGAATGTCCTGCTTGCGCAGCGCTTCGGCGGCCGCCTCCGCCGCGTTGGCGGCATTGTCCGCCTCGTCCTGCGCATTCGCGGCGGCATTGGCCTCGTCCTGCGTCGGCGGGGCGAGCGTCAGCGTCGGCAGCTCCTGCACCTGGTCGCTGTCGTCGGGGCGCGACGGCGCGGCCGGCTGAGCCGGTGCCGCCTTGGGCGCCGGCGTGCCGAATCCTGGCGGCAGGATCGATTGCGGGGACTGGCCGATCGCGACGGGGATGCCGATCGCCAGCACCGCAGCGCCGGCGAGGAGCCCGGCCGCGACCTTAGTGCGCGGACGCATCAGCGCCGTTCAGCGTCACCACCTTCTCGACATGGTGCGGGGTCACGTTCACGTTCCGGCGCGACAGCCAGACGAGGCCGGCGACGATCAGGACGAGGATGACGATCAGGGTGATGCTGCCGCGCGACATGGGGCTTTCTGCCTTGAGAAGAAAAAGATGATACGAGCGAAGGAAGCGGGCTTTTGCCCCAACCCATGGCCCTGTGTATAGCCCCGGCGCCATGCCGCAAAGCCCGCCCCCGCAACGACCCGCTGCCGCGCTGCCCCGCCAGCGCCGGCCGATCGTGCTCGTCGGGCTGATGGGCGTCGGCAAATCGACCGTGGGGCGCCGGCTGGCGAGCCGCCTGCACCTGCCGTTCGTCGATGCCGATCGCGAGATCGAGCAGGCGGCCGGCCTCTCCATCCCCGACATCTTCGCCCGCTTCGGCGAGGAAGGCTTCCGCGACGGCGAGCGTCGCGTGATCGCCCGCCTGATCGATGGCCGCCCCAAGGTGATCGCCACCGGCGGCGGCGCCTTCATGAACGACGACACGCGCGCCCTGATCCTCGAGCGCGCCACCGCGATCTGGCTGGATGCCGATATCGACGTGCTGGTCGATCGCGTCGCCCGCCGCGACGATCGCCCGCTGCTGCAAGGCCGGGACGCGCGCGCGGTGCTGGTCGAGCTCTCGGCCAAGCGCAATCCGGTCTACGCGCTCGCCCCCATCCATGTCCGTTCCGAGCCGCTGCCGCACGACGCGACGGTGGACGCGATTTTCAAGGCCCTCCTCCCATGACCATCGTCCCCGTTTCGCTCGGCGATCGCAGCTATGACGTGGCGATCGAGGCCGGTGCGCTGGCCCAAGCCGGCGCGCGCCTGAAAGGCTATGCGCGCGGCGGGCGCTTCGTGGTCGTCACCGACGAGAATGTCGCCGCCGCGCAATGGCCGGCGCTGGCCGCCGCGCTGGACGGCGCCGGGCTGACGGTCGAATCCATCGTGCTGCCAGCCGGCGAATCGACCAAGAGCTGGAGCCAGCTCGCCGCATTGTGCGATCGACTGCTGGCGTTCGGCATCGAGCGCTCGGATCATGTGATCGCGCTCGGTGGCGGCGTGATCGGCGATCTCGTCGGTTTCGCCTGCGCGATCCTCAAGCGCGGCTGCGGCTTCGTGCAGATACCGACCACCCTGCTGGCGCAGGTCGATTCGTCGGTCGGCGGCAAGACCGCGATCAACACGGCGGCCGGCAAGAATCTCATCGGCGCCTTCCATCAGCCGGCCCACGTCCTGATCGATCCCGACACGCTCGACACCCTGCCCCGCCGCGAAGTGGGCGCCGGCTATGCCGAGGTGGTGAAATACGGGCTGATCGACGATCCCGCTTTCTTCGACTGGTGCGAGGCGAACGGCGAGGCCCTGCTGGCGGGCGATCCCGAGGCCCGCACTTATGCCATCGCCACCAGCATCGCCGCCAAGGCCCGCATCGTCGCTGCCGACGAGCGCGAGACCACCGGCGTGCGCGCCCTGCTCAACCTCGGCCACACCTTCGGCCATGCGCTGGAGGCGGAGACCGGGTTCGGCACGCGGCTGCTCCACGGCGAGGGCGTCGCCTGCGGCATGGCGCTGGCATTCCGCTATTCGGCACGGCTCGGCCTGTGCCCGGCGGAGGATGCGGCGCGGGTGACGGTGCATCTCCGCGCCGCCGGCCTGCCGGTGACATTGGCCGAGGCCGGCGCCGACGCGCCCGGCGAGACGCTGGTCGGCCACATGCTCCACGACAAGAAGATGGCGGGCGGCAAGCTCCCCTTCCTGCTCGCGCGCGGCATCGGCCGCACCTTCCTGGCGAAGGATGTCGACCTGGCCGACGTGGCGCGGTTCCTGGAGGAAGAGCGGAACGTGTGATGTCGGTTCGGGCTGAGCCTGTCGAAGCCCTGTCCTTCTCTTTTTGCACCCTCAAGAAGTAGAGCAGCCCTTCGACAAGCCCAGGGCGAACGGTGAGAAGGCTCGCCTCGCGCCAATCCCACGCTCGCGCGGAGACTTGACGCATTTCCGGAGAAAGAGAGGCTCGTCACCCGCGCGGAGGCAGGGGGCCATCTTCCGAACTGTCGGATAGGCGAAGTGGCGAGGAGATCAGTTCCCGCCCCCGCAGGAGCGGCGGCTTATTCTACTGCTGGCGCCACGCCCCTACCGCCAGCGCCAGCCAGCCCGCGATCATCGCCGCCCCGCCGAACGGGGTGACGATCCCCGCGAGATGCGGCGCCCCGAACGCCAGCGCGTAGAGCGATCCGGCGAACAATGCCGCGCCCACCACGAAGCCCCAGCCTCCCCACCGCCCCAGCGGACGCTGCAGCACCGCCAGCGCCGCGACGGCATGGACCATCTGGTAATGCGACCCGGTCTTCAGCAGCTCCGCCGCCTGCCCGGTGGCGCCGTGCGCGCCGTATGCGCCGGCCGCCACCGCCACCGCGCCGGATAGCGCGGCGAGGATGACCAGCACCCTCATGCCCCGGCCCGATCGTCGAGCGCGTCGGTGGTGTGGCCGGGCCGGTACATCAGCCCCATCGCGGCGGTGACCCGCAATTCGCCCGCCTCATGCTGGGCGCGCAGGCGGCGGAAATCCCGCTCGCGATAATCGGCCTCGATGCGATCGATCTCCTCCGCCTCGACGCCCACGGTCTCCAGGGCCATCCGGCCCATCTTCACCGCGCTCTCCATCACCTCGCGCACCGACTGGCTGGCCAGCCCGATCTTCTTGAGCGCCAGCACGTCGCGCCGATCGAACACGCGGACCAGCAGGCGGGCATGCGGGAAGGCCTCGCGCACCGCCTCCAGCACATCGGGCGTCGGCTGGTCGCCGTCGATGCAGAAGCAGATCAATTCCGCCTCGTCGGCGCCGGCCTGGCGCAGCAGGTCGATGCGGGTGCCGTCGCCATAATAGACCTTGATCTCCATGCGATCGCCGATGTCGATGATCTCGGTGTCGAGATCGACGATGGTCAGCGCCAGCCCCCTCGCGAACAGCATCTGCGTGACGGTCTGGCCGAAGCGGCCATAGCCCACCACGATCGCCTGCCCCTGCTCGGCCTCCTCCGGCCCGGCGATGCCGCGCAGCTTGGCGCCCGCTTCCTCGCCGCCGAAGCGCCGGGCCAGCGACATCAGGAAGGGCGTGGTCGCCATCGACAGCGTCACCACGGCGGAGAACAGGCTCGCCGCCTCGGGCGCGATCAGATAGGCGGCCTGGGCCTGGCCGAACAACACGAAGCCGAACTCGCCGCCCTGGCTCAGCAGCAGGCCGAGCGCGAAGGCGGAGCGGGTCTCCATCTTCGCGACCTTGGCGATGCCGAACAGCACGCCCGTCTTCACCACGATCAAGGCGGCGGCGATGCCCAGCACGAAGAACGGCCGCGTCGCGATCGCCGAGAGATCCAGCAGCATGCCGACGGTGAGGAAGAACAGACCGAGCAGGATCGAGCGGAACGGCTCGACATCGGCCTCCAGCTCGTGCCGGTAGGGCGAATCCGCCAGCATCACACCCGCCACGAAGGCGCCGAGCGCGGTGGAGAGATGCAGCCACTCCATCATCGCCGAGGCCGCCAGCACCGTGAACAGCCCGGCCGCCACGAACATCTCGCGCTCGCCGAGCTTGCCGATCAGCCGCAGCGCCGGGCTCAGCACGTAACGGCCCGCCAGCACCAGAGCGACGATCGCGCCCACCGTGTAGAGGCCGAGCAGCCAGCCCGGCGGCGCGCTCTGGTCCACCGGGGCGCGGCTCAGCGCGGTGATGATCGTGATCAGCGGGATGATCGAGAGATCCTGGAACAGCAGGATCGAGAAGGCGCGCTCGCCGAACTGGGTGTGCAGGCGCCCCTGCGAGCGCAGCAGCGGCAGCACCTGCGCCGTGGAGGAGAGCGCCAGCGGCAGGCCGATCGCCAGCGCCGCCTTGGGGCTGAAGCCGGCGGCGAAGCGCAGCACCAGCATGATCGCGAGCCCCGCGCCGATCACCTGCGCGGCGCCCAGCCCGAAGATGTCGCGGCGCAGATCCCACAGGCGACGGGGATTGAGCTCCAGCCCGACGAGGAACAGCAGCAGGGTGATGCCGATCTCGGCGATGCCGAGCTTGCCCTCCGCATCGCCGACGATGTTGAGCACCTGCGGCCCGACCAGCACGCCGGCGACGAGATAGCCCAGCACCGCGCCGAGGCCGAAGCGGCGGAACAGCAGCACGGACGGCACCGCCGCGCCGAGCATGATCACGCCGTCGCGCAGCAGGTTGTCGGTGGGCGTCATGCCGCGATCGCGCGGCGGGCGTGGGCGACGGCCTCGGCCACCGCCTCGAAGGCGAGGCGGATCGAGGGGTGGCGCGCCGGATAGTCGCGCGCCGGGCCGAAGATGTCGAGGCCGGGCCAGTCGCCCGGATCGTCGCGCTCCCCGGCGAGGAAGGCCGTAACGGCGTCGCGCGCCTCGGCCAGTTCCTCGGCCGAGCGGCCGATCGCATGCGCCCCCATCAGCGAGGCCGAGGCCTGGCCGAGCGCGCAGGCCCGGACCTCCTGCCCCAGCGCGGCGATCCGCCCCTCCCCGTCGAGCATCACGTCGACCGTCACGCGGCTGCCGCAGACCGGCGACCGCTTCTCGGCGGTGCCCTGCGCGTGGGGCAGGCGCGCGTCATGAGGGATGGAGGCGGCGAGCCGCAGGATGGAGGTGTTATACAGTGCGGCCGACATAGGACGAGAGATAGGCGACCGTTTCGGCCGCGTCACCCCTCCCAAGGGCCTCCTCCCGCCTTCCCGGAAGAAGGAGCGCCGCGCGCGGTGAGCGGACGATGAGGGCCTTCTTCTGCAATGGCGCTGTTGCTCCGTTCGTCCTGAGCATGTCGAAGGATGTGCGGCAGGCGCCCTCCTGGAGGCACGTCCTTCGACAGGCTCGGGACGAACGGATGGGATGCTGCGGCCGACGATCCGGCGCTCGCTGGGCAAGGAAAGAAGACCCTCACCCAATCCTCTCCCGCGAAGCCGGGAGAGGGCTTTGGAATCAGTGGGTCGCCCCCTCGACATTCTCCACGCCCGCCGGCTCGCCGCGGCGCTTCGCCACGAGATCGTCGATGGCGTGGCGGCTGGCCTGGAGGAGCGAGATGCTGCGCGCCTCGCGCACCCAGTCCGGGCGCGGCGTCGCGCCGCCATAGCCGATGTCGTAGACGAGATTGCCGAACATGAAGAGCAAGGTCACGCCGATCAGCCCCTTGAGCGCGCCGAAGCCGAGCCCGAGCGTGCGGTCGATCGGCCCCAGCACCGAATCGCGCGTCCGCCGCCCGATCCGCTGGGCCACCATCCGCCCGCCGAAGAAGACGATCCCGAACACCAGCACGAAGGCGAGCAGCGAGGCGCCGGACCTGGTGTGCAGCCACGTCCCCACGATCAGCGCGGCGGGCGTGTAGAAGAGCTTGAGCGCGATCACCACCGCCACCCACGCGAACAGCGAGAGGATCTCCGTCACGAAGCCGCGCAACACGCCGAGGATGGCGCCGCCGCCGACGAAGATCAGCACGAGGATGTCGAGGAGGGTGAGCGAATGCATGGCCGCGCGGAGGTAGGGGGTGCGGGTGAAGGGGTCAATGTGGCGGCGCATGATCCCCCCGCCAGGGGAGGTGGCGCCCGCGGGGCGCCGGAGAGGACGGACGGCGATGCGGTCTCCGCCGTGAACGCTCCGCTTCCTCCCCCTCCGTGCCGCGTGCCGCCTCTCTTTGGCGGGGGATGGGGGGCAGGCACAACTGTGGCGTGAAATCAGGACGAAGGGAGATGAACGGTCGGCGCGTCCTGTTGCGTGCACCCGGGGTGGCTCGCCCTTGGGGGAGCCAGTGGGCGCTCTTCGAGGAGAGCCCGGTGGCGGCGGACCCCGATGAGGCGGCCCCTGCAACGGGGCGGCGAACCGGGGCTGGCCTTGGGTTGGGACAAGCGAAGCTTCGGCTTGAAACCGGATGACTCCGCGCCGACCGCCCGGCCTTGGGTCTGACCCCGTGACCGGTTTCCCGTCCTTCGCGCATCCCGTGGCCGGCGGGTGCGAAGGACATCTCAACTATTAACCTACATGGTTATATATGTCAAGATCGATTGGCCGATGCCCGGAACCGGCCGTCGGGGAACGAGCAGAGGCGCGTGCCGGGATGATGGACAACCGCCAACCCCTTCCGTCAGCCCGCGATGGCGGGGATCATGAGCATGGCGGTCGAAGCTGCGAACACGCATCGACGCAAGCGCTGTGCGTATGGATTCCCGCCTTCGCGGGAATGACGGGAAGTGGTGGTTGTACGAACCCGCTCCGCGGGATTGGTGCTATCGGGTAGGTTGAGGCGCGACGTTCAGGGTAGCGCCTGAGTTGAGAGCGGCTGAGTCGAAGCAGACCATTGAGGTTCCCTCAACCAAGGAGC
>Ga0105239_10004985_pt1 | contig 15677 bp, 8 predicted proteins | sample KBSC44metaG_FD_92761 | JGI IMG/M metagenome (GOLD analysis project Ga0105239, IMG submission 92761) | Corn rhizosphere microbial communities from Kellogg Biological Station, Michigan, USA - KBS C4-4 metaG | ecosystem: Host-associated > Plants > Roots > Rhizosphere > Soil | place: Michigan, USA...
CGAGCTAGGGAAAGTTCAACCTCAAAAAGGGTGGAACGAGGATACCAAAAAGGCTTTTAATACAGCCAAAACTGAATTTTTAACCGCTTCGAAGGATAGACAACAAGATCTTTTAGGCGAATTAAGCAGATTACTGCCACACACGGATCCGGGAAAGACAGTCATTGCAGAATTGAAAATAAAAATAAACAAGAGCCCTTATGAACCGCTTATCAAAACATGTGAAAAAGTAGAAGGTCTAAAGGCAGCTGAAATACCTCCTCAAGAACCAGCGAAACCTTCAGCTGTAACCAAAATCACAAGTGCTGAAGAAGCACACCCTCCAGGAGAGTTTCCTTCGGAAGAAACACCTGACACTTCACCAAGCGAAGTTGTTGTCAGTGAAGAAGAAACAAGTAAACAAGGTTCAACGACAGAATCTCCTCATCAAGAAGGAAGCGAAACACCGAAAGGCAAAGATGACGAGCCTAGCACAGAACCTCCTCCCCAAGGAGGAGAAGGCCTTTTTGGAAGATTCTGGCGAGCTGCCGGATATTCTTCACAAAATTGAGCAAGCTATTTTGATTACTTACAAAGGAATAGATAAATGTCAATTCCTATCCTAGCACCAATACAACACCTGATGCAGACGGCAAGCCAAGGCCTTGCAGACAATGCTGTACATGGCGCTGGGCATTTTGCATCCGAAGATGTTGCAACCCTATCCAATCGGAAAGTGAACACCGAAAATCCCGGATTCTTTCATAAAGTCGGTAATGTTCTGAAAGAAATGGGAAACATTCTCCGACGTTCTATTGGCTACCGTACAGAAGAAGAGGTGGTAGCCTTGCAAATTGCAATGTTTGAGAATGAAGCCTCTCATGCGCTAGACTTTATCATTAAAGAAGGTGACATGAAGGATGCCTCAGAAGAAGCCTTAAAAGCTTTTGGCCATAAAAATTCTGAACGTCTAATCGACTTCTCTATGCCTGTCTTGAATGATATCTTTTTCAATGCGCTTGAAAAGAAATTTAACTCTTTAAACTCCATTAGCACCAAGCAGAATTTCATCGCGAATCTTGAAAAGGTTATACCTCATATTAAACTGGACAAACCTGAATCGTTTGCCAGTGAAGAAGAGAAAGCCCTCTTCAAGCAAAGAGAAGTATGTACTGAAGAATTCCTGAAGGATTTAGCCGATTTTTGCCACCTGAACAAGAGTGGAACAGGCTTACACAGTAAACTTAATGAGTGGATTACCCATTACAAAAAAATCCAAGCGTTAGACAAGATCAATCATCCACTTATCAAGGAGCTGCAAGCGCACGAAAGTATGCGTTTGACAGACGACGAAAAAAAGGCTTTAGACCTTACCCAAGAAAAAACACCAAAGCTATATGACATACAACTTACCCAAAAGTTAAAGGTTAAACTGGGTCAATCCACTATCGAAGCGTCTAAAAAAGCTAAATACGAAGAAGCATTAAATTATGCTGAATCTACTTATGAAAAATTAAAGGACTCCTCATTCAAGTTTACTCAAGAGGATCTCCAAGAGTTGAAACCTTACCTCACTGATGATGAGGCAATAAACCACGTTCGTGGCATTATTTTTCAACGGATTCAGAAAGAGTCTGATACCCAGGTACCCAATCAACAGCTCGTAGAAACTCACTACAAATCGTTTGAAGCTTTCCTAAAACGCTATCAAAGTGATTTCGAAAACCATACGGACTCAGACCTGAAGCTGAGTGACAGCGAAAAAGAAAGTTTGAAGAGACTGCTTAAAAACTTTGATACCAGCAAACCCTTGGGCACAGAAACCCTCAGCCAGATCATATCCGGTTTCGGCATGGAGAAAGAGACTGCTAAAAATATTGCTACAGGCATTACCCAATTTGCTCATAACCAAGCAAAAAGCTGGGCTGTCAACTCTGTCCTGGGCAATATGTTACGCCCCGTTATGGGCCATCGTGCTACGGGCTTTGTCACTACGGCAACCTTATCAAGCTTGAGTGGCATGCGACCAGGTGAAGCCCTACGCCATACCGGAACGAGCTTTGTAGTTGATCACTGTGCCAATAGAGTGCTGGAAGGAAAACACCCTGCATTCTCTATGGGATGGGGTTTCTTTGGACGTGGGGTGGTTATCTCAAAAATTCACTCGCTACTCGGCAACATTGGCCTGCGTAAGGTCGATGACAGTATTAGTGCAAGCTTTAGCAGATTTTGGCAAGGTTTAAAAACCTGGTAAATAGAACAAAACAAAAAGGGAGCCCCTTACAAAAAGGAACTCCCTTTGGTGCGAATTCTGGGATTCGAACCCAGGACCTATCCCTTAAAAGGGGAGTGCTCTACCACTGAGCTAAATTCGCATTCACATCATTAAAGCATACAAATGATGACCAAGCAGCATCATGAACCAACGTTAGCCTAGCAGGGCTAGCGAAACATCTTGCAAGAGAGGGAGGTTGAACAGCTCTACAGTGCAGAAGCTTTGCTTCAGGCATTCGGTACCAGATGTATTTAATTCTACCTAAACCAAGCTGACCGTCAATGAGTAATCCCAGCGTAAAGTTTCAAAAGTGGCGCTTTTTAACAACCCAGCTAAAGTATAGCATTATCCGGTTGCGAAAAAGCTCTCAGTCACGCAACACAAAAAGCGCCTCTGGAAGCGCTTCAGTAAGCTGTAGGATAAGCGGGGCAGTCTAGAAGAGAAAGAAAGGCCTGTATTTTCGAATCAACTCTCTCTTAAACGTTCTGAGCCCACTTTGTAAATCACTTAAAATGCAAATCAGGCTCATTCAGAAGATTTAAGAAATGAATTCAGTTTAATTTTGACTTGGTTTATGGCGACGAACAAACTCATCACGCAATTCAAGCGCTAACTGCTCGCGAGCGAACTTGAGTTGAAGATCCAAAATACGCTGTTGTTCAGCTTTTTGTTTTTCTTCTTCAGTCTGCGCGTTTTGTCTGGCTGGTGCTGGCATTTCGGCTGACATCTCTCAGGTTCCTTCCCCTTCAAATGAAGAGACAACTATATAAACTAGAAACATAAAAGTTGATGCGCAAACATAGAAAAAAATAAATACTAAAAACGCAAATTTACCAAGAATCCCCAATAATCAATCATTTTCAGGTTTACACAAATTAACAAATTATACAAAGACCTGCTCAAATTAAATCTGAGCAGGTCTTTAAAAGTTTACTTTTAACTATTTTAGGACTTTAGCAATCGTCTCACCCATACGTGCCGGGCTTTCAACCACAGTAATGCCAGCCGCTTGGAGAACCTTCATTTTTTCAGCAGCCGTTCCATGTCCACCGGAAATAATAGCACCTGCGTGACCCATACGTTTTCCGGGAGGAGCCGTTTGTCCGGCAATAAAGCAGACGATAGGCTTGGTTACATGACGACGAGCAAATTCAGCCGCTTCTTCTTCCGCAGAACCGCCGATTTCACCAATCATCATGATGGCTTTGGTTTCATCGTCGTTTTGGAAGAGGGTCAGGGCATCGATAAAGTTGGTTCCGTTGATGGGATCACCACCAATACCGATACATGTGGATTGACCGATGCCACGCATCGTCAATTGATCAACCGCTTCGTAAGTCAAAGTTCCAGAGCGGGATACAACACCAACAGGACCCTTTTTGTGGATTGACCCTGGCATAATACCAATTTTGGCTAAATCGGGAGAAATGACACCGGGGCAGTTGGGTCCGATTAAACGGGTATTGGGGTAGTCCCGCATGAATTGCTTAACGCGCATCATATCGTTAACAGGAACACCTTCCGTAATGCAGATAACGAGCTCGATACCTGCAGCAGTGGCTTCCATAACCGCATCCGCAGCGAACGGAGGTGGAACGAAGATCATGGTCGCATTCGCACCCGTTTTATCACGAGCATCTTTTACGGTATCAAATACAGGAATTTGTTTACCCGCGAGCTCAACGGACGTTCCGCCTTTACCGGGAGTAACACCACCAACTACATTAGTACCGTATTTCAAGCAGCCTTCCGCGTGGAAAGAGCCTTCTTTACCGGTAATCCCCTGAACGAGGAGCTTGGTGTTTTTATCGACTAAAACAGCCATGAATACATCCTTTTACGTAGGGGAGGGTTTTGTACCCTCCCGTTGTTTCTTTGTCGGGAGCCCATAAGGGACTCCCTACATTGAGAGGAATAATGGGGTTGAAATTACTATGCTTTAACCGGTTGTTTTACGAAACCGGCAACCTTCTCGGCCGCTTCTTCCATGGTTTCGGAAACAGCGTATTTAATGCCGGATTCAGCCAGAATACGCTTGCCTTCTTCAACGTTGGTTCCTTTCATCCGAATGACGAGAGGCAACTTCAAATCCACCTTACGGGCAGCTTTTACAACGCCATCAGCCAGTTTATCGCAACGCAGAATACCACCGAAAATGTTGAGGAAAACAACTTCAACAGATGGATCGCTCAACAGAATACGGAATGCATTTTCGAGGGCTTCATCGGTCGCGCTACCACCAACATCCAAGAAGTTTGCAGGAGCGGCACCGTACTGTTTAATGATGTCCATTGTGGCCATCGCCAAACCGGCACCGTTAACCATACAAGCAACATTGCCTTCCAACTTGATGTAATTGAGGTTGAATTTAGACGCCTCAACTTCAAGCGGATCTTCTTCGTCGGTATCGCGGAAAGCAACAATTTTAGGATGACGGAACAACGCATTGGAATCGAAGTTCACTTTGCCATCCAAGGCCATTACACGATTATCGGTTGTAATAACCAAGGGGTTGATTTCAAGAAGAGCACAGTCTTTTTCAATAAAGAGATTGTACAAGTTGGTAATCAGCTGAAGCGCTTCTTTCATACCTTCTTTGGGGATACCCAAAGCATAGGCAATTTTACGAGCCTGGTAGGGTTGCAAGCCTAAAACAGGATGAATGTGCTCTTTCAGGATTTTCTCAGGTGTTTTGTCCGCAACTTCTTCAATATCCATACCGCCTTCGGTACTTGCCATAATAACAGGGCGGGATTCGGCACGGTCCAAAACGATACTCAGGTAGAGTTCTTTGGAGATGGAAGACGCTGTTTCAATCAGAACAGATTTAACTTTCTGACCTTCAGGACTGGTTTGGTGCGTAATCAATTGCATACCGATAATTTGTTCAGCAGCTTCTTTCACTGCGTCAAACCCGGTAACAACCTTAACACCGCCACCTTTACCACGGCCACCAGCGTGGATTTGAGCTTTTACAACATAGCGGTTATCTGCAGTATTGAGGGTTTTAGCAACTTTTACGGCTTCATCAGGCGTAAAAGCAACGTCACCTGCAGGAACTGGAATCCCGGCATCCCGAAACAGTTCTTTTGCTTGATATTCATGAATTTTCATTCTAATTAATCCTTTTTTAAAATGAATCGAAGAGCTTGTTGAGGATTAGTGGCTACAAGGCGTTAGACACTACGCACGCCGCAGCGTATCGCAATACGTGAGCATTGCGGAGTGTTGCAACAACGAAGTAGACACAAGCCTCGGCAAGCTATTAGTTATCGCTTTCGATACCGCCGAGACGCTTGCCCAGGTCACCCAGATCAATGGCGATGGGTGAATCATCATCTTCATCATCCATTTCTTCAATAGCTGCAACCACGCGCTCGAATTCTTCTTCATCTTCGATCGCTTCGTAAACTTCAGCACCGTCTTCGTAGGAAATTTTCATAACGACGACTTCATCTTCGTCCTCGTCTTCACTATCAGAATCCGCTTTAGAAGAAGCATTAGCAGCCCCTTCTTCACCTTGGCCTCTGTAGATCAATAAGGCGTATTCCTGACCGTCAACTTCAAGTTCACTGACCTTTTCGAAGACATGGACAACACCCTCTTCGTCGGTCGTTTCAACGATATCAGTGGTTTCAAGGATTTCGCCGTCATCACCTTCAAACATTGCACCAGCATCAAACTCTTGGGAGGTCGCCATGAAATAGAATCCTTATTCAGTCTTTGGACATACAGATATCCACGAGTTTATCACAAACGTTGGAAGTAACAGATTTGAAATGGTTTAGCATTAAAATCGGTAAGCAAGGTTTCATGCAAGTATCACCTGCGAGTACTAATAGACTCACTATTTTCGCGATATCAATCACCACTTTTAATGCGAGTTTTTACGATAGTCGCCTCAATTTAGAGATGTGAGATACCTCTTAATATCAGTTTCAGAGCCAAATTCCATATTTGTGACGACGATGAGGAGATGGGTGCATGGATAATACAGTTTTTTTAAAGCGCCACCAAATTCATCCCTTCGATTCCAATGAACTTCGTGAAGTCAAACGCTTATTTGAATGGGCGCAATCCTACGAAAGCAAAGGATTGAGTATTGCAGCGGAAGCACTACGGGATCAAGCAAAAAAGGCCCTCACTCAATTGATGAGAGCCAGCGCTTAAGCATAGAGGTGTAGGGGAGTCCCTTGTGGGCTCCCGCCTCAATCATCCAAACAAAATCCACAATAAAATACTGGTTGCTATCTATCAGCGGGAGCCCACAAGGGACTCCCCTACAGGTAAAGGGAATGGCATAGAAGAGGGGATTTAAAATGGTTTACTTTTGTTGGCTCGAGCCCGCCGCAACCGCTCCAATTCATCAGTCAACTGTTGAGGATCGGAGCCAGATGGACTGCCTTCTTGATCTGATTCAACGACTCCTTCCGTAGCGGGGTAGCTCTCTGAATCCGCGGAAGCGGCATCCAGATTGGAAATTGAAGCCAGTAAAGGAGCCTGCCCTTCCTCCGAAACCGCATGGAGAGGCTGCTCCGGCAGAGGATCGTAAACATCGAAGAGGTCACGAGCCAACTCTTTAGGAGGCTCCAGCTGAGAATCATCGAGATTGGCCAAATCAGCAAGGCCTTCAGCCATGAGCATTTGCTGGAAAGCCGGATCTACTGCCATTGCATCCGTTATGGGCGTATGATGAACCGAAAGTGCCTCTGAGACACCATTTTCAAACTGTTGTTCAAGCTGAATTTCAATCTGAGTGTTGAACAAGGTCATTACAGTCGTGCGTTGAATATCGTAAGTAAGATTTTGAAACATTTCAAACGCTTCACGCTTGTACTCAATCAGCGGATCTTTTTGACCGTAAGCCCGCAGACCGATACCGTCACGCAAACCATCCAGGTTATGCAGGTAGTCAATCCAGTGGCTATCGATAACGGAAAGCAAAATATCACGCTCAATACGGCGTAACGGGTGGCGCTCTTCTTCACTCAGATTTAAATTTTCACCATTTTGAGTATCGGTTTCCAGGCTTTCCAAAGCCACACCATGCACTTCTTTCAATTCCTGGGAAACACGCGTCAACTCAGCTTCCACGTTTAAATAAGCATTTTGAGCCGCCTCATCGAAGAGGATAATCAGCTGACTGGCCGATTTTCCCTTGAGAACAGAAGTATCAATCATCGAAAGCGCGGGACAAAGTGCAGTGACATTGGCAAGCATGGCATTGAAAGACTCTTCTTCCCAGTCTTCAGGACTAAGCTGGGGCGGAAGATGCCCGTTCATAATATGCTCTAAACTCTGACGAATCATATGCGAGATAGAAGCACGAAGATTTTCACCATTGAGGACTTTGCGACGCTGTTCGTAAATCAGCTTTCTCTGCTCAGTAAGAACGTCATCGTACTGGAGAATATTTTTACGAATATCAAAATAGTAGGCTTCAACTTTCCGTTGAGCGCCTTCAATCGCTCTGGAAACCATCCCAGCAGAAATAGGCATCGTTTCATCAACGCCCATCATATCCATTAAGGATGCAATCCGTTCACCGCCAAACTTCCGCATGAGTCCATCTTCCAGGGATAGAAAGAAGTGTGTGGAGCCCGGATCTCCTTGACGTGCCGTACGGCCACGAAGCTGGTTATCAATCCGACGGGATTCATGACGCTCCGTACCAATAATATGGAGACCGCCTAACTCAACCACTTTTTCTTTATCGCTATCCGTCAGGAGTTTTTTGCGTGCAATGGCCTCTTCCAGCTCTTGTTCAGGAACATCATGCCAATCCAAGCCCATGGATTCGTATCCGCTTTTCGCCATCAACTCAGCATTACCGCCCAGAAGGATATCGGTACCACGGCCAGCCATGTTGGTTGCAATAGTAACAGCGCCACTCCGACCCGCCTGAGCAATAATCATAGCCTCTTGCTCATGGTGCTTCGCATTCAGAACCTGGTGCGGAATACCAGCCATAATGGCTTGAACCGCCCGTGTGGTTTCAGAAATACCTATCAGAGATTGAGCAATTTCTTCCGGTGCCTGATCCGCTAATTCTTCAAATAATTCAGGCTTAGCGCGCTCTGGAGCTTCCAAATCACGACCCAATTTACCGAGGAGTTGGGGACCATTTTTAGAATCTTGCTGTAAAACATCAAGCAAACGTGTCGCTTTTTGACGCAAGTGCATCGTCATTTCAGTCGGGTTACTCAATAAGTGCGAAATGTACTCGGACTTTTCAATAGAAACCGTACCCACCAAGACAGGACGACCGATTTTGTGATAGGTGATAATTTCCTCTACCACCTTATAGAACTTAATGGATTCATTTTTATAAATCGTATCAGGCAGATTGTGACGAACATCGCTGCGGTTGGTCGGAATCGCCGTAACACCCAGATCATAAATTTTTCCGAACTCGGCTTCTTCGGTCATGGCCGTACCGGTCATGCCGCCCAATTTTGGATAGAGCCGGAAAAGGTTTTGGAAGGTAATGCTCGCTAAGGTCTGCGTTTCATCCTGAATCGGCAGACCTTCTTTGGCCTCAACCGCCTGGTGCAAGCCGTCGCTCCAACGACGACCATCCATCAAACGTCCCGTAAATTCGTCGACAATGACGATTTCATCATTTTTAACGACGTAGTCAATATCACTCTTGAAGAGCTCTTTCGCTTTCAAGGCTTGCAACAAATGATGGGCCATATTGTGCTGAATATCAAATAAATCTTCAATACCGAGCAATTCCTGGGCATGATCAATGCCTTCCTCGGTCAAAACAACGTTTCGGGCTTTTTCTTCAATCGTGTAATCTTCTTCAGGATTAAGATGGGGCGCAATTTTTGCCATCGCCACATATAAATCGGCTGATTGCTCCAAGCGACCGCTAATAATCAGAGGCGTTCTGGCCTCGTCAATCAGAATACTGTCAACTTCGTCGATAATGGCGTAGTTAAAGTCTCTTTGTACCAATTGAGCCCGGGAACTGGCCATATTGTCGCGCAGATAATCGAAGCCGAATTCGTTGTTGGTTCCATAGGTAATATCGGCGGCATAGGCCTGCTTTTTTTCGTGGAAATTATTGAAGCCTCGTTGTCCGGAAAGCACCATACCGGTTGTCAGCCCTAGAAAGCGGTATAAAATACCCATCCATTCCGCGTCACGACGAGCCAGGTAGTCGTTAACCGTAATGACGTGAACCCCTTTTCCAGTCAGCGCATTGAGGTAGGCTGGCAAGGTAGCAACCAAGGTTTTCCCTTCACCGGTCCGCATTTCAGAAATGCCGCCATCGTGAAGGACCATTCCACCAATGAGCTGCACATCAAAGTGTCGCATTCCCAGAATCCGACGACTTCCTTCACGCGCTACAGCAAATGCCTCGGGTAAAAGAAGATCCAACACTTCTTTTTCAAGTTGATGATCCCGCTTGATATCTGACGACCGTTCCCGCTGGTCAAGTATACGACGGAATTCAGCCGTTTTACCCCGTAGCTCGTCATCCGACAAGCGCTGCATTTCCGTTTCCAGATCGTTAATCCGATCAACAATCGGCATCCGGTTACGCACTTTACGTTCGTTCGGATCAGGCAACAGACGGCGAAGTAACTCAATCATCAGGGAAACGCCTTATTAAATCTTCAATGGGTAGAGGGATGCTTCAAGGCAGACTCTCACCAATACTAATCCTACCAGTATAAGAAAAAATGATGTCATTACCAACCTATGAACAGTGCTGACCCATAAGACCTTCCTCAATAGGCTATCGCGATACAAAATGCAGTATTCATACAGAAGTATCATTGCAAAAAACGGCAGTCCACTCTCGACGTAGAGCAGTAAAACTAAAGCTATTGCACGTTGAAACTTATCACGACGTTAGTGCGCTTATCTTTTCCGATAGAGCTCTTCCTCAAAATCCTTCTGGGGTGGGCCATCAAGATTCATAGCCCTAAGTGCAGGATTATAAGATTGCCCTACTTTGGCCTCATCAGACTCCACTTTAGGACTTCGAACATTAAAATATTTGTCTAAAATCCTAATAAGCATCAAGCAGTTTTTGTAATAACGCTTACGGGCAACATCCTTATCCGATTTTGCTAATGCAAAACACTCTTGAAAATAAGATTTACTTCGATCAAATAGCGTACCGATTTGCTTTCCATTAATCGGCATCTTCTTACCATTAAAGTCAATCAGTTGTCGATCAGCTTTTGAACGCCAAGCAGAATGGGAGAGTTGCATTTTATAAAGTTCTGCTTTCAAGATATCTTTTGGCGTTTGATTATTTTCTCCTTCAAGAAGGTTGGCGTGGATCCCTTCTGAACGTGAAATTTTATGAAGTAGACGTTTATACTCCAAAGTATCTGTATCAGTAATTGAAGCTTTTTGCTCAATCTCCTTCGCCAGTTCCGCATAGTGACTCTGCATAGAACGATGATAGTAAGCTTTTTCTTGAAGATATTGCTGAAGAAAACGACGTCCTTCTTTCTTCTGTCCAGCCTGAATAAACTCTCCCAAATAAGGAGCAATTACCCTGGACTCAAAATGCTTCAGGTTTGTTTTAAATGGGAATGTGTCAGCAGTATCGTAAATTGTAAATAAGCGCCGATAATCACGGTGTTTTTCATTGATGTAATCATGATATTTTTCAAACCCAGCTTCTCGCTTTGCCCCTCGAAGGATACTTTCCTTTAGAGAAATCACCTGTAGATTATCCCAATCATAAAAACCCGCAGAATTAGAAGAAACACTCATATTTGCACTTTTGAAATCACAGTGCAAAAAGCGCCCATGCTCTGGAGTTCCCTTCTCTAAGGCAATTATTTGCTCCATACAGAGATGTAATGCCTTATTGGTAATGGGGTTGTGATCTTTATCTGGATGATCTCCAGGAACATAGGTGCTAACAACATGCTGCATACCGCCCTCTGGTTTAAAAGCTACCAGTCCTCTCTGGGAGTGATGTAAACTTTTTTTTTGTTTGCTCAAGCTCTCTAAAAGATCTAGACATTGTATTTCTTTGAGGTCATCTTGTTGAAATGCAGCCTTACCTTTGTGGACTTTAACAATGATATCTCCCTTAATACCCTCAAAAGGCGAAGGAATAGCATAGGCTTTACCATTAGCTCCTTCACCGAGTGGCTTTTTTTGCTGGAGCTGTTGAGTTAAATAATCAATATTTTTCTGAGAAATATCGGTCAGCAACGGATAAACCGCATGCGTTGCAGTTTTATAAGGTAGCGTAATTCCAGTAAATTTCAGGGGTGCCTGGTAAAATTTCTTAAGGTCACAAACGGAATACATATGCTCTATTTTTTAAAAGATAAGGCTTATTTGGGTTTAATTGTGGTGAATTAACTTCGGCAGCGAGCAATCCTGGTCCACAACTTTCGAAGAACATCAATAGATTAAATCACATCGTAAACTTATATTAAGCATGAGTAACAGTAAATATATTTAGGTGAAGCTTTTCTAAAATGCAGGACTTATTAATAAAAATAAGCTGAAAGCGGGAAATTACCATAATACAAGAAAAGTTACAGGTCTCAAACAGAGATAGCACTAAAAGACTTTCAGAAGCTTTAAACTTAAGGTAATATTTGTGACCTTCTTCTTTATGTTCTCACTACTTTCTTCCCTACTTCTTACATCCCAGGATTAAACGCCCTCGTGACTTTTGCAACATTTTCACCCTCCCGTCATACCCCTTATTTTTCCGGCTACAGGCTGGATCGCAAAGATGAAGACGAAACGAAAGCTCGTATTTTCCTACCCGGCCATGCTCCTGGTCCTAATACGCCGGACAAAGAGAAACCCAGCCTGGAAATCATCCGTCCGGGAGAATCTACAGTACACATGATGCCACTACAATGGAATGCAAAGCATGATGTCTGGGAATCACAGCAGACACTTCCGGCTGAAACAAAATATCGCTTTATTATTGACGGAAAACCCAAGCTTGATTTACTAGAACTGAAAAAGAAAGACCATAGATCCCTGCGTTGGAATTCAGATGATGATGGCACTATATGGCATTACGATCAATCTAATATACAAATCATTAGAAAAAAACAAGATCCTAACCGTAAAGTCGAAAATCCTGATTACAATTGTATTGCCTCGAATAGCCATCAGTCCCCTGTTCGTAGCGTTGTCATAGCCGATGTTTACCTGGACAGCCTGGTCAACCAGAAGCGTTTTCAAGAATTGAAGGATGCTCATGGCGGGACTGTTCCCATGAGAACCCATCACAACAAATTTGCACCCAATGAAGGGCTTCAAAGCTTGCAAGCTTCCGTCGCCGATCTCCGGCAGGCAGGCTTTACCGGACTTCTATTAAAACCCTTTATCGGCGGTGACAACCTCACTTCACACCGTTACTGGACAACGGACCCCTATCGCCTCAATGACAGTTTTAAAAACAAAGAGGACTATCGACAAGCGCTAACATTATTGCTTAAAAACAATATGAAATTATTTGCCGATGGTGCCTTTGTCAATCAGGGCCTGAATGGAATTCAATTTTTATCAAACTTAGACCATGGCTATCGCTCTCCCTACTGGGGCTGGTTTAGAAATGAAGTTGATACTGAAACAGATAAACAAACAAACCCCAAACAGGCAACGCTAGGTTCAGATGCTCTTGCCGAAATACCCAATTCTACTTACATTCCTTCTCGATGGGAATATCCTCCCCATGCTGATCCTGAAAAAGGCTATGTCTTTGGAATTTTGCCTTCAAAGAAAGATCCCAAAACAGGGTTTCCCCAACTTAACTTTGAACGCTTTGATGTCGCTATCGAAAACGATCCCAGCAAACCCGATCACGATCCGGTAAGGCCGACCTTTATCAAGCTTTTTGATCCCTTGAAAGAAAAAGTGGAAGCTCTCGATGCCCCTTCTCGCAGCTCTGACTCGGTTCACGAGTTCCACTTCCCGGTTAGTAAAAAAGAAGTCCTTAAAAAACTGGAACAAATTAAAAGCCTGGATAAAAACAGCCAAAAACTGGCCATGACTCAGTGGCAAGGGTTTCGGCTTACAACACCCAGGGCGGACGACTCGGGACAAAAATGGGACGGCAAAATTGATGTTGCCTTGTTAAATACAGAAAACCCTGAGGTCCAAAACTACCTTAAGGGTGCCGTTGCCTATTGGAGTCGTCTCAGCATTAATACCTTAATCAGTACCGTTGCTTCAGAACTCAATAAACACCTTTCGCCGGACGCTCATGATCCCAACAGTATTCAAACCGCTTTTTCAAATATTACGGTACGTCCCCACGTACGGCAGGATTGGCACGATAGCAGCCGTGTTTTACCTCCTGTAGAAAGAAAACAACAAGACACACTTTCAAAAGCTGAAATTACCCGCATTATTCAGGAAACACAAGAACAACAACAACTCGCCCACAGTGAAACTGCCTGGAAACAAGCAGGCTCTAAACTGTCCCAAACCATGCTTCAAGAAGTCCCTCTGAGCATCCTTCCTCTACCGGATACATTCAAAGACATTCTCAGTGCCCCCAGCCTTCCACGTCACTTGGGCATAACTCCTACGGAACTGTTCGATTCTGAAAAACCCAAAAAAGGATTTTTGTCATCCTTAACCAATGGACATACCTTCCAGGAGCAGCTTGGAGAAAAACTACAGCTCAGTGCTCAATATCTGCCGGTTATGGAGCGGGAAAAGCTTTTACATCCTCAAATACGCTCCCTGGTAAGCGATAAACTCGGCGAAGCACTCTTTCTTCACCTGCTCACCAACTTAGATATTAATAAATTAGTAGCACACCAATTTTCTCCACAGGAAATTGAAAACGCTTTTTATAAAACGGTACCGCCCCGCATCAGTAATACGGATCCACAATTTGGCGCCCGTCAGCTGGCACGTTATTTACAACAGAAACTACAAGACCATGACGTACTCCGACCGGAAGTTTTAGGCACACTTCTCGAAAGCACCCTAAAACCACTCAACCCGCTTTCTGTAGCCTTATCTGAGCAACTATTACAAAAAAGAGAATTCGGACTCAACTGGAGGATCGATGCAGCCAAAGACGTAGCCGATACAAACTTAATTCGTAGCACAAGCTTTCCCAAACGGCCTTGGGTTTTTCGACACGAAATGTTTAGAATGGGTGTTTTTTGGAAAAATATCGCTCTAGCAATGCGCCAAAGTTTTCCAAAGAGTACCTTAATTGCAGAACTCACTAATATAGATGAGCTATCTGGAGCACGAAGTCTAAAAGCTGCTTACGAAGCGCAAAAGAAAACCCTGAATGATCTTTTTAAAGTTTTCAATGGCATGCCCAATATGACTTCTCTTTATAGTCAGTTGCCTCAATTGATCCACCACGATCCACGACCTGATGAAAATGGTGGCAGTCAGATTTCACCCTCACAATTCCTCAACGATGTTCTGCACCCTTCGGCTCGTTCGATGCCGTTCAGTACAATGCTCCAAATGCAAAACCTAGTTTGCAGCCACGATCATAACTCCGCAACCCAAACATTCTTATCAAATCCGGCTCTTAAAACCGTTGACCTTCAGAAACACTGGGGGTTAAAAGACGATCTCAAAAATACCTTCAGCGAGCTTAGAGACAAAACCTGCTTCTCAGATCGCCTGGCAAACCTCGCAAAACATCCGGGAGCGGAGGACATAATCCGTCAAGACGGTTTCGCCTCTTTCTTCGATAAATTCAGCGACTTGCTCGAACTCAGCAATACCAGTGAATCATTCAACCTGGATGAAAGCTTTCTGGAACGATTCCCGGCAAAATTCCATTACCTCAAGCCCTTTATTTCCAAGCAAAGTAAGTCGGACACATTTGGCGATCAAAGGTTCATCACGCCCACAAAGGCGAAGGCTGAGTTTGTCGATGTCATATTCGATGCTTTGGAATCTCATGAGCGCGAAGATTTAGGCCTCCCAAGCAACCTCAAAACAGCAACACCCGAACAACGTGACTTTGAAGCCAAACTTAAAGAAATCATCAAGCAACGGATATTAGAACCCAGCGAAGCAAAGTCAATGCGTGCCGCAATTGTAAATAGCGTATTGACACTCAAAGGACATAGTCCTCAAATGTCTTTTGTTGAAGCCGATGACAGTACTGAGCCTAGCTCCTTCTGGAAGACCACTGCCCAAAAATTGAACGTATCGGAAGAAAATATACCGAAGTTCCAGCAAGCAACGGAACAGGCTCTCTGGAATGCCATTGATAAAACAATTCAGATATGGAAAGAGGACTTCGGTCATCAAGCTCCTCATGATGCATTGAATAACGTTTTCAAGCATTTTGACTCTAAAGAGATCACAACCCGCCTACCAGAAATGAAGCAACAGGCCCAGAAGCTCGAAAGCTTTAAATCTGACTTAAAAAGCGCTCTGTATAGTGAAATGATGGCACCGGTGCTGCCTAAGCTACTTC
>Ga0105239_10004986_pt1 | contig 15675 bp, 13 predicted proteins | sample KBSC44metaG_FD_92761 | JGI IMG/M metagenome (GOLD analysis project Ga0105239, IMG submission 92761) | Corn rhizosphere microbial communities from Kellogg Biological Station, Michigan, USA - KBS C4-4 metaG | ecosystem: Host-associated > Plants > Roots > Rhizosphere > Soil | place: Michigan, USA...
CTGCCGACGGATACGCTGCACTATCTACCGGGGCTTCGCCTTAGGAATATAACGGTGGCGCCCAGTGGTGATACGCTCTTTGTGGCAGTGGACAACTCCTGCTGTGCCATCGACTCGTCGGGTACGCTGGGGACCACTGTGTCCAATCCGCCGTATAAGGGGTATATCCTGCGGATGATCTATATGACGACCCTGAACCTTCCGGACAACGGACATACGGGACCTCCTGCCGAGCCGCAGACCTCCTGCATTCGCGTGTTCCCCAATCCCGTGCGGCGAACATTGTATATAAAGGGTATTCAGGGGCAGCGGATGCCTGTGGTGGCATCGTTGTATGATATGACCGGACAGCGCGTGCTGACAAAGGTGTTATATAATGACGATTTTTCCCTCGACGTACATTCTTTTTCTCCCGGGACCTATATTCTACGTCTGGTGAATGGCTATGCGGTGCCGTTAGTGACGAAGAAGATACTGGTCCTATGAGGCCAGCCTGTGGACCGATCAATGGGGCCCTGGTCCAATCGTTAGAATTATATTAAAATATATCCGGCTAAGCGTAAACCCGGGTCATTTATCCTCTCAAATAAGTATGTTTGTGAAAACACTGTCCTGTGGTAGTGATGATCGTAGGCTCTTACCTGGACCTGATATCGCTTGTTGTCGGGTGTATGGTCTTTCGGAAGTCGTGGCCATTTGCGTATCGCTGTCTCTTTTTTTTGAACACGTTCCGTGTTCTTGTTGAATTTAGCGCCTCCTTATGGTCTTACTATACGCGTACCAGCAATCACTGGCTCTACAATTTGTTCCTGCCGTTGCAATGTGTGGGTTTTTTACTAGTGTTCTATAAGTGTTCCTTTCACCCGGGGATAGCGCGGATCAACAGATGGCTGCTGGCGGCATTCCCGGTGGTGACGGCGGTATGCTGGTTAAGAGGGGCGCCTTTGAACAGCCTCAATCTGTGGGCGATAGTGGGCTTTGACTTCCTGGTGCTGGTGTCTGCCTGTCTGGCTTTTGTGGATCAGCTGCTGCGGATGGACAATTCTCATTTCATACGACAGCCAATATTCTGGCTGGCTTCGGGTCTTTTCTTCTATAGTGTGCAATCCATTATCGGATATGCTACCTGGGAGTACTTTAAAAAGATGATCTATTTCAGGCTGTATACGTTCATTTTTTTCTCAGGTGAGTATTTGCTGGATGTGGGGATCATCGGATGCTGGATATGTATATATTTGGAGAGGGTATCGAAAAAGCCGGAGACGGACCTGCGCCAGCAAGTGTAAAAAAACCGGAGCTTTACGGCCCCGGCATTGGAACATCGTTGATAAGGTGATCAATCTATCTTCCCTACCATATCTTCGGGTTTTACCCACTGGTCGAACTGTTCAGGCGTGAGGTATCCGAGCTTGACGGCCATCTCCTTTAGCGTGGTGCCTTCTTTATGGGCCTTTTGCGCGATCTCGGCGGCCTTGTAATATCCTATATGGGTATTAAGGGCAGTGACGAGCATGAGGGAGTTCTCTACGTGCTTGCGAATATTTGCTTCGATGGGCTTGATGCCTTCGGCGCAGCGTTCGGAAAAGCTGACGCAGCCGTCGCCGATGAGCCGGGCACTGTGGAGGAAGTTGTAGATCATCACGGGCTTGAATACATTGAGTTCAAAATGGCCGGTGGCGCCGCCGATATTGATGGCGACATCGTTACCGAGGACCTGTGCGGCGATCATGGTCAGGGCCTCACACTGGGTGGGGTTGACCTTGCCGGGCATGATGGAAGAGCCGGGCTCGTTGTCGGGTATAAAGATCTCGCCAATGCCGCTGCGAGGGCCGGAGGATAACATCCGGATGTCGTTGGCAATTTTCATCAGGCTGACGGCAACGGTCTTCAGCGCGCCATGGGCTTCCACGATGGCATCATGCGCGGCCAGGGCTTCGAACTTATTCTCGGCGCTGACGAAGGGGAGGCCGGTGAGGGTGGCGATCTTTTTTGCAACATTATCGGCATAGCCGGCTGGCGTGTTGATACCTGTACCCACGGCAGTGCCGCCCAGCGCCAGCTCGGAGAGGTGGGCGAGGGTATTTTTTATGGCTCTCAGTCCATGGTCGAGCTGGGAGACATAACCGCTGAACTCCTGCCCCAGGGTGAGGGGTGTGGCGTCCATGAAGTGGGTACGGCCTATCTTCACCACTTTTTTAAATTCTGTACTCTTTGCGGCCAGGGCGTTGCGCAACTGCTCGATGCCGGGGATCGTGGTCTCCACGAGCATTTTATAGGCGGCAATGTGCATGGCGGTGGGGAAGGTATCGTTGGAGGACTGGGATTTGTTGACGTCGTCATTGGGATGAAGGGCCTTCTCCTTATCTGTCAGCTTGCCTCCGGACAGCACATGACCGCGATAGGCGACGACCTCGTTGACATTCATATTGCTCTGGGTGCCGCTGCCTGTCTGCCAGACGACGAGGGGAAACCAATTATCGAGCTTGCCGGCCAGGATCTCGTCGCAAACCTGTCCGATGAGGTCGGATTTTTCCTTGGGGAGGACGCCGGCGTCGAGGTTGGTAAGGGCGGCAGCCTTCTTGAGATAGGCAAAGGCACGGATGATCTCTTTGGGCATTTTATTGATATCCTGGGCAATGGCGAAATTTTCTACACTGCGTTGGGTCTGAGCGCCGTAATAGGCATCGATGGGTACTTTGACCTCGCCCATGGTGTCTTTTTCTATCCTGTATTCCATAAGTATCTTTTTTTGGAGGCTCAAAGGTAGGTGATACAGGGCAGATGGGGAATACTTCCCGCAAACCGCTAATGATTGAGGCCTTCGTCGGAGCTGCTTTGTCACGGAAGGACTTCGTCAGACCTGCTTTGACACGGAAGGACTTCGTCGGACCTGCTTTGACACGGAGCTTCGCTCATAACCATCGTTGGGTCCAACACTGTTGGACCCGCCTCGGTTACCTCGGGTACCTCGGTCGGGACCTTCGGTCCTGGACGCGTCCCCGGTAGGGGCTCCTGGCTCCGTCTAGATAAACCCAGGGTCCATCCTGCCGAAATCCCTGTTCATCGCCCATTTTATGAATGGCTGGTGTGATTAAGAAAAAATGCATTAATTGCACTATAAGCGGACTCCAGACACGTCCACCACAATCAACACTTTATGCAATTATCCAAGATCTTCTTTTCATTCGTATTTGTAGTAATTACGCTGTCCTTCCAGGGAGCGACGGCGCAGGATAAATATGTATGGAAACAGGCGAGCTCGGGGGGATATACCTATAAGTATGTCTCCAATGACCCGATGCAGGCGCGCTTCTATACCTTACCCAATGGGCTGACGGTGATCCTCAGTCCTAATCACAAAGAGCCGAGAGTGTCGGTACGCATCGCCGTAAGGGCGGGCAGCAATACGGACCCTCGCAATCATACGGGGCTTGCCCACTATTTAGAACACCTGTTGTTCAAGGGGACGGAGCAGTATGGTTCGCTGGACTGGGCAAAGGAAAAACCCTATCTGGACAAGATAGACGCACTATATGAGGAATACAACTCCACCAGGGATACGGTCCGGCGCAAACAGATCTATCACCGGATAGACAGTATCAGCGGGCTGGCTTCCAAATACGCCATCGCCAATGAATACGACAAGCTGATGGCTAACATCGGCGCCCAGGGTTCCAACGCCCATACGTGGGTAGAAGAGACGGTGTATGAAGAGGATATTCCTTCCAATGCGATGGATAAGTTCCTGCTGGTGCAGGCGGAAAGGTTCCGCGATCCCGTCTTCCGTCTGTTCCATACGGAGCTGGAGGCGGTGTATGAAGAAAAGAACAGGACCCTGGACAATGACGGGAACAAGATGAGCGAGGCGATGCATTATTATCTATTCCCCACCCATAACTATGGTCAGCAGACGACCATCGGAACAATCGAACATCTGAAGAACCCTTCTTTAAAAGCTATCCGGGACTATTACCATAAATATTATGTTCCCAATAATATGGCGATCATCATGGCGGGCGACATCGATCCGGACAAGCTGATTGCAAAGATTGACAAGAATTTTGCCTATATGAAGAACCAGCCGGTGCAATTGTACAATCCGGCGCCGGAGAAGCCCCTGACGGCCCCCATCGTAAAAGATATCTATGGCCCCAGCGCGGAGAATATGCGTATCTGCTACCGGGTGCCTGCCGCCAATACCCATGATGCCATGGTGCTGGATCTTATCAGCAGTATCCTCAACAATGGCAAGGCGGGTATGCTGGACCTCAACCTGAACAAGGCCCAAAAGCTGCAAGGGGCATTTGCGGGTGTACAGCAGTATAAGGATTATGGCATTTTTGTCATGGGCGGCTCGCCCAAGCAGGGACAGACACTGGAAGAAGTAAAGGACCTGCTGATACAACAGCTCGACCTTTTGAAAAAGGGCGATTTCGATGTGAGCCTGGTGAAAGCGATCGTGGCCAATGCCAAGCTGTCCCTCCTGGAAGAGCTGGAAAAGAATGCTACCCGGAGCACGGCATTGATGGGCGCCTTTATCAAGAACCGTGGTACGAAATGGGATGATGATGTAGCGGATCTGGATGAACAGGCAAAGGTGAGCAAGGAAGAGATCATTAAAATAGCCAACCAGTACCTGGGCAACAACTATGTGCTGCTGTACAAGCGGAAGGGTGAGGACAAGAACATCGTAAAGGTGGACAAGCCGCCGATAACGCCGGTGGAAACGAATGCGGGTAAACAATCCGCCTTTGTAAAAAAGGTCGAGGACATGCCGGTGTCGGATATGACGCCGCAATGGCTGGATTTCAACAGCGGCATCGTGCGCAGCAAATCGGGGATCGCGGATGTATTATATGTGCCCAATAAAGAGAACGAGCTGTTCCACCTGTACTACCGGCTGGATATGGGCAATCGCAATGATAAGCTGTTGTCCCTGGCGACGCAGTATTTCCAGTTCCTTGGTACGGACAAATATTCCTCGGAGCAGATCAGCAAGGAGTTCTATAATATCGCCTGTAATTTCACGATCAGCGCGACCTCGGATGTGACGACGATAAGCATCACGGGTCTGCAGGAGAATTTCGACAAGGCTGTCTCTCTTTTTGAGGACATACTGGCGAACTGCCGTCCGGACACGGCTGCGCTGTCTGCGTTGAAAGGACGGATCGCAAAAGCAAGGGCCAATGCCAAGCTGAACAAACAGGCTATCCTGCAGGGGCTGGTCAACTACGCCCGCTATGGCGCAAAGAACCCTTACAATACGGTGCTGACGACGGACGAGCTGAATAGCCTGAAGGCGGAGGATCTGGTGAATATCCTTCATGGGTTGTTGAACTATAAACATACCATTATTTATTACGGTCCGTCGCCGGTGGAATCACTTTCCTCCACCATTGGCAGGCTGCACAAGCTGCCTTCGGAATTCAAGGCATATCCGGCCCGGATGGAGTTCCCCTTTACGAGCCAGACATCCAACCAGGTGCTATTTACCAATTATGATATGGTACAGGCTGAGATCGTGTGGATACGCAATGCGGGTCCTTATGATGTGAGCAAGGAGCCGGTGGTGGATGTATTCGACAATTATTTCGGGGGTGGTATGGGTTCTGTGGTATTCCAGACCATCCGCGAGTCGAAGGCGCTGGCGTATGCTACGTATGCTACGTATGGCACTCCGGCCAGAAAAGAAGATCCTTTCTATATACTGGCGTATATAGGTTGTCAGGCCGACAAGATGCCGGATGCATTGAAGGGGATGAATGAGCTGCTGAATGACCTGCCTGTGTCGGACAAAGGGTTCGAGCTGGCAAAAGTGAGTCTGAAGAAGGACATCGAGACGGAGCGGGTCACGCAGGATGGTATCGTGTTCTCTTACCTGGCGGCGAAGGACAAGGGACTTAACTATGACCAGCGTAAGCCAGAGTATGAGGCGTTGGACAAGCTGACGATGGATGATGTCAAGCAGTTCCATAAGGATCAGGTGTCGGGTAAGAACTACACGTATTGTGTGGTCGCCAATGATAAGAAGATAAATATGGATGATCTGAAGAAGGTGGGGGATGTGAAGGTGGTGAGCCTGGACGAATTGTTTGGGTATTAGCGCTGCGGCCGACCACCGTACCGTCCCTGGAAATGAGTAAGAAGGATGAGCTGATCGATGAGGTGAGTTTGAGATGTGTTGACGACCATGGATGTTTCTGAGATAAGGATGGGTGCGGAGCTGGCTTGAGGCGAGTGGTTTGATCACGAACAACCTGAGCAGGTTTGTGCCTCATTTGATCAGGTGAGCCTTGGCTTGAGCGGAGAAGCTATTGATGGGCCAGGCCATTTCCTACGTACTAGCATCTATTTCCCTGTAAATCTGGGTTTTCTTTTCTCTAAGAATGCGCTGGCGCCTTCCTTCATGTCTTCCGTTCCAAAGCATTCTCCAAATGATTCCTGTTCATAAAGGAAGCCGTCCTCTGCTCCTCCTTCTTCGGCGATATTGGCGCACTCGATGATCTTTGCGATAGCGAGCGGGGCTTTCTCCCCGATGATGGCCAGTATCTCCCTGCATTTTGTCAGCAGGTCGTCGGGCTCGATGATATAATTGACGAGTCCTATTTGCAGGGCTTCCTGTGCGTCTGCCATGCGGCCGGTGAGCATGAGCTCGAGGGCCTTGCCTTTACCTACTATGCGGGTGAGGCGTTGTGTGCCGCCATAGCCGGGGATGAGACCCAGGTTGACCTCGGGCTGTCCGAAGCGGGCGTTGGATGTACAGAGGCGGAAGTGACAGGCCATAGCGAGCTCACATCCACCACCCAATGCAAAGCCGTTGACTGCAGCGATGATGGGTTTGGGGGAGCTTTCGATGCGGGCGAATATTTCCTGTCCGACACTGGCGAGGTCTTCTCCTTCGTCTGCCGTGAGTCCCTGGAATTCGGAGATGTCTGCGCCTGCGACAAAGGCTTTGGCGCCGGCGCCGGTGAGGATAGCTCCCTTGATGTCTTTGTTGACATAGATCTCGCTGACTATCTCATCGAGCTCGGACATAACGGTCTTGTTGATAGCGTTGAGCTTGTCGGGTCGATTGATGGTGATGGTGAGTATGTTGTCGGTGAGGTAAGTATGTAAGGTGGTATACATGGCGGGTGTTTTGTCAAATGTACGACCTTCCGGGCAATGGAAATATTACGGGTGAGGGGGATATCAAACCCAAAAATGAACAAGACGGGGCGGGCGATCAGATTAGTATAGGGCTTTGCACTGGTGGGGTCGGTATAGTCCCGGTTGAAAAAATTGGTAAAGTAAGGCTGTATCTTAAAATATGCGACGTGAAAGAAGCGGGCGCCGATGAACCAGGAACCTAATACCCTGGGAGTGCGGTTGCTCCACCATTCTCCAAATTTCGACCGGACCGAATCCCCTACTTTCAGTTTCTCCTGGTATTGGAAAGCCCAATCTACCTGGACTCCGGCAAAGAAGTTGGCCCACCGGAGGCTGCCGAGCTCAAAAGCCAGGGGGATACCTGCGGTGTATATGCGACGTTTGTGCTTGACACCGTCCTCCCTGATAATGACGCCAAGGTTGGTGATATTGATGCCTGTGAACAGACCGAAGTTGTCGTTGAGCTCATGATGATAATGCGCGCCGGCGTTCAGGATCCACGTGATACGAGGAATGCTGAGATCTTTGGTGCCTTCATCGGTGTGATGTACGTCGGCAACAGATAGCTGGAATTCGGTGGTAAGGCTCCAATAGTCCCGCTTGTCAGAGGGGGAGGAGGTATGTTCCTGGGCCTGGATGGAGAAGAACATGGTAAGACACAGGGTACCTGTACAAAAGATGCGCTGCCATGAAATGATCATAGGTCTTTGATTTGCGCGACAGGTCGTTAATAAGGTAGGCTGGTCGGATTAAAGATAGAAAAAAATAACAAGTGGTGCAATAGCAGGGTAATGTTATTTAAAAATCCCGATGAGTACGTACCCAATCGGTGATATAGGTGGCGATGTCGGCAGTGGGAGTGCCAGGGGGAAAGAGTGTACCCACGCCCATCTGTTGGAGCTGTTGTCTATCCTCTTCGGGGATGATGCCGCCGCCGGTGAGCAGCACGTCATTCATGCCTTTGGTCTGCATCAGCTGGATGATCTTGGGGAAGACGGTCATATGAGCTCCGCTGAGAATGCTGATCCCGATGGCATCCACGTCCTCTTGCAGGGCGGCATTGACGACCATTTCGGGCGTTTGACGCAGCCCGGTATAAATGACTTCCATACCTGCATCGCGGAGGGCGGTAGCGATGACCCTGGCTCCACGGTCGTGTCCGTCCAATCCTACTTTGGCTACCAGTACCCGGATAGGTCTTTTTGTTCCGGGAGTGGACTTGTTGTCAGGATGCTGCTTGGCGGAATGATCAGATGTATTGGCGGGCATGCAATGCTGTATTATGTATGGGTCAAATGTAAGCAATGTTTTGAACCTTGGGACCGACCTGGGCCGGGCCAGGAGTCGAACCCGAGGCCGAGTCATGACTGCAATAAACCAAGCACCTGTCTGATCCGGTGAATAGTCTCCTGCGGGCCAAGCAGGGCGGCAATATCAAAGACGCCAGGACCATACTTACCTCCCACCAGCATGAGGCGGAGGGGCAGCAAGAGATCGCCGGGCTTGATGCTGGCGGCGGCAGCCATTTCTTTAAACTCTTTATCCAGTGTGAGGGCATCCCAATTCTTTATGAATAGCAGCTGATTGATCAATTCAGCAAAGAATTGTTGTTTGGCTTCATTCCATTTAGGACGCACGGGGGCCAGATCGATGGATGCGGGATCGGGAGCTTTGAAGAAAAAGCTGCTCTGCTGTACAAAGTCGGTGAGCAGATGACAGCGATCCTTGACAAGTTCGAGGACTAACTCTAATCGGGGAGCGCCTGGTTTTGTTGTGTCGATGCCTTCCGCCTGGAAATAGGACTGCACCTGGTCTATATAATGCGTGACGGGCTGTTTCTTTATCCATTCATGGTTGAACCATTTGGCCTTTTCGAAATCGAACTTGGCTCCGCCCTTGTGTACGCGTTCGAGGGAGAACTTTTCTATCAGCTCTTCGAGGGTGAAGAGCTCCTGTCCGCTGCCGTCGTTCCATCCGAGCATGGCAAGCATATTGAGAAAGGAGCCTGGTAAAAAGCCCATCTCACGGAAGCCCTTTGTCATCTCACCTGTATTGGGGTCTTTCCAGTTCATGGCAAATACGGGGAATCCCAGACGGTCTCCGTCTCTTTTACTCAGCTTGCCATTGCCATCGGGCTTGAGGATAAGAGGGAGGTGTGCCCAGCGGGGCATCTTATCTTCTCCAAACAGGTGTCTCCATAATAAAATATGAACGGGGGCGCTGGGAAGCCATTCTTCTCCCCGGAAGGCGTGGGTGATCTCCATGTGGTGGTCGTCTACGACTACGGCGAGGTGATAAGTGGGCATCCCGTCCGCCTTGAGAAGAACTTTGTCATCGATGCCGTTGGTGGAAAAGGATACCTCTCCCCGGATGAGGTCGGTGAAGTGAATTTCTTCTCCGGGGGTGACCTTTATGCGTATGACATGCGCGGTGCCGGCAGCCAGCAGCCGCTGGACTTCTTCTGCGGGCAGGCTAAGCGAGTTCTTCATCCTGGTACGAAGAACGTGGTTGTATTGGGGGGAGGGGTTTTCGGCCGTCTTGTAGTGGGTACGCATTTCTTCGAGCTCTTCGGGTGTATCGAAGGCGTAATAGGCGTGTCCCTGCTGTACGAGCTGTTGAGCGTACTGCTGATAGAGTCCTTCCGCCTTGCGCTCGCTTTGGCGATAGGGGCCATAGGCGCCGGGATGGAGGGGGCTCTCGTCGGGGTTGAGTCCGCACCAGGCGAGGCAGTTGAGGATATATTCTTCGGCCCCGGGTACGTAGCGGCTCTGGTCGGTGTCTTCAATACGGAGGATAAAGTCGCCATGGTGCTGGCGTGCGAAAAGATAGTTATATAATACTGTCCGTACCCCTCCGAGGTGAAGGCCGCCGGTGGGGCTTGGTGCAAACCTAAGTCTGACTTTCTTACTCATAGGGCGCAAAGGTAGATTAAAGCCGGCGGGTTTTAGTGAATTTGCCCCGCCAGCTTTAAATGGCTAATAATGGCAGGCCTTCGTCGGAGCTCCGGGCCCTCGATAGCTTCGCTCGTATCCCTCGTCGGTTCCAACACTGTTGGACCCTCCTCGGATACCTCGGTCGCGACCGATGGTCGTGGGCAGAGCGTCTGTGACGTTCTTGTACTCTGGCGAGTACTAATCCTTGGTCTTCACCGTTATCTAATAGTGAAATGCCTGTTGTCTCTTCTGCTGCTTTTTGTTGCTGCCAGCGTCTCGGCTCAGCTGACATATGAGACCCTGTATGTTGACTACGACAGTGCCTGGACTTACAAAAACCTGAAAATCATACCTATACGTAAGAAAGGGGGTGGTGGCGAGCCGGGATCCGGCCTGGGAGATGTTATCCCATTGAACCAGGCGCTAAGCCAGGGGCTTGTATCTGTCTCGGAGCGGGGGACTACTTCCTTTGACAATGTCCACTGGCTGCGGTTCAATACCCATACGAACAAATCCATCTATATTTCCGGGGGGGAGATCATGACGGGGGGACGGCAGGACCGGATGGTGATCCGGGATACTATCCTGCGGCCTTCTGAAAAGGATCAGTATGTACCGGTGATGTGTGTGGAGGAAGATCGTTGGAGTGAGAAGGAAAAGAAGTTTGGGTATGGGGCTCTTGCCAATGGGCACTTGCGGAAGGTGCTGGACTCCACACCCAACCAGGTGCTGCTATGGAAGGAGATTGACCGGCAGCTGGCGGGCGGGGGCTTCAAGACCAAGACACAAGCCTTTCTTTCCCGCGATCTGGGTAAGAAGGATAAGAGATATCAGACGGGCGAGGATGACTACTTCAAGTGGTTCTATAATAAGTTCAAGCACACGGACAGTAATATCGTGGGTTTTGTAGCCATCTCGGGTGATAAGGTCATCGGGAGCGATATCTACGCGACGCGGGGTATCTTTTATTATCAGCTGGAACCTTTACTGCACTCCTATATCGACGATGTCATATTGTTTGGCACCCCTGTGACGATGAAAGACCCTCCTATACGGCGTTATATGGACAAGCTGCTGAAAGATGAGAAGAGCCAAGAGGAATTCTGCCGGAAGAATGGAAAAATTTTTAGAGAGGGGACGCAAGTGGTGCATGTGAATACTTTTTTGAAAGAGGCGATGTAACTTCGGCCTATGTTCTATCTGGTAAAGACGCCCTGGTGGCTCAAGAAATGGTATCCGGGCCTTATCTGGGACATCCCCCGCAAGGAAGATGAGAAGGTGCTCTATCTAACGTTTGATGACGGTCCGCATCCACGGGCTACTCCCTTTGTACTGGATACATTGCGGGAATATCGGGCTAAGGCAACTTTCTTTTGTATTGGAAAGAACGTGCAGGAGCATCCGCATCTCTACAAGCGGATATTGGAGGAGGGGCACCGCACCGGCAATCACACACAACATCATGTCAATGGCTGGAAGACGCGTGACAAGGCGTATCTGGATGATGTGCGTCAGGCGGCGAGGTATATAGATTCGGATCTTTTCCGTCCACCCTATGGTCGTATCAAGGCCTTTCAGGCTTCTCTTCTTCGTAAACCTCCTTTTGAATATAAGGTGATCATGTGGGATGTGCTGAGCGCCGACTTTGACCGGAAGCTAAGTCCGGAGCGGTGTTCACGTAATGTGATCCGGTATGCGCGGCCGGGCTCGATCGTCGTATGGCACGATAGTGAAAAGGCTTTTCCCCGGCTGGAGGCAGCATTACCTGTCGTATTGGGGCATTTTCAGGAAAAGGGGTATCGGTTCGAGAGTCTTCGTTCCTGGGGAAGATGAGCCATCCGCGAAGGCATAAAATGTCGAGTCCTTGGCCTGACTGTTCAGGATTTGCGGAAAATACGGTGCCAGGAACCGCTGGTAGCGGTTCGTCCGATGGGACAGACTTTAGCGATATGCGGGAATTGGGTTATTTTCTGGACAAGACCAATTCTCGCATTCTTAAAATGGGAAATCCTGAAAAAAACGGGAGGATCAAACAGTAATAAGTATGCGCTGAGAGCATGGAAGAAATCGGTTGAAATGCACGACTGTACTGTATAAATAAATTGGGCCTGGGTAGACACCCTGGCCCGTTTTTAATCCGTACCCTATGAAAACTAGTTTAAAGGTAAATCTTTTTTTGATTTATGCAAAGTAATTTACTCGGGTGGCACAATAGGGAACATATATGTATTGGGAGTATTCGATGCATCTATAGATATGACAGTGTATTGATATGCTGGTTTTTGGGGATATTTGCCACTGGGATGAGTGAGGGATGTTGGATGGGTTTATAAGGCCACGATCGGCCATTATCACATATAGTAATATCATTTATGCAACTGATAGACACGCATTGTCATTTATACAACAAGGAGTTTGACCGGGACCTCGATGCTGTAATGCATAGAGCTGAAAAAGAAGGAGTTGGGAGGTTTTATTTACCTGCAGTGGACAGTGAGTCCCATGAGGCGCTGATGGCGCTGGAGACGCAGTATCCGGACCGGTGTATTGGTATGATGGGGCTGCATCCCACCTCTGTGAAGGCGGATTATGAGGCGGAGCTCAAGCTGGTGGAGGACTGGCTGGGGAAGAGGGGTTGGGCGGCCGTGGGTGAGATTGGGCTGGACTTTTACTGGGATCGGACGTTTGAGAAGGAGCAATATCAGGCTTTTCACCGGCAGATAGAATGGGCTTTGCATTACAGGCTTCCGATCGTTATTCATTCCCGCGAGTCTATGCAGGAGAGCATTGGGGTAGTCGGGGAGCATCAAAAGGGGGCATTGGGGGGGATCTTCCATTGTTTTACGGGGAGTTATGAAGCCGCGCGTCAGATCATAGATCTGGGGTTGTATCTGGGTATTGGAGGGGTGTTGACCTATAAGAACTCCGGATTGGCGGATGCGTTGAAAGATATTCCCCTGGAGTATATGGTATTGGAGACGGATGCTCCTTATCTGAGTCCGGTGCCTTTTCGGGGCAAGCGGAATGAGAGCAGTTATCTTCAGTATGTGGTGGCAAAGCTGGCGGAGGTGAAGGGTGTGAGTGGGGAAGAGGTGGCCAGGATCACGACGGAGAATGCACAAAAAATATTCGGGATTTAGGGCTGTAAGCTGTACATTTGCAGCCCTTCCGGAGAGGTGTCCGAGTGGTTGAAGGAGCACGCCTGGAAAGTGTGTATACTCGAAAGGGTATCGCGGGTTCGAATCCCGCCCTCTCCGCAATTTCGAACTGATGTCCCCGCCAATAGGCGGGGCATTTTGTTTGGAGCAGATGGGACGAGCTGGCTCGGACCAGATGCGCAAAACAAAATGGAAGTGAGCGGAGCGAACGGACATCTGTTCGGAATTGACGCCCCCACCTTGGGATCACCGGAACGCGGGAGCGTGGAGGTAATCCCGCCCTCTCCGCAAACTAAAACATATCAGTGCCCGGATAAAGGCCGGGCACTTTTTATGATCCGACCGCGAGATGAGCTAGTTCAATTGAGCGGGAGGGAAGCTACAACCTAAATAATTCATCCATTACCAAGCTATTCTGTACCAATCCAAGGGAATATTCATTTTTCGTAATTCCAAAAGTTGTGACCATGGTAAGAAATAACGTTTTGGTCGTTTTAGTAGCTTCCCGAAAGGTATCTATTTTATCCTGGAGCTCTGCATGATATTTTTTATCAATGGAGAAAGGTTTTGTAGAGAATTTCATTTCGCAGAGATTGATAACGTTGTCCTTTCTATCGATTACGAGATCAATTTGCCTTTTGTTGCCTCCACCTGTGTTAATCCACGAAGAACTGCTGGTCTGAACACCGCTGATTCCGAGTGCCTCTTTTATTTGGGGCAAGTGCGCCAGGCATACCTGCTCAAATGCATAACCACTCCAGGCTTTTTGCTGCGGCGTATCCAATCCATTAATCCAATAGTTCTCGTTCAAAGGGTGATTTGCCCGAATGAATTTAATATAGAACAACGAATAAAAATCACTTAATTGATAGAGGCTGCTTTTTTCCTTTTTCCCGAACGATAGATATTTACGAATAAAACCACTTTCTTCTAATTCTCTTAGTACCCTTGTTGTACTTCCCGCATTTGAGAGTTTGGTCATGTCAATGATCTCCTTGTATGTAAGGCCTTTGGCCTTTTTGCTTAAAGCTTCGATGATAGCGAGATGTTTCTCTGCTTTATTGAACAATGAAGTATAGAGATCATCGAACTCTTCCGATAGTATGCCTTCTGGTTGAAAACACATTCTGTTGATATTCTGCACGGCGCTCATTCCTACATCCACGTGATCGAGATAAAATGGTATGCCCCCCATAACCATATACAATTGTATAATCTGGTACCTGCTGAATACGCCAGACCGATGTTGGAAGAATGCTTCGCATTCGCCCAATGAAAAGGGTTCAAGCCGTATCCGCTGAGTAACTCTATTATGCAAACCACCTTTATTATGAATGAGGGTGTTGATCATCCAGGATGCTGCGGAGCCACAAACAATCAGTATAACATCTTTCCTCGCGCTGGCAAAAGAATTCCAAAAATAATCGAGGGCAGGGATAAACCCGGATTGCGCAGTATCGAGCCAGGGTAGTTCGTCAAGAAAAATTACCTTTTTCGGGCTTTTGTTCTTTAATATCAATTCTTCCAATTGTGCAAAAGCAGTAAACCAGCTTTCCACTGGAGTAGTTAAGCTATCGGGCCAATATTTACGCATTGCCCTGGAAAAATTGGACAACTGTTGATGCAGATTTATGTTCGGTACGCCTGTAAGATAGAATGCAAAATCGTTTTGAAAAGATTCCCTTATCAAAAAGGTTTTACCTACCCTTCTTCTTCCATAAACAGCTACGAATTCAGATTTATCAGATGTCTTGACTTTATCAAGAATGCTCAACTCTTTCTTTCTTCCTATAAGCGCTTGCATAGCATCAATTTGGCGCTAAAGGTACCTAATTATTTATTTTGCGCCAAATTGATAGCCAACTTGGCGTCAAGTCGAGATTTAACCTATTTAACGCCAAATTGCCTTAATCCTGCGCCAAGCGTAAAATCGACGATAGTCAACTAGAAAGTTGTTGATTTTCAATAGGCCGTTGGCCAAAATATTCGAAACTTGTCCCCAACGCCCCGCAAATACAAGCGCAACAGTGCCCAGCCTTCGGCTGGGCATTTTTTATTTCGCGGGCGCGAGCCGAGTAGGTTCTGCTCTTAAGTCATCAGTTTCTTACCAATCAGAACCCCAAATCAATAAGAAGAATCTAGTGTTAACAATAACTAAGAAGTATGTCCTTATCACCGTAGGTAACCCCGCCCTCTCCGCCAGCCCAAAGTAATAGTGCCCTGGTCTTTGCCGGGGCATTTTTTATTCACCGGACGCGGGGCGAGCAACTTGTTCGCCAGAGCGGGAGGGGATAAAAATAATTCAGGTAATAACACCTGTGACCAGGATTGAGCAATTTTCATACGGCCCAGCGAGATTGACCACCTCAAGTATTATTTGATTTAAGAAATTGCTTTTTATAGGATGTCGGCAGCATCCCTGTTTCTTTTTTAAA
>Ga0105239_10004989_pt1 | contig 15673 bp, 21 predicted proteins | sample KBSC44metaG_FD_92761 | JGI IMG/M metagenome (GOLD analysis project Ga0105239, IMG submission 92761) | Corn rhizosphere microbial communities from Kellogg Biological Station, Michigan, USA - KBS C4-4 metaG | ecosystem: Host-associated > Plants > Roots > Rhizosphere > Soil | place: Michigan, USA...
CCGGGTTCCAGATCGCCATGCGCGACCTCGAGATCCGGGGCGCGGGCGACCTCCTCGGCGCCGAGCAGTCAGGGCACGTGGCCGCCCTGGGCTTCGAGCTCTACGTCGAGATGCTCAACGAGGCGGTCGCCGAGCTCTCCGGTCAGGCGCGGGTAGCGGTCCGTCCCGTTCGCGTCGACGCACGGGTCGACGCGTTCGTGCCGGCGACGTACATCGACGCCGAGGCACTCAAGATCGACCTCCATCGACGGATCGCGCTCGCCGAGCACGACGACGAGCTCCGTGAGCTCCGAGCCGCGACCGAGGACCGGTACGGGCCGCTCCCCGAGCCCGTGGACAACCTCTTCCGGATCCAGCAGGCGAAGCTGGCGCTCGCCCTGGTCGGCGCCGACTACCTCGTCTTCCGGGGTGGGCGCGCGACGGTGGGACCGGTGGGGCTCGCGGCCTCGGAGCTACGTGCGCTCCGGGGGATCGCCGATACGGCGGTCTACACGTCCGCCCGTCAGGAGGTGGCGATCCGGGCCGAGGGCCTGGAAGGTGCCCTCGCACTCGCCGATGCTATCGTTGCCGCTCGCCGGGCCGCCTGACACGTCGCTCCACACCGTCCGCCCCGACGCCGAACCTTTCCCGAACAGAGCGTAACCCGTCCGTAACCGCACGTCCCCTACAAAGAGGTCTCGATGAAGCGTTCGCTCCTGCTCGCCGCCGCCGCCCTGGCCGCGGTCACCGTCGTCGCCGCGGGCTGCGGCGGCTCCGACGAGGTGCCGGCGGACGCCGTCGCGGTGGTCGACGGCACGTCGATCAGCCGGACGACGCTCGACGACCTCCTGACGCGCGCGAAGAAGACCTACACGGCGCAGAAGCGCTCTTTCCCGAAGGCGGGCACGTCGGAGTACCAGTCGCTCCAGACGCAGGCGGTCGCGTACCTCGTGCAGCGCCAGGAGTACGCGCGCGAGGCCGAGAAGCTCGGGATCGACGTGACGGATGGGCAGATCACGAAGAAGCTCGACGAGGTGAAGAAGCAGTACTTCGGCGGAAACCAGGCGAAGTTCGAGAAGGGGCTGGCCGACCAGGGATACACGGTGGACACGCTGCGCGACGACATCCGCTCGCAGCTCGTCACCGAGGGCATCTACAAGAAGGTCACGGACGACGTGAAGATCACCGACGCGGACGTCAAGAGCTACTACGACCAGAACAGGCAGAAGTACTCGGTTCCCGAATCGCGTTCCGTCCGCCACATCCTGGTCAAGACGAAGGCCGAGGCTGACGCGATCCACTCCCAGCTCCAGAACGGCGGCGACTTCGCGGCGATCGCGAAGGAGAAGTCGCTCGATCCCGGGTCGAAGGACCAGGGCGGCAAGCTCACGGTGACGCGGGGGCAAACGGTCGCTGCGTTCGACAAGGCGGCATTCGCGCTGAAGACGAACGAGCTCTCGCAGCCGGTCAAGACGCAGTTCGGCTATCACCTGATCCAGCCGCTCGCAGCCGTGAAGCCGGGCTCGGTCACGCCGTTCGAGCAGGTGAAGAGCCAGATCCGCTCGCAGCTCGAGTCCGAGCGCAAGAACAGCGCGGTGAACGACTGGGTCGCGAAGGTGGAGAAGTCGTACAAGGACAAGGTCCAGTACGCCCCCGGGTTCGAGCCGCCCGACACGTCGACCACGAACCAGTCGACGACGACCTCCGGATAGCGTCCGACCCGTGGGCTCGGACGGGCCGCTCGCAGAGCTCCGTGAGCTGACCCGGCGTCTTCGCGCGGAATGCCCCTGGGACCGCGAGCAGACCGCGGTCACGATCGTCCCCCACACCGTCGAAGAGGCGTACGAGGTCGCCGACGCGGCGCGCGCCGGCGACCCGGAGAAACTGCGCGACGAGCTGGGAGACCTGCTCTTCCAGGTCTACTTCCTGTCGCTCCTCCTCGAGGAGCAGGATGCGGGCGACCTGGACGACGTCGCGCGCGCCGTCCACGACAAGCTCGTGCGGCGCCATCCTCATGTGTTCGGCGGCGCCGAGGCCCGGACGGCGGGACGTGTGCGTGAGCGGTGGGAGGCGATCAAGACGGAGCAGGAGGGCCGGAGCGGCATCTTCCACGACGTTCCGGGGTCGCTTCCCGCGCTGCTCCTGGCACGGAAGGTGCAGCGGCGCGCTGCGGCGGTCGGCTACGACTGGCCGTCGCTCGAAGGGCCTGCGGCGAAGGTGCGCGAGGAGGTCGACGAGCTGCTCGACGAGCTCGAGCGCGCCGGACGTCCCGCGCCGGAAACCGAGCCCGACGCCGCCGTCGAGGCCGAGCTCGGGGACCTGCTCTTCACGGTCGTCAACCTCGCCCGCTTCGTGAACGTCGATCCCGAGCTCGCGCTTCGCGGAGCGGCGGCGCGGTTCCGGCAACGCGTCGAGCGGGCGGAGGAGCTCGCCGCCGACGCGGGTGAGGACTGGGCGGCGCTCGACCTCGCCGGCCAGGAGCGCTGGTACGAGCGCGCGAAGGCGGCTCTCGGCTCCGCCGAGCGCCGCTAGTCACCGCGACGGAATCGCGGAGTAGTGCCTAGTGTTCTCCTGCGTGAGCGGGAGAACGCGATGAGCGAGATCGTCCACGTCCACGGACGCCAGATCCTCGACTCGAGGGGCAACCCGACCGTCGAGGTCGAGGTGGGCCTCGAGTCGGGCGCGTTCGGGATCGCCGCGGTGCCTTCCGGAGCATCGACGGGCGAGCACGAGGCGGTCGAGTTGCGGGACGGAGGCGAGGACTGGCTCGGGAAGGGTGTGGGGCGTGCCGTGTCGCACGTCGAGGGCGAGATCGCCGACGCGCTCCTCGGCCTGGACGCGACCGACCAGCGTGCCGTCGACCGCACGCTCGTCACGCTCGACGGCACGCCGACGAGGGCGCGGCTCGGCGCCAACGCGATTCTCGGTGCGTCGCTCGCCGTTGCGAAGGCTGCGGCGGCCGACGCCGGCGTGCCCCTCTACCGGTGGGTGGGCGGCACGAATGCGCACGTCCTGCCGGTGCCGCTGATGAACGTCGTCAACGGTGGCGCGCACGCCGAGAACTCGCTCGACTTCCAGGAGTTCATGCTCGTGCCGGCAGGCGCCGAGAGCTTCGGCGAGGGGCTGCGGATCGGTGCAGAGACGTATCACCACCTGAAGGCATTGCTCCACGAGCGGGGCCTCTCGACCGGCGTCGGCGACGAGGGCGGGTTCGCGCCCGACCTCGGATCCGCGTACGACGCCTGCGAGGCGATCCTCGAGGCGGCCGAGCGTGCCGGACACCGCGACCGTGTCGCCCTCGCACTCGACCCCGCGACGAGCGAGCTGCACCACGACGGCACCTACCGGCTCGAGCGCCAGGGCGGCACGCTCGACACGGCCGGGATGATCGACCTGTGGGCCGACCTCTGCGACCGCTTCCCGATCGTGTCGATCGAGGACGGGCTGGGGGAGTCCGACTGGACGGGGTGGCAGACGCTGACCGACCGTCTCGGCGGTCGCGTCCAGCTGGTCGGGGACGACCTCTTCGTGACGAACGTCGACTTCCTCCGCCGTGGGATCGAGGAGCGGGTCGGGAACGCGATCCTCGTCAAGGTCAACCAGATCGGGACGCTCACGGAGGCCCTCGACGCGGTCGAGCTCGCGACGAGCAACGGCTATCGCGTCGTCATCTCGCACCGTTCCGGCGAGACGGAGGATGCGACGATCGCCGACCTCGCGGTCGCCACGAATGCCGGGCAGATCAAGACCGGGGCACCGACGCGCTCGGACCGTGTCGCGAAGTACAACCAGCTCCTGCGGATCGAGGAGGAGCTCGGCGACGAGGCTGCCTATCCCGGCTGGGACGCGTTTCCGCGGCGCTCCTCGTGAGTCCCGCCGAGCCCGGGCGCGGCGACGGAGCAACTACCCTGACCCGCGTGACCGGGCACACGCGCCGCACGAAGATCGTCGCCACGATCGGGCCCGCCTCCGCGAACCCGGCGACGGTCTCCGCACTGATCGAAGCCGGAATGGACGGAGCCCGGCTCAACCTCTCGCACGGGACACAGGACGACCACGCGCGCACCGCGCAGCTCGTCCGCGACGCCGAGGCCGCCGCCGGGCGCCCCATCTCGCTGATCGCCGACCTCCAGGGGCCAAAGCTCCGCGTCGGCGACCTCGACCACGAGGTCGAGCTCGAGGACGGCGGCTCCGTCGTGATCGCCGGCGAGGACGCGGCGCAGGACGGCGACATCCCTGTGAGCCCGGCCGTGCTCGGGTCGGTGCTCCAGCCCGGAAACGACGTCCTCATCGACGACGGGATGGTCAGGCTGCGCGTCGACCGTGTCGAGCGGGGTCGGGCGCGGTGCGACGTGGTCGTCGGCGGCACCGTCGCCGCGCACAAGGGCGTGAACGTCCCCGGCATCCCGCTGCCGATTCCCTCGCTGACCCGCAAGGACCTGGACGACCTCGACGCCGCGCTCGAGTTCGGCGTCGACTTCGTCGCGCTCTCGTTCGTGCGGTCGGCCTCCGACGTGACGGCGCTGCGCACGCTGATCGAAGCCCGCGGCTCGCACGCCTGGGTGATCGCCAAGATCGAGAAGGCCGAGGCGGTGGCGGCGCTCGACGCGATCCTCGGTGAGGCGCACGGCGTGATGGTCGCGCGCGGCGATCTCGGCGTCGAGATCGGGGCTGCCGAGGTGCCGCTCCTCCAGAAGCGAATCATCCACCACGCGCTCGAGCGGTCGAAGCCCGTGATCACGGCCACCCAGATGCTCGAGTCGATGATCCACTCGCCGGAACCGACCCGCGCGGAGGCGTCCGACATCGCGAACGCGATCCTCGACGGGACGTCCGCGATCATGCTCTCGGGCGAGACGGCGATCGGCGAGCACCCGGTCGAAGCCGTGGCCGTCATGGACCGCATCGCGCTCGCGGTCGAGCCGCATCTCGGCTACCGGCACGAGACACCGCAGGCGAGCGACCAGCCGACGATCGATCAGGCGATGTCGAACGCCGCCTGCGACGTCGCAGAGGCCCTGAGCGCGAGCGCGATCCTGGTGCCGACCTTCACCGGCCGCACGGCGTCGGCGGTGGCACGGCTGCGGCCGCAGCGGGCGATCCTGGCGCTGACGCACAACATGGACTCGCTCCGCCACCTGGCGCTCGAGTGGGGCGTCACGCCGCTCGAGATCACCGAGACCACCGACGTGGAGGACCTCTGGACGCGGTCGATCGCCGCGGCGCGCGACTCCGGGCTCGTCTCGAGCGGCGAACGTATCGTGATCACCGCAGGCACGGCCGTGAACCTTCCCGGCGGCACGAACGTCATCAAGGTCGATCTCGCATAGGTGCAAAGGGGCGCGGCTCGGCGCGGCGAAGAGGGCGCCGTGGCCGGGAAGGGGAAGCAGACCAGGCGACGGCGCCTGCGACGCCGCAGGGCGCCGAAGTGGCTGCTGCCCGTGCTCGTCCTCGGAGTCGTCGGCTACCTCTACGTTCGCCCGATCACGACGTACCTCGAGACGCGTGACCAGCTCGACGGGCGCAGGACGGAGGTCGCGACGCTCCGTGCGGAACGCGCGCGCGTGTCCGCGCGCCTCGAACGCGCGACGAGCCTCGAGGAGCTGGCCCGCGCCGCTCGCCGCATCGGCTATGTCCGCCCTGGCGAGCACCTGTTCATCGTCAAGGGCACCGCTGCCTGGAAGCGCACCCACCCCGGCGGCTGACATCGTCGCGGCCGCTACCGTCACCGGATGGACGATCGCTCCGTCGTCGCACGGCAGCTCGGGCGCGAGCCGCGCACCTTTCGCCGCGTGGTCGTCCGCTGCCCGTGGGGACTGCCGGCCGTCACGGAGCAGGAGCCCTACGGCCCGGACGGCGAGCCTTTTCCCACGACCTACTATCTGACGTGCCCCCATCTCGTCTCGGCCGTCTCGCGGCTCGAGGCCTCGGGTGGCGTGGAACGCTGGACAGCCGCGGTCGCTGCCGACCCGGAACTGCGCGAGGACCTCGAGCGAGCGACGGCCGAGCAGGGCCGTATCCGCCACGAGCTCGCGGCCGGCGCGACCGGCTCCGACGACGGCGCGTCGCTCGACCTCGGCATCGGGGGCTCGCGCAACCCTCCGGCGCTCAAGTGCCTCCATGCCCACGTCGCCTTCGCGCTCGCGTGCCCCGGCTACCGTCTCGGGGAGGCGGTGCTCGACGAGGTGCCGCAGCGCTGGCCCGAGAGGTGCTGCACGCACCTCCAGTAGACGCTTAGCATCGCGCGGATGGCCACGGTCTCGGCGGCGCGCCGCGAATGGGCGGAAGGTGATCGGCGTTTCGCCGAGGCGACGCGAGACCCGTCCGGCGCTGACGCCCTCCACGCGCAGCGCGACGCCGTGCTGGAGGAGCTCCGCCGGCGGCTCGGCCCGACGTTCACGCTCGCCGAGCTGGCGGATGCCTACGCCAGCTCCGAGCGGTGGCTGCGCGAGGTCGTCGAGGAGCGCGCGCCGTCGCGGAACTGGGCGCGGACGGTCAGCCTCGCCGGCGACGCGGCATTCCACGCCTACAGCCGCCAGGCACAGGACTACGCGCCGTGACCGTCGACCCGCTGCCGCCCCGGCGTCGCCCGGCGCGGAGGCGCCGCTGGCCGCGGGTCCTCGTGGTCGTCCTTGCGGCGCTCGTGCTGTTCGGGCTCGGCGTCGCGCTCGGGCTGGCGCTCGACGATCGACCCGTTCCGGGCGGCACAGAGACCTTCGTCCGCACGCTCGAGCCGCTCCCGCAGCGCGCGCCTTGACGCGCCCTAGAGCTCTTCGGAGGCCTGGATCAGGCCTGACACGATGACCGCGATCGCCGCGGCGAGGCTGATCCAGAGGCCGACGCCGCGGTTCGCGAAGAAGAAGTCGTCGGGCACGGAGATCACGCGGACGAGCACGAAGACCGTGGCGAGCGCGCCGAGCGCGACGGTGACGAGGCTCTGCGGCAGCGCCGCGGGAGGCTCGATGCCGAGCTCGCGGAGGACCAGGACGAGCACGACCGCGAGCCCGACGAAGAGCACGAGCTTGCCGAGGACCCCGGTGTGCCAGCCGAGCACCGAGATCGTCACGCCCTCCCCCTCGCCGGTGTACCAACCGGTGAACGAGGAGACCGCGAGCACGACCCCCGAGACGAGGCCGAGCCCGTCGCCGAGCCCGAAGAGTCCCGGATCGAAGCGTCGCTCCCGCGTGACCATTTCGCGGGAGAGTATGTCCGAGACACCGTGCGGGCGTCGCGGTCGTATGCTTCCTGGGTGGTCGAAGACGTACGCGAGGCGGCACGGGAGGGGGCCGCGGGCGCGCTCGTGCCCGACGAGCCTCCGACGTCCGATCCGGATGCCGTCCGACGCTCTTACCAGCTCCATCGGGCCCGCCGCCGCGCGCGTGTCGAGCACCGGAAGCGGACGAGGCGTGCGGGCGCGCGCTTCTGGGTGGTGCTCGTGCTCCTCGTTGCGGCGTGCGCCGTGCTTGCGATGACGACGTGGCGGGAGATCGGTCGACTGTTCGGGCTCTAGCGCAGGCCGCTCCACGTTCGCGCGCGTCCGCCGTGCGGGCCGTCGCGGTCGTGCTCGTCGTCCTGATTGCGGCGGTCATCCCACCTGTGCTCGTGGTCAACGCGTTCCGCGTCCTCGCGACGGACACGTTCGTGCGCTTCGAGCTCGACCGGATCCCGCCGGATCTCTACGGCTTCACCGAAGATCAGCGACAGGCGCTGGCGTTGACCGGCCTTCGCTCGATCCGCCCCGGCTCGGAAGGCGTTGCACTGCTCGAGCGCGCCACGCTGCCCAACGGCTCACCTGCCTTCGAGGAGCGTGAGCTGACGCACATGCGAGACGTGCGACGGCTCTTCGGCGCGGCGTTGCGTCTCCAGCTCGTCGTGCTCGTCGCCCTCGCGGCCCTCGCCATTGCGCTTGCGCGCACGCGACTTCGCACGGTCGTGCCGACCGGTCTCCTCGCAGGGGCGCTCGCGACGCTCGCGGTCGCGCTTCTCGCGGTGCCGATCATCCTGCTCGGGTTCGACGGCTTCTTCACGCGCTTCCACGAGGTCTTCTTCGAGGGAAACTCCTGGCGGTTCTCGACTGCGGACACGCTGATCCGCCTCTACCCGGAGCGGTTCTGGCAGGACGTCTCCCGGCTCGCGGCGGCGATCGCGGTCGGCCAGGCGATCCTGCTGGCCCCGCTCGCCTGGTGGTGGCGGCGCGCGGCCCGGCGGCAGGCCGCGTGATCGACCTGACGCGTCGTGACGGCGGCGTGCTCCGAATCGGCCACCGTGGCGCGGCGCTGCTCGCGCCCGAGAACACGCTTCGCTCCTTTCGGGAGGCGGTCGCGTACGGCGTGGATCTCGTCGAGTTCGACGTGCTCGACCTACCCGGAGGACCGCTCGTGCTCGCGCACTCCGACCGGTTGGAGGAGGTCAGCCACGGCGCCGCGAGCGGCCCGGTCCGTGGACGCTCACTCGCGGAGCTGCGCGAGCTCGCACCGGAGCTGCCGACGCTCGACGAGGCGCTCGAGTTCTTCGTCGCGGAGGCGCCGGGGGTCGGGCTCCACGTCGACCTGAAGCTGACCACCCGCCTCGACGAGCTCGCGGAGGCTCTGCGCCGCCGCGGCCTCGAGCGTCGGACGGTGGTCTCGTCGTTCCACGTGCCGAGCCTGCACGCCGTGGCGCGCGAGGCGCCGGCCATCCGCGTCGGCTTCACGTACCCGGAGGACCGCTACGGCGTCTCGCGGCGTCCCGTCCTGCGGCCGGTGCTCCGGGCGGGGCTCGTGTCGCTCCGTGCCGCGGCGCCGCGCTTCCTGCCGAGGCTGATCCGGCGCGCCGGGGCAAGCGCCCTCATGCTCCAGCACGCGCTGGTGACGCCTCGCTCGGTGGCCGCCGCACACGGCCTCGGGGCGCCGGTGCTGGCGTGGACGGTCGACGAGGCCGCCGACCTCGAGCGCGTGCTGCGGGCAGGGGCGGACGGCGTGATCACGAACGATCCGAGGATCTTCGCCGCGATCGGCACATAACAGATCATTCACCTTCGCCGACCAGTCGCCTGGATACACTCAGCCCCGATGCGCCGTCTGGCAACGCTCGCCGTTCTTCCCTGCTCACTTGCGCTTTTCATCGCGCTCGCGCCCGTCGCCTCGGCCGACGAGACGACGCCGCCGCCGACCACCGTCCCTCCGCCGCCGACGGGCACCGAGCCTCCGACCACCACGCTTCCGCCGCCCGCAGGCCCCAAGCTGATCCAGCCCGGCGTGACGATCGGCGGCCTGCTGGTGGGCGGCCTCACGAGGGAGGAGGCGCGTGAGCTCGTCGAGGAGCGGTTCGACGCGCCGATCACGCTGGTCGCGCCCGATCGAAAGGTGCGCGTCACGCCGCAGGAGCTCGGAGCTGCGGCCTGGGTGAGCAAGGCGGTCAAGACGGCGGTGCGTGTCCGCCGCGAGGGCTTCCAGGTGCCGCTCCGCGTCGACGTCGCGAACGCAAAGCTGAAGCACTTCCTGACGGACCTCGGCAAGAAGACCGACCGCGAGCCGGTCGACGCGAGCCTCACGCTCCGCCGCTTCACGCCCGTCGCGCATCCCTCCTCGCCCGGGCGCCGTCTCATGCAGGTGATCGCCGCCCAGAAGCTCTCGCTCGCGATCCGCAAGCACGAGCGGGCGGTCGAGCTGCCCTACCAGGAGCTCGAGCCGAAGGTCACCGAGAAGGACCTCGGCCAGGCGATCGTGATCAAGCGCGGCTCGAACCAGCTGCTCTACTACGTCGGTGACAAGCTCAAGCGCTCGTTCCGGGTCGCGACCGGCCAGTCCGCCTATCCGACTCCGACGGGCAACTTCGAGATCGTGACGATGCAGCGGAACCCGTGGTGGTACCCGCCGCAGGGCTCGGCCTGGGCGGAGGGAGCGAAGCCGATCCCGCCAGGACCCGGGAACCCACTCGGAACGCGCTGGATGGGGATCTCCTCCCCGTACGTCGGGATCCACGGGACGCCCGACGCCGCGTCGATCGGCTATTCCGCGTCGCACGGCTGCATCCGCATGCTGATCCCGCAGGTCGAGTGGCTGTTCCAGCGGGTCGAGGTGGGCACGCCCGTGTTCATCGTCGCGGCGTGACCGGCGGCGGGCAGGGCTCGCTCCAGCGCGTCGCGCAGGTCATCGCGCTCGTCGGGGTCGCGGCTCTCCTCGGCCTGCTGATCTGGCGTGTCGCCTTCAAAGACAACACCGGGGCTGCGGACGAGCTCGCCGCCGGGAAGCTCGTCGACGCGCCCGCGTTCACGCTCGACCGCCTCGACCGGGGCGGGCAGCTCGCCCTCGACGACCTGAAAGGAAAAGCGGTCGTCGTCAACTTCTGGGCCTCGTGGTGCATCCCGTGCCGGGACGAGGCGCCGGTGCTCCAGAAGACGTACGAGCGCTACCGTGACCGGGGGCTCGTGGTGCTGGGCGTCGACGTCAACGACTTCAAGGCGGATGCGCGCCGCTTCATGAAGCGGTACGGGATCACGTACCCGGTCGCCTACGACGGAAAGGGCTCGACGGTCGGGAAGTGGGGAGTGCGCGGGTTCCCGGAGACCTTCTTCGTCGATCGCACCGGGACGCTCGTGGGCGAGCGGATCGAGGGCGCGGTCGACATCGAGCGGAACCGCGAGACGTTCGAACGCGGCATCGCGCTCGCGCTCGCCGACGCGCCGTAGCGTCATGCGCGCCTGCTTTCTCGTCCTGTTCGTCGTCGCTCTTCTCGCCGCGACGGCGTCAGCGGTCGCGGCTCCGAGCCCGTCGGATCTCGAGGCCGAGCTCGTCTGCCCGACCTGCAAGACCACTCTCGACCAGTCCGACGCGCCGATCGCGCGGAAGATGAAGCAAGTGATCCGGACCCGCCTCTCGGAGGGGGCGACCGAGAAGCAGATCAAGGCCGAGCTCGTCGCGCAGTTCGGCCCCGGGGTGATCGCGGAGCCGCCGAAGTCGGGCTTCGACCTACTCGCCTGGCTCGTGCCGCTCGCCATCCTCGCCGGCGGCGCGCTCGGCGTCGGGGCGATCGCATGGGGCTGGCGCCGTCGCCGCCGCGACGAGGCGCCCGCGGAGCCGCTCGACCCCGCGCTCGAGCGCCGGCTCGATGCGGAGCTCGAGCGCTACGACGCATGAACGCGAGCGAGATCCCGGTCGCCCTGCTCGCGGGGTTCCTCTCGTTCCTCGCGCCGTGCGTCCTCCCGCTCGTCCCCGGCTACCTCTCCGCGGTCTCGGCGGTCGAGGCCGACGAGCTCGGTCGCCCGGGGATGGCGCGGCGGGTCGTCGTCTCCAGCATCCCGTTCGTCCTCGGCTTCACGGCGTTCTTCGTGCTGCTCGGCGTCGGCGCCTCGCTGCTCGGCGGCAGCCTCTTCCGCGACCAGTTCCTGCTCGAGCAGGTCGCCGGCTTCGTGCTCGTCGTCTTCGGCCTCGCCTTCATGGGCCTGCTCCCCTGGCCCGAGCGGCTCGTCGGGGCCGGGCTCGTCCAGGGCGCCCGTTCACGCGGCTCGCGGGTTCTCCTCGGCGGCGCCTTCGCGGTCTGCGCCGCACCGTGCATCGGGCCGGTGCTGGCGGCGATCCTCGTGCTGGCGGGCTCGTCGGACACGGCGCTCGAAGGCGCCGGTCTCCTGGCCGTCTACTCCCTCGGGCTCGCTATCCCGTTCGTGCTCGTCGGCGCCGCGTTCACGCGGATGATGGGCGCCTTCCGCTGGCTGCGGGACCACTACCGCGCGATCCAGTTCGCCGGCGGGCTCGTCATGGTCGCCCTTGGCCTACTCCTCTTCTTCGGCCGCTTCTACGTGCTTCGGATCTACGTGAACCGCGCGCTCGAGTGGTTCGGCATCGAGCCCGTGTTCTAGCCGGGAACCGTCGGTTCCCCGCTATATCCGGACCGGCAGCAGGTCCAGCAGGCCTTCCGAGACGCGGGCCGAGGCGGCCTCGACCTGGCCGAGGACGGCGGCGACCGCGACGCCCCGGTGCGCCGGCGCGTACGGGCCGAGCCTGCGGGCCGCCTTCGCGAGCTGACGCTCCGCGCCCGGCCGGTTGCCGCGGGAGGCGTGGTGCCAGGCGACGGTGACGTGGACGAGGCCCTGGAGGAAGTCCCGCTCGGGGCCGGGGGCGTCGCGCCACTCGTCCTCGAGCGCCTCGTGCGCGTCGAACCAGCGCTCGGCGCGCATCAGCTCGATGCCCTGCTCGAGACTCACGCAGAGGCTCCCCGAGGTGCTAGAACGGGGGCTATGGCGACGATCCTGCTCGTGGGGGTCGACCTGATGGTCCGCTCCCGGCTGGACGGGCTCCTCGCCGGGCACCGGCTTGTCACGAGCGACAGTGCCGACCCGCCAGACCTCGTCATCTGCGACATCGCGAGGGTCGATGCGCAAGAGGTCGCGGACGCGTGGCCCGAGACGCCGATCCTCGGTTTCACGAACCACACGGACACGCTCGGGCTCCAGCGCGCACACACGGCCGGCTTCGACCAGGTGATCGTGAAGTCGGCGCTCGTCGAGCGGGCGCGGCAGGTGGTCGAGGAGCTCGTCGGCGTCGACGCTTGACCCGGCCCCCCGGCGGATGCCGTTGGTAGGCTCGCCCTAGAGATGACGTACATCATCGCCGAGCCCTGCATCGACATCAAAGACCGTTCCTGCGTGGATGTGTGCCCGGTCGACTGCATCCACGAGTTCGACCGGATCCTGATCATCGACCCCGAGGAGTGCATCGATTGCGGTGCCTGTGAGCCCGAGTGCCCGGTCGAGGCGATCTTCCCCGAGGACGCGCTCCCGGACAAGTGGGACGCCTTCGTGAAGATCAACTACGCGTTCCCGGAAGGCGCCGAGGTCGTGAACCCGCTCGTGCAGGCCTACGCCGACGAGCACAACGTCCAGAACGAGCCGCTCGAATAGCGCCGCGACCGCGGACAGCGGGCGCCTTCAGGGATGGCCACGACCGTGGGTCGGGGATCGGCTGCGCGATTCCCCTTCTGCGGAATCGCGCTTCGCGAGGCAGGTCAGAGCCGGGCTGCGGAGGGGGGCGCGACGAGCCTGATCGTCGTGAGGGCTCCCTCGCGGCGCGCATCGAACGTCCCGTTGAGCTCCCCGGCGCGCTCGGCGAGGCCGTCGATCACCGCCTGCCGACGTTCGGGGGCCGCGTCGTCCGATACGACGAGCTCGACGCCGCCCGACGGCGTCCGCTCGAGAGAGATCGAGACGGTGGACGGCGGTCCCCGTCGCACCGCCTGGTCGAGCGCCTCGCGGATGACCTGGAAGAGGCTCGAGCGGGCGCCCTCACCGAGCCCTTCGTCGTCGATCGCGATCGTCACCGAGGCCCCCCGGCGACCGACCGTCCGGTGGGCGAGCTCGCGGACGGCCGCAGCCAGACCGACCTCGTCGAGCATGACGGGCTCGAGGCCGGCGACGATGCCGCGCAGCTCCTCGGCGGCCTCGCGCGCGACGGCGAGCGCCCGAGCGGCCACCCGGCGGCCGGACTCGACGTCGCTCGCCTCCAGGGCCGCCACGGCGGCGTCGAGCATCTGCGACAACGCAGCGACGTGCTGGACGGGCCCGTCGTGGAGCTGTTCGGCGATCCGGCGCCGCTCTGACCGCTCCGCGAGCAGCCGCTCCGCGACCAGGTGCTCGTCGCTCAATCGATCATCGCCTCGCGGAGCGCGATGGCGACCGCCTGCGTGCGGGTCTCCGCCTCGAGCTTCGCGAGGATGTGACGCACGTGGCTCTTCACCGTCTCCTGCGAGATGAAGAGCTGCTGAGCGACGTCCGCGTTCGACATCCCGTCGGCGAGCAGCTGGAGGATCTCGCGCTCGCGCTGCGTGAGGATCTCTTGCCCGTCGCGGCCCGTTGCGAGGGACGGGATCAGCGCCGGATCGACGAAGGTGTCGCCGCCCGCGACCTTCTCGATCGCCTTGAGCAACGTCTCGTGCGGCGCCTCCTTGAGGACGTAGCCCCGGGCACCCGACTCGAGGCCGCGCTGCAGCAAGGCGCGCTCGCTGTAGGCGGTGAAGACGAGGACGCTCGTGTCGGGGACACGCGCGACGATCTCCTCGGTGGCCTCGATCCCGTCCATCTGAGGCATGCGCAGATCCATGATCACGACGTCGGGGCGCCGACGCTCCGCGAGCGCGACGGCCGTTTCGCCGTCGGGAGCCTCGCCGACGACGCGGATGTGCGACGAGCGCAGGAGCGCGAGCCGCAGGCCCTCGCGGACGACCTCGTGATCGTCGGCGATCAGGACCGTGATCTCGTTGTTCTCGGCCACGGAGTGGGATTCTACGAGCGGCGTGGGACGCCTCCCCCCGTTACACGGCGAGCCGGAGCTGCTCGGCGTCCGGCGCGGGCGTGATCGACGGCCTGCGCGGCGCCCATGTCGCGCGCGCGAGCGCCCGCACCTCCTCGCGCACGGGCTCGACCTCGGCCGCGGAAAGGTAGGCGCGTCCCTCGTAGAGCAGCTCGTAGTCGGGCAGCAGCTCGGGCCAGTCGCGCGCGAGCGCCTCGAGAAAGTGCTCGCGCGTGCCCGGGCGGAGGTAGAGGACGTTCGCCCAGATCCCGCTCGCTCCCGCAGCGCGCGCTTCGCGCACGACCTCGGCGAGGAGCGCCGGTTCGTCGGAGAGCCCTGGGAGGAGAGGAGCGAGGGCGACGCCCGTGTCGATGCCCGCGTCCGTGAGGATGCGGACCGTCTCGAGCCGCCTGCGCGGCGGCGCCGTGCCGGGTTCCGTCGCGCGCCAGATTCGCTCGTCGAGCGTCGGCACCGAGAAGCTGACGTGCACCTTTGCCCGCTGTGCGGCCTCGACGAGGACGTCGACGTCGCGCCGGATCATCGGCCCGCGGGTGATGAGCGAGAACGGAGTACGCCCGACGCCGAGCTCGCGGATGCACGCGCGTGTCAGCCGGTAGCGCCCCTCGGCCGGCTGGTACGGGTCCGTCGCGGCTCCGACGGCGACGCTCTCGCGCTTCCACGACGGCCGTGCCAGCTCACGACGAAGGACGTCGGCGACGTTGACCTTGACGCGGATCGAGCGCCCGTAGCGGTCGTCGGACGGACGGTCCGCCCGAGCTTCGAACGCGCGGACGTAACAGAAGGTGCAGCGGTGCGCGCAGCCGGTGTACGGGTTGAGCGACCAGTCGAAGGGCATCCCCTTCACGCGGTTGAGCGCGCTCCGACAGGGCTCCTCGCGGTACTCGACGCTCATCCCCGTCTCGTCACCCGGCCCGCGTGGATCCAGAATCCGTCATGTGCGGGATCTCGGGGTCGGGATCGTGTGCGCGAGCACACTCTTCGTCCTGCTGTTCGCGCTCGAGCCTCCGTCCACAGGGACCCCAGGACTGCTCGCGGTCGCGGCGGTCATCGGGCGGCTCGGGCTTGCGGCCGTCATCGAGACGTTCGAGGGAGCGCCAGGCTGGCAGAGCCACACCGGCGATGATAGAACATGTGTTCGTGCGTGTCGATCGGTCAGGCTGACGCGGCGAGCACCATGCCGGCCCCGACGGTCTCGTTCGTCGCCTCGTCCACCAGGATGAAAGCCCCGGTCGTCCGGTTCTCCGCGTACGGGTCGACGAGCAGCGGGGCGGCGAGTCGAAGTCGCACGCGCGCGAGGTCGTTCAGCACGAGCCCGTCGGCGGGGACCTGCTCGAGCGTCGACACGTCGAGCACGGAGACGACCTCGTCGAGAATCGCCCGCGCCCAACGCGTCGTGTGCTTGACGGCGAGGC
>Ga0105239_10004992_pt1 | contig 15666 bp, 9 predicted proteins | sample KBSC44metaG_FD_92761 | JGI IMG/M metagenome (GOLD analysis project Ga0105239, IMG submission 92761) | Corn rhizosphere microbial communities from Kellogg Biological Station, Michigan, USA - KBS C4-4 metaG | ecosystem: Host-associated > Plants > Roots > Rhizosphere > Soil | place: Michigan, USA...
AGGGCCAGACGGAATCCGTCGGCCAGAAACGGCGTCGTCGGGACAGGTGGGTAGATCGGACGCGGAGGAGGTACTTCGTTGGCCAACGCCCAGGAGGTGCACGCGAGCAGTAGCGTGCAGACCAGCGCGAGGGGGGAGTTGGACACGGGGAGTCTGGGCAGGCAGAGGCGGAAGGGGCGAAGGCGGGGCATGATCATCTCACTGAAAGCCGGCGGTGGGGCCGCGAGGCAGGCAGAGACGGAATGCGGTGGCGAGCATGACATCTCACTGTGGGCCGGCGGTGGGGCCTGCCGAGGCAGGCAGAGATGGAATGCGGTGGCGAGCATGGCATCTCACTGTGGGCCGGCGGTGGGGGATGCCGAGGCAGGCGGCGATGGAATGCGGTGGCGAGCATGGCATCTCACTGTGGGCCGGCGGTGGGGGCTGCCGAGGCAGGCGGCGATGGAGACGACGGTGGGGGGGCCTCATCCAACAGGTTGCGGGTGAAGTAGTCCCGGAACTTGTGCCAGAAGAAAGGCTGGGCGACGCGGTGGGTCGTGTTGGGCAGAATCACCAGGTCCACGTCACGGTTCGCTTCGATCAACGCCCGTGCGAGGCGCATGCTCTCGGTGACAGGAACGTTGTCGTCGATATCACCGTGTATCAACAGCAGCTTACCGGTCAGGCGCGCGGCCACGGACATGTTGGAGTTGCGCTCCCAGGTTGCCTCGTCGGCAAGTCCCATGGAGACCTCCGGCCACCACGCCTTGTCGAGCCGCAGATCGTGATTGCCTGAGGAAGCGACTGCTACCTTGAAAAACGCGGGCCGCCGCAGGATGAAGCGCGCGGCATCGTAGCCGCCGGCCGAGCCGCCGTAGACGCCGACCCGACTGACATCCATGTAGGGGTAACGCTGTGCCATCTGTTGGATCATGGCGATGTGGTCATCGATTCCCACCTCACCCAGGTTCTGGTAGGCCGGGAGCCTGAAGGCCTGGCCGCGTCGGGACGTTCCGCGACCGTCGATCATGACGACGATAGCGCCGATCTGGGCCACACTCCCGGCACCGGCGCGTACTGCGCCCTCCCACGAGGTGGGCACCTGACTCGTTGTCGGGCCGGTATAGACGTTGTCGATGATCGGATAGCGATGCCGCGGATCGAAATTCGCCGGGCGGTAGATCATCCCGTACAGGGGTGTCTGGCCGTCGGCGGCCAGACCTTTGAACGGCTCAGGCAGGGTGTAACCACTGGCCCGCAGGCCGGTGGGATCGGCCTTGCCGAGCTCGAAAACGATGTGTCCGTCTCTCGTGTCGCGCAGGACAGTACGCGTCGGATCGGTCGGGCTGGACATGGCGTCGATCGCCCAGCGTCCATCGGGAGAAATCTTAACGTCATGATCGAGCGGCTCCGGGGTCAGCAGGGTCGGCTGCGTATTGCCGAGCCTCACGCGATACAGGGCGCGCCAGTAGGGATTGCGATCGGTCTCGCGACCGACTCCCGTCAGCAACAGTGTGTGATGTTTGAAGTCGACGTGCTCGATCGAGATGACTTCCCAAGCTCCATGGGTCAGTGCTGTGCCGCCGTTCGGGTCCTCGGGACGTACGAGATAGAGCTGGGCCCAACCGGAACGCTCAGATACATCCAGCTCTCCACCCCAATCCGGCGCAGGCTGCAGGAAACTCGATGTCACCGTCACGAGCGGTTTGACCGCCTCGCGAGCGGTCATTGTGGCGTGACCGGACTGCGGATCCACCTCGTACACGACGAGCTGACCGTAGCCGCGCTCGGTCCACAGGACCCGCGCCTTGCCGTTGGACCAACCCATGTCGGGATCGGCTGGGTAGAGCAGCGACTCACTCGGTATTGTAACCGGGACAATCTTCGCTTCGTGAAGGCGCAAGGCGGCCTCGACATCGACAATCAACCGGTCCGCCTGCGGTAACACCTTCGCTCCCGCGAGCGGATAGATGTAGCTGAAACTTCGGGGATAGAAGCGGCCGGGGGGATTCTCCTGGGTCATCGACAGACGCTCGACGCCGCGGGTGTCGAGCCGCCAGGTCAGGATGTAGCGACTGTCCGGCGACCAGCGGACCGAGACCGGCATGACCGGGTCTTCTGTGCCTTGCTCCAGAATGTCTGCCAGTGCCGGGATACCCCGGCCATAGGGCCGCTCGGGAGTCCCATCGCTCGTCAGTGGCACCTCGGCGCCACTGTGGCGATCAACCGCGATCAGGTTGTAATTGCGCGCAATGACGCGAAAGCGGCCGTCAGGAGAGTCACCGGGCTCGCCAGCGGGAACCTGCGTGCCGGCAACGACCAGACTACCGTCGGGGCGGAGAGTCCAGCGCTTGCCCTGCGCGCCGAAGGTCAACATTCCGTGGGCCCGATCAAACTCCGGATCTTCCAGCTCCAGTCTGGAAGGTTCGACGGTATGGCCGGAAACCGTGGAAAGCCGTGCCGCCAACTGCGCCTCGGCGATAACCTCGCGCGTCTTACGTGTGGCCAGGTCGAGAAACAGAATCATGCGTGCCCCGACGGGGCCCCGGCGATAGACGACGCCGCTGCCGTCGCGCACGAAGACGGCCTTCAGTTCGCCGTCCACCATCAAACGACCCAGATTCTCGGGGAGAAAGCGGTCGGCGTTTCGGTAACGCTCCTGTATCGGTGGAAGGGCGTGCTCCGAAGCGGAAATGGCTTCAGGGGGGCTGTCTGCCCGCGCAAGAGCAACCCACCCGATGCCCCACACCAGACCCAGGCAGGCGGCGGCCGCCCCATGTCGCAAGACACCCGGCACGCGCGTGATCAATGTCGCTCGCCCCCGCAGGAATAATATATCGTATATCCTCAGACCATAGCGCAGCGTGGCCTTACGCTGCAACACACCCGGATCGGATTCCAAAATGAAGATCGAAACCAGTCGTCGCCAACTTCTGATCGGTGCCGCGTCCTCGGCTTTCGTCCTGGCCAGCCGACCCGGCCTCACCCTCGTAGAACAGACTTCGCGGCTGGCACGAGCCGCACAGCCTCTGCCGCTGGCAGCGGTGCGACTGCGTCCCTCGGCTTTCGCCACCGCCGTCGAAGTCAACCGGGCCTACCTGTTGCGACTGAGTCCCGATCGCCTCCTCCACACTTTTCGCAGCTACGCTGGGCTCGAGCCGAAGGCGCCCGTGTACGGCGGTTGGGAAAGTGACACCATCGCCGGGCACACACTGGGCCACTACATGAGCGCGCTGACCCTCATGTACGCGCAAACGGGTGACGCGGAGTGTCGTCGCCGGGCGGACTACATCGTCGACGAGCTGGCGGAGATACAGGCAAAGCGCGCTACGGGTTATGTTGGTGCGTTGGGGCGCAAGCGCAAAGACGGGACCGTCGTCGATGGCGAGGAGATTTTCCCTGAGCTGATGCGGGGCGAGATCCATTCGGGTGGCTTCGATCTGAACGGCTCGTGGTCACCGCTGTATACGGTCCACAAGATGTTTGCGGGGCTGCTGGACATCCACGCCGGCTGGGGGAACGCCAAGGCGCTCGAGGTGGTGACGGGGCTCGCCGGCTATTTCGAGCGTGTATTCGCGGCTCTCGATGACGCACAGATGCAGCAGGTGCTGGGCTGCGAATATGGCGGGTTGAATGAGAGCTACGCGGAGTTGTTCGCGCGCACGCATGAGCGGCGCTGGCTCGTCGTAGCGCAGCGTCTTTATGATCGAAAGGTTCTGGATCCACTCGTCGCACAACAGGACCAGCTCGCGAATTTTCATGCCAACACACAAGTACCCAAGCTGGTGGGGCTCGCGCGGCTGCACGAGCTGACGGGGAAACCCGAGGACGCAGCGGCGGCGCGCTTTTTCTGGGAAGCCGTCACGCGGCACCATAGCTATGTCATCGGCGGCAATGCTGACCGGGAGTATTTCTCGGAACCTGACACCATCGCTCGTCACATCACGGAACAAACCTGTGAGCATTGCAATAGCTACAACATGCTGAAGCTCACGCGGCACCTCTTTTCCTGGCAGCCCCATGGCGCTCTGTTTGACTACTACGAGCGCGCTCACCTGAATCACGTGCTCGCCGCACAGAATCCGCGAACCGGTGGGTTCACCTACATGACGCCCCTGATGACGGGTGCGGAGCGCGGCTATTCGGGCGCCGACGAGGAGGCCTTCTGGTGTTGCATCGGCACTGGCATGGAAAGTCATGCCCGGCACGGTGAGTCGATTTTCTGGGAAGGTCAGGGAGAAGCTCACAAGAGCATCCTGTTCGTGAACTTGTACATTCCCGCGGAGGCACGTTGGCCTGCGCGCCACGCGGAACTGACACTCGACACCCGCTATCCGTTCGAGCCGGAATCGCGCCTGAAGCTGACCCGACTCGGGAAGCCGGGACGCTTTTCCATCGCGTTACGGGTTCCGGCCTGGGCCACACGGGGTGTCGATGTCAGCGTCAACGGGAAGCCGGTCATAGCCACGATGATCGACGGCTACGCGGTGGTGGAGCGACGCTGGAAGGAAGGCGATACGGTCGCCATCTCCATACCGCTCGATTTACGCATTGAAGCCGCCGCCGGGGATCCTGACACCATCGCCTTCCTGCGTGGGCCGATGGTGCTGGCGGCCGACCTGGGCCCGACCTCCACCCCATGGAACAGTCCTGATCCTGCGATGGTGGGGAACGATCTCCTGAAGGGCTTCATCGACCGGGAGCGGGACAAGAGCACCTACGACACCCATGGTGTTGTCCGGCCCGCTGACCTGCGGTTCGTGCCGTTCTATAGCCAGTATGAGCGACGTAGTGCCGTGTATTTCAAACACTTCACGGAATCCGGCTGGCAACTGGAGCAGACGGCCTACCTTGCCGAGCAGGCTCATGCGCGGGACATCGCGGAACGGTCGGTAGACGTGATGCACCTGGGGGAGATGCAACCCGAGCGCGACCATGACCTGGTGTCTGAATCCTCGTGGCCCGTGAGCTATCGGGGTCGTAATGGCCGGGATGCGCGCGCGGGGGGATTTTTCGAATTCAAGCTGGGCACCCGGCCGGGCCCCTTGATTCTGCAGGCGACTTACTGGGGCGATGAGCGCGCCCGTACGTTCGACATCCTGGTCGATGGGGTGAGGATTGCGACTCAAACTCTCGACGCGGACCACCCGGGTCAGTTTTTTGATGTTGAATATCCGCTGGCGGAGGATCTGACTCGCGGGAAAGCCGGCGTACGCGTCAAATTCGTGCCACAGGGTCATAACACGGCGGGGCCTGTGTTTGGTGTGCGCTTGTTCACGGCGAAGCCGTGAGGGACCGCATGACCCTTTGCCATGAGCGTCCAGCAGCACGGTTGTGGATCGTGCTGCTCCTGACATGCGCAGCGCTCTCGCCGGTCACAGGCACAGCGGGTGCCCCGTCGGCTGACGCCCGCTTCAAAGCGCTCTCCACGGAGGAATACCGGTGGAGACAACAACTGGAAGCGCGAGACCCGGACACGGATAAGGGCTCAGCCAAGCGACTTCACTCAGCCCAGCGACTTCCGGATGTAGGTCCCCAGACTCAGGCTGCGAAGCTCGCCCGCTGGAGCCAGGTATCCCGGAAGCTGGAGAGGATTCATCCCACCGAGCTGTCCGCCGGCGTCCGGATCGACTACGCGGTCTACGAGCAGCAGATCGACACGCTGCTCGCCAGACAGCGCTTTCGGGATTACGAGAAACCGCTGAATGCCGACTCGAGCTTCTGGGGTGAGATTGCGGAATGGAGCCGCGGGCACTTTCAAACCGATAAGGACTATCGCAACTGGATCGAAGTGTTGCGTGAAATCCCGCGCTACTTCGACCAGCAGATTGCCAACATGCGCAGCGGTCTCGCGCGGGGGTTCACCCCGCCTGAAGTCACGCTCGAAGGCCGGGATGCGGGTGTCGCCCTGGTTGCGGAGGCGAAGTCGCCCACGGATTCGCCTTTGTATGCGCCTTTCAACACGTTTCCCGCGGCAATGCCTGCAGCGTTGCAGGACACTTTGCGTCAGGAGGGGGCAACGGCGATCCGCGACTCGGTCGTGCCCGCCTACATGAGACTGTTGGCATTTTTGCGCACCGAGTACATTCCCGGCGCGCGAACGAGCCTGGCCGCCTACGACCTGCCGGACGGGAAGGCCTACTACCGTGCGAAGATCCGCGAGTTCGTCACGATCGATCTGCCGCCTGAAGAGATCCACGCGATCGGTCTTGCCGAGGTCGCCAAGATTCGCGCGCGCATGCTACAGGTTATGCGGGAAGTGGGTTTCCAGGGTGATTTGTCGCAGTTCCTGCAATTCCTGCGCACGGATCCTCAGTTTTATGCCCGATCGCCGCAGGATCTGTTGGACCGCGCTGCCTGGATCGCGAAGCGCTTCGACGGTAAAGCCTCGCAGTGGTTCGGGCGACTGCCCCGCAGTCGTTTTGCCATCAAGCCCGTGCCGGCGGATGTCGCGCCGTTTTATACCGGGGGCCGTGGCGGGCCTGGAATCTACCTCGTCAACACCTACAACCTCCCGGCGCGTCCTTTGTATTCATTGGCCGCTCTGACCTTGCACGAGAGTGCGCCCGGCCATGCCTTCCAGATGCCTCTGGCCGCTGAAAACAAAAGTCTCGCGCCGTTTCGCCGCGACGCCTATCTATCGGCCTACGGTGAGGGTTGGGCGCTCTACTGCGAAATGTTGGGTGAGGAAATGGGGATGTACGAGACTGCCTACGATCGCTTCGGCATGTTGAGTTACCAGATGTGGCGGGCCGCACGCCTGGTGGTCGATACGGGATTGCATACGCAAGGCTGGACTCGTGAGCAGGCCCGGGCGTATCTCCACGACAACACGGCTCTCGCGGATCACGAGATCGAAACCGAGGTGGATCGTTATATCGCCTGGCCCGCGCAGGCGCTTTCCTACTATATGGGAGAGCTGGCTTTCCAAAAAGCGCGCGCCAGGGCCGAACGGGCGTTAGGCCCCCGATTCAACATCCGCGCCTTTCACGATGCGGTGCTGGAGCTCGGGAGCGTCCCGCTGCCGGTGATCGATGAGCGGGTTGATGCGCTGATCGCTGCGGGGGGTAAGGGGCCCTACCCTGAGGAGGAATGAATTGAGCATCGTCGTCCGTCAGCGCCAATGATTGAGTACGTGAAAGTCGCCAGCGATCGTCACACCAGAAGTGTCGATCCGGCGGATCGCCGCCGCGATCTGCGCGTGGTTCATATTCTTGCGCGGGTCGGCCTCGCGATAGACAGCCATGATTCCCCGATGACCCGGTCGTTCCCGGTGCAACGTGTGAAAGTCCTCCGTGTTGTGGGTCAACAGCACCCGCTCGAGTGATTGAGCCAGATCGAACACCTCCTCGTCCGGTGTTCCATTCTTCTCGAGCTCGCCGACAGCCACCACATCGTGTCCGTCGCCGCGCAAAATGTTGAGTTGCGAGCGGGCCTGAGAATCCTCATCCACCAGGATTCTCAAGCCTGTGCCCTGGCATCGACGTCGACGTTCGCTCGTTTCAAACGCTGCCGCTCTTCGTTGGCTTCGGCCTCGATCAGCGCTTTATTGGCCTCGCAGTACGCGAAGATCTCCTCACAGGCTTCCAGGGGCAGATCCCAATTCTCCGCGGCCTCGCGCGGGCCCATGCCGTTAGTCAGTGCGTCGAGCCACACAGCCGATGCCCAGAGCTTGCGCCCCTTGACCCAGAGCTGTCGCCGCCACGGATGGGGACGCTCGACCAGCCAGCGCCATTGGCCGTTTGCACGCGCCTCGAGCTCCGGGATCACCAAACGGACCGCGGTGCTGGCACTTTTGCCGACGAACAGGCGATTGCCTTGGCTCACCTCGTCGAAAAGCAAAGTGGCCAGTTGCACCGCTCTCAACACGGCCTCTTTTGTACTGGAAGCCGCCAGTTGGGCGCGCAGATTCGCAAGCAGCTCTTCCTGCTCGGGTGACAGGTCGAAATTGGCACGTTTGGTGGCGGGGGTCATGGCAAAAGACTCGATGGCAGATGAGTATATTTTACTCATTTTCCGAGCATTCTCAAGGCGGACTGAGGAGCCGCGCATACCGCCCCCAAAGAAACTATTTGAACCGAATGGGGGCGCGCGTGGGAAAACTCCTGTAATTCAGTCGCTTACAAAAAATATTGGAAGTCCTGCCTCATAAGTCGATCTTGGGAAAACTCACGTCCAGGTGATGTGCAACAGGTCGGCGATGGCTTTCTGGAGCTGCTCGAAATCGATCGGCTTGGGGAGGAAGGTGTTGGCGCCGGCAGCGAGGCAATGGATCGCATCGGGTACGGAGGGGTCTGCGGAGAGGGCAATCACGGGGAGGTGGCGGAACTCACTCGAGCGGCGCAGGGACTCCAGCACCTGCAGGCCACTCATCTGGGGCATGGCCAGGTCCAACAGGAGCAAGTCGGGGCGGAACGTGCGTGTCAGCTCGAGGGCCTCGATGCCGTTGGTTGCCGCGGCAGTCTCAAAGCCCAGAGGTGTCAGCCAGTCGAGCAGCAGGTCGCGGCTTTCGGCTACATCGTCGACGACGAGTATTTTGCGACGGGGCCCTTCGTAGCCGCTGACAGCGACGGTGGCCGTCGTTGTGGGCGCCGACTCGTCGACCTTCTCCAAGGCCGAGGCATCCAACTCGAACCAGAATGTGCTGCCCACGCCCAAGCGGCTGTCGGCGTGCAATTCACCTCCCATGGCGGCAACGAGCCGGCGGCTGATCGTGAGGCCGAGCCCCGTGCCGCCCGCGCGCCGCGCGGGGTCACCGACCTGTCTGAACGGCTCAAAAATTCTCTCCAGATGGTCCTGGGGAATGCCGATGCCGGTATCGAGTACGGTAAATCGCAGTCGTGCGGCCGGCAGGAGTCTCACCTGCAAAGTCACACTGCCCTGGTCGGTGAACTTGATGGCGTTGGAAAGCAGGTTGAGCAGCACGCGGCGCAGGCACTGCTCATCGGCCCGGATCCGGGCCGGCAACGGTGGGCTCCAGTCGGACACAAACTCCAGTCCCTTCTGGCGGGCGCTCACCATGACCAACTCGAGGAGAGACTGCAGGAACCCGGCCAGTGAGAGCTCCACCGGGCGCAGCTCGAGTTGGCCTGCCTCGAGCCGGGCGAGATCCAACAGGTCGTTGATCATGATCAGCAACTGCGCGCCACTGTGATGGATCACGTCCACGGCCCTGCGCTGTCGCTCGGTCAGGGAGGCGTCGCGCTCCAGGAGTTGGGCGTAGCCGAGAATACCGTTCAATGGCGTGCGCAGGTCATGACTCATGGCGGCGAAGAATTCGCTCTTGGCGCGGTTGGCGCCTTCGGCGAGCTGGCGGGCCTGGCGTTCGGCTTCGGCCCTGTGGCGCTCGGTGAGGTCGAGCACGAAGGCAACACCATGTTGGTGTGAGGTGTCCAGAAACGCGCCGCCGATCAGGACCGGGATGCGCCGGCCGTCCCGGTGCAGAAATTCTTTTTCGTAGGGTGTACATTGCCCTGTACGGCGCAGACTCTCGATGGCGAGCTGGTCATCCCCCCAGTACTGGGCGGGTGTCAGCTCGTTCCAGTGAATCCTGCCCTGGAGGAGATCCTCGCGATTGGCACCGATCAGCGCCAGAAAAGCGTCGTTCGCTTCGATGACGCGGCCTTCGACATCCCAGAACAGGATGCCGATCATGTTCGAGTCCAAAACTTTGCGGACCCGCTCCTCGCGCTCCTCCAGGGCGGCGTACAAGCGTGTGTTCTCGAGGGAAATGGCGGCCTGCCCGGCGAGTACCTCGAGTAAGGTCACGCGGGCGCGGGTGAACACGCGCGGGGTCAGGGTGTTCTCCAGGTATAACAGGCCAAACAGGCGGCCCTCGCGCAGCAGCGGCAAACACAAAACGGACCTCGGCCGGCGCTCCTGGCGGTAGGACTCATCGCACAGAGTATCCGGCTGGCTCGCATCATCCAGGATCACACTCTGCTGCGTACGTGCGACATACCGGAGGAGCGTTGGTGGACAATGGGGCGGCTCTATGGGCAGATCGCACAGCTCGACCTGCAAGTGCTCGCCCGAGGTCAGCGCTTGCGCCTGGATCCGGTAGGTCTCGTCCGCCCGTCGCAGGATCAACAAACCGCGGTTGGCGCCGGCGTTCTCCAGTGCGATCGTCAGGAGGGTCTCGATCAACCCCTGCAGGCGCATCTCACCGGAGAGCGCCTGGGAGCTCTTGATGACGCTCGCAAGATCCAGTTGCTGCAGCGGCGAGCTCGGCGTGCTGGTACTCGGCGCAGCGTATGCGTTGACTCCTGGGTAGAGTCGCTCGAGCTGCCTGACTTTGGCCACCGCGCCCCATTTACCGTACGCCACTATCGCGTGGTACAGATGCGCGTAGGCGTTGGTCTCGAGCCCACGTTGCAAGTAGAACCGACCTGCCAACTCGTGAGCGAGCGCCACATGGTGAATGAAACCTTGGGCTCGCGCCGTCTGGATGGCCTGCTCGTACAGGCGTTCCGCCTCGAGCTCTGCTCCGCGGAGCCGCGCGATCTCTGCAGCGACCAACGCCGCACGGTTCGTGAAAGTTTCCGGGCAATTCACGGCCCAGACCTGCAGTTGTTTGCGATGCGCGGCCAGAGCGGCCAGATCGTGCGGCCGTCGACGCGGGTCGGCGCCGTCACTGGATGCCGCGCGTGTCAGCGCCGCGTAAAACTGATACTCCGCCGTCGCGAAGGTCTGGGTTGTGCTCCATAGGAGCGCTTGTGCCCTGGAGGCGGCCCCGAGCGCGGCGGGCAGGTCACCGGCGAGGTAGCAGGCCTGCAACTTGAGCACGCGGTACAGACATTCGGCCGGAAGCCATTCCGGGTGGTCCGCATAGCGGCTCTCGATCTGTTGCTCGGCGAATTCCCCGTCCTCGAAGACTCCAAGCCTGGGTGTCAGGCCGCGCAGACTGCGGACGAAACCGAGCTGGTGAGCGATGATGCGTACGACGAGGCCGTAGCGTGTCTTATTCGCGAACGCAAGGCGATTCTCGGCCTCGCGTTGCACCTCGGCGAGCGGGTCACCGGTGGCGAGCAGGTTGGTGACCAGGTGATTGCTGGAGGTGGCCGCGCAGGTCAGGTCGCCGATCCGGTTGGCGGTCTCGAAGGAGTGGCGCAACAGGTCGCGGTTGTTGCGGAGGCTGGTCATCCAGGGAGCGACGAAGATGGCGAAGGTCTGATAGCTGCGCGCCTGGTACCGGGTCAGTCCGCGGCGCTGTGCCAGGGTGTAGCCTAACTTGCCGAAGCGGAATCCGGTGTTGTAATCGGCGAAGCGCGGCCCGGAAATCAACGCGATCCACATGTACGCGATGCAGGAGGCATCGCAGTTGCCCCGCTCCAGGGTCAACCTGACCGCGCGACAGGCGACCTGGGCCATGAGGTTGGGGTCGGTGTAGTAAGCCGGTGGTCCGATCTTGATGAGCACATCCAGGGTTGCCAGGGAGGCCGGGTCGGTCATCCACGGCAACTCCAGCAGCGCCTCGATCGGCCGGTCCTCCAGGCGCGCCAGCAGTTCCTCGTACTCCACTCGCACATCCTCCTGCGTCGGACGCGCAATCCATGGGTCTCCCACGTGCTGGAAGTACTCGAGCGCGGTCGCCACGGCGCGGCGACTTTGACCGAGCGTGGTATACAGGTCGATGCGCAGCGAGGTAATGGCCGCGCGCTCCAGGGTGTTGGTGGCGCGGTCGGCCAGCGCGGCCAGCCGTTGCTCCGCGCTCACGAGCATCCCGAGGAGAAACTCGCATTCCGCCTGTTGGATCTGGAGCGCAAACAGCAACTCGTGGCGGCTGTCCCAGGCCTGGGACGGCAGCAACGCGGCCCCGGCGGTGAGGTACTGCAACGCCGCCGCGTAGGCGCTCGATGCCCTGGCACGCTGACCGGCAACCAGGTTGAGCTCGGCGAGCTGCTCGCGCTCGGCGGGCTCGCCGATCAACCCGGCACCCCGGTTGAGTTGGCTGACGATCTCGAAAATCGTCTCGTGACGTTTTTCGGGGGGCGTATGGGCGGCGAGGAGCCGGCCTATGCGCAGATGCGCCTGGGCGCGCAGGGTTTCGGGCACGAGTGAGTAGGCGGCCTCCTGGACACGGTCGTGCACGAACCTCAGCAGGCCCGGTGTGACGACGATCAACTCCTGACGGACCGCCTCGTCGAGCGCTGCGCGCAGCGGCTCCTCGGAGGTCTCGAGGACGGTGCAGAGGGTTGGGATGTCCGCGACATTGCCCAGGCAAGCGAGCTGCTTCAGAGTCTCGAGCGTTGCTGACGGCAGACGGCTCAACTTCGCCGCCATGAGCTCCACCACATTGTCTGTATAGGCTTTGGCGTGAATCCGCTCAAGGTCCCACAACCAACTCGAGTGCCCGTGGTCGAAGGCGAGCAGTCCCTCCTCGACGAGCGAAGTCAGGAACTGGATCGCAAAGAAGGGGTTGCCGCCAGTCTTGTCGTGAACCAACTGCGCGAGCGGAGCGGCCCGCTGCGGCCCGCAATGCAGGGCATCCGCGATCAACTGCCCGACATCCTCCCGGGCGAGTGGCGCAAGCTTGATTTCCTGCACCCGGGTGGGTGTCGCACGCAGGGTGTCGAGTTTGCGCCTCAGCGGGTGGTCGGCATCGACCTCGTTGTCGCGATAGGCGCCGATCAGCAGCAGTCGTCCCACGGCCGGCGGGCTCAACAGTCCTTCGAGCAGCTCGAGGGTGCCCGAGTCGAGCCATTGCAGATCATCCAGAAACAGTGTCAGGGGGTGCTCGGGGCGCGCGAACACGCCGAGCAGGCGGCGGAACACGAGCTGGAAACGGCTCTGCGCATCCCGTGGCGCGAGCTCCGGAACCGGCGGCTGCGCGCCGATGATCAACTCGAGCTCGGGCACCATCTCGAGGATCAGCCGTCCATTCGGGCGCAGGGCTTCGCCCAGGACTGAACGCCAAGCGTCCAACTCGCTATCGCTCTTGCCGAGCAGCGGTCGGATCAGGCTCTGCAGTATCTGCCCGAACGTGGCATAGGGGATGTCGCGTTTGTACTGGTCGAACTTGCCGGACGCAAACAGGCCGCGGTGTGGGACCAACACGCGATGCAACTCGTGGACGACGGAGGACTTGCCAATGCCGGAGTAGCCGGACACCAACACCAGCGCCGGTGTGCCGCTGACCATGACCTCATCGAAGGCGCCGACCAGGGTCTGGATCTCGCGCTCGCGTCCATACAGTCGCTCGGGGATCAGCAGGCGATCGGGGATATCCGACTGTCCGAGCCGGAAAGGCTCGATGCTCCGGCGTGCCTCCCATTCGATGAGGCATCGATGCAGGTCGCGCTCGAGACCCAGCGCGGTTTGATAGCGCTCCTCGGCCGTTTTGGCGAGCAGCTTCATGATCAAGCTGGAGAGTGGCTCGGGGATGCCCTGGATGCGCGCGGCTGGCGGTTGGGGTGTACGCGCAACATGGCAGTGGACCCACTCCATCGGGTCTGAGGCTGAGAACGGCAGGGAGCCTGTCAGCATCCGGTAGAACGTGACGCCCAGGGAGTACAGGTCGGCGCGAGAGTCGATGGAACGGTTCATGCGCCCGGTTTGCTCGGGCGCGATGTAGGCCAGCGTGCCTGTAACAGACTCCGAGGGGTCGGGCGGCTGGCGCTCACGGGGCAGGCGCGAGGCGCCGCCGAAGCCTGTCAGCCGTACGATGTCCCTCTCAGGGTCTACCAGGATGTTGGCCGGCTGGAGGCTCTTGTGAACGAGGCCGTGTCCATGCACCTGGGCCACCGTGTTGGTGATGCGGACAGCCAGGCGCAGGAAGCGCCCTACTCCCAACGGTGCGCCGAGCAGTAGCTCGAGGGGGGCGCCACCGGGGTCTTCCAGGACCAGCCCGGTACGATCCGCTGTGCGCACGAGGTCCAGCGGCCGCGCCGCCCAAGCGCTGTCCAGCACACCCCGGAGCTCAAACTCGCGCAGCAGGCGATCGAGCCTTTCCTTGGGGGGCCCGGCGAGTGGGACTACGACGAGGACCGCCGCCCGAGTGCCGTCGGCATTCGGACGCGATCCGCGGTAGAGGGCACGTTCGCCGTCCTCGCACAGGAGGCCGAGCTGGATCTGCTCGAATTGGGCGTCGGCGGCTACATCGCGTTCAATGGACTTCATGGGACGGGACCCTTGATGTCAGACAGCGATGTCCTGAGCTGGACAGCTAAGGCGGGCGGGAAGCGATTGGAGGCTCCGCACGCCTGGGGTACGGTGGGTCCCTGTCCCCTTGGGGGAGAATAGCACCAACAGGGGGGCGCACGGATAAATGAGGTGGGTTACGGGCTTACAATTCTGTTTGCTCTATGTCCGAAGCCACGCGACTTGCGCGCGAGTATGTCTCTGTTAATGAGCACCAGGCATTTGCGGCCGCGCACCCTATTGTTTGGGACACAGTTCAGTCGTCACTTCCCCGGCTCGACAGTCAACTTCAAGCTCTCATATCACAGACGGCGATGTAGGGGCGCACAATGGAAGTTATCGCGTGTCTGGAGTCCGAAGAGACTTTGTGGGTGAGGCGAGACTCACGGCCGGGGTGTCTTGGGCAGACATCCGCGGCGGACTTGACTGCGGTTGGACTCCAGGGAAGCATAGTCCAGGATCGGTCGGTAGGTCGGGGAGGCGGCCGCCCACAGCGCCTCGTTCAGCACAGTGCGGTCGGCGCGGCCGGGGTTGTCGAGCTGTCGGGTCACGGCCTGCTTTCCGGCATCACCGAGATCCACGAGCACGTTGGCGGCCGTCATACTGACGATGCGGTCGGGGTCTTGTAGCATTTGGGTGAGCACGCCGATGTCCTGCGTGCTCACACAGCTTCGTAGGGCAATCAGGGTCACCATATTCATTCCGCGTGTCAGATGCGCGAAACCTGTGTTGGCATTGATGATGCGCTTGAATCTCGCGTAATCGGGGGAAACCTGGGCGTTTGCCACGAGCGCCAGCAGGGTCATGAGCAACAGGGCATGAAGTCGGATTTTACGGCGTGACCGCACGTGGGCTCCCGAACCTACCCTACTCGTCCAGATTGAACGCCGTCCTGGCGTGATCGATACCTGCGCCGTCATTTAACGCAACAGCCTGGTTGAGGGCGACAAACGGGCGCATACGCCGCTCATAAGCGGCCAACCCATGATAAGCGGCCGAGCCGTGGGAATGATCTCTCGTGCGAGCGAGCTCCTCGGGGATGAAACCCCGCCGCCGCAGCCAGAAGGCGAGCGCGGGCCCCGCGATGCTGGCGCCAGAAATCAACACGGTCTGCATGGTTGCCACTGCCTCCAGGAAGGTCTCAGTAGATCGCGACAGCCTTGGCTCCCGTGCCGGTGGGGTACGTCTTGCTCAACGTCAAGGCGCCGGCCTTCATGGTGAACAGGGACACGGAGCCGTCGGTGCCGTTGACGCAGTAAACGAACTGGCCGGACGGGTCGACCTTGATGTCAATCGGACCGGGATTGGCGTTGACAGTTGGATTGAGATTGCCGCTGGCCACGGCGGCTCCCAATGACGTGAGCGCGCCCGTGGTGGAGTTGATAGAGAATGCCGACACGGTGCCGTCCCCGGAGTTGGCGCTGTATCGGTGTACAGGTCACGGAGACATTCGTGACGTTGGCGGCAGCAACAACACCCCCGGCGTTGGTTGCAGTACAGTTGGTGTTGAGCGGCGCAGACAGTATGCTGACCGAATATTGTCCACCG
>Ga0105239_10004994_pt1 | contig 15664 bp, 19 predicted proteins | sample KBSC44metaG_FD_92761 | JGI IMG/M metagenome (GOLD analysis project Ga0105239, IMG submission 92761) | Corn rhizosphere microbial communities from Kellogg Biological Station, Michigan, USA - KBS C4-4 metaG | ecosystem: Host-associated > Plants > Roots > Rhizosphere > Soil | place: Michigan, USA...
CACGGCAAGCTCGCCAGCTTCATGCCGAAGCCGTTCTCGGATCAATCGGGAAGCTCGGCGCACGTACACATCTCGCTGTGGCGCGACGGCGTGCCCGCCTTCGCGTCGGACGGCGGCGCCGAGAACCAACTTGCGCGCAACGCGATCGCAGGCCTGCTCGAGCACCTGCCGTCCATCACCCTGTTCGGCGCGCATTCCGTGAACGCCTACCGGCGGTTCGTCAGGGACTCGTTCGCACCGGCCACCGTGACGTGGAGTCGCGACAACCGCAGTGCGGCGATCCGGTCGTTGGTCGAGGCGACGCCAGCGGCCAATCGGATCGAATTGCGCACTGGCGGTTCGGATGCCAACCCGTATTGGTTGGTCGCGTCGGCGCTGGCGGCCGTGATCGCAGGCGTGGAGGGCGGTCTGGTACCACCCGATCACGGTGACGGCGACCTGTACGGCACGGGCAACCCGCTGCCCGAATCGCTTGGCGTGGCGCTGGAGTTGGCGACCCGCGACGACACCATCACCGAAGTCCTCGGTGCGGATTCCGTCGTCGACTTCGCGACGATCGCCAGAAGCGAGTGGACCGAGTACGGCCAGCACGTCAGTGACTGGGAACGGCAACGCTACCTGGCGCAGTCGTGAGTGCGTCGACGCCCGTCGCGCCACGTGCGGCCTACCAGGAGGCTCCGCTCGGCGGGTCGACGTCGGAGCGGTTGGCGCGGCTTCCCGACATCGTGGCGGACCTGCGAAGCGCGGACCCCGCCGCCGAACGGGATCGCGAGCTCCAATACGACGCCGTACGGCGACTGCGGCACGCCGGACTGCTCGGCCTGCGGGTGCCCACCCGCTACGGCGGTCCCGGTGGAAGCGCCCGTGACGTGCTGGGCCTCGTGGTCCAGATCGCGCGGGGCAGCTCCAACGTCGCCCAGGCCCTGCGTGCGCACTTCGGCTTCTCCGAACGGCTACTCAGCAACCGCGCAGCCGAACACGAACGGCGGCAATGGTTTCCGCACGTCGATTCCGGCGTGGTGTTCGGCAACGCGATCACCGACGCAGGAGGCAAGGCACCGTCGAGCGCGGACACCACGGTGCTCGCCGACTCGGAGGGCGTGCTGCGGCTCAACGGTTACAAGTTCTATTCCACCGGCACGCTGTTCGCTGACGTCATCGCCGTGTCGGCGGTCGATGCGCAGGGACGCGACCTGCAGGCGATCGTGCCGACCGACCGCGACGGCGTCGAACTGTTCGACGACTGGGATGGTTTCGGGCAGCGCATGACCGCGAGCGGCGGCACGCGGTTCACCGACGTCGTCGTGCGTCCCGAAGAGGCGATCACCGTCTCCGACGGCGCGCACCTCGGACACGGCACCGGTTTCCTGCAGCTCTACCTCGCCGCCGTCGCGGCGGGAATCGGGCTCGCCGTCGCCGACGACGCAGTGGCCTACGTTCGCGATCGCGCCAGGCCCGCCGCGCATTCGGTGGCCACCACCGCGGCAGGGGACCCCTTCGTGCTCGAGGCGGTTGGCGAGATCGCCTCTGACGCAATGGCGGCCGAGGTCCTCGTCCTCGCGGCGGCCGATGCCGTCGACGATCTGGTCGACACCGGCAGGCAGGACGATGCGGAGGCACTGGCCGATCTGGCCGTCCGGATCGCCAAGGCCCAGTTGGTGGCCGAACGGCTGACGCTGTCGGCCGCACAGCGATTGTTCGACACCGGGGGAGCCTCGGCGACAGCGCGGGCGCTGAACCTCGACCGGCACTGGCGCAACGCCAGGACGGTGGCCAGCCACAGCCCGCTGGCGTACAAGGCCCACGCGACCGGCAACTATCTCGTCAACGGGACCTGGCCACCGGCCAACGGCTATTTCTGAGAATCAGCACGAGATTCGTTGAACCTGGCTGCCGCGGCGTACGTGTCCATCGCAGATCACCAACGAACGGGGAATGCGATGACGAAACTCCATGGGGTAGTGGCCGCGCTGGGCGTGACCGCCCTCTTGCTCGCAGGATGCGGCGGCGGTTCGGGCAGTTCGGGCAGCACCGGCTACGGATCGAATAGCACCGCGACGGCGACCAACAGCGCGGCGCCGGCTTCCAGCGCAGCGACCATCACCATTTCCGGGATGAACTTCGGTGATCCCATCACCGTGTCACCCGGCGCGCAGATCAACATCGTCAACAAGGACACCGTCGAACACTCGGTGACCTCGCAGCCCAAGGGCAAGTTCGACACCGACGTCGACGGTGGCGAGCAGAAGACCTTCACCGCGCCGACCGAGCCCGGGGAGTATCCCTTCATCTGCGTGTATCACTCCAGCATGAAGGGCACCTTGATCGTCAAGTAGGCCGCCTCGGTTTGGGCATCGGCGTATGCGGGCATCCGCCGAATTAAGCGTGCACGTCAATTCCGCTGAACGTGCCACCCGTCCGAAGGAGCCCGTCGTGACCACCACCACCTGGGTCGTCATCGTCGTCGTCGCAGTCCTGATCATTGGCGTGCTCGCCTTCGTCGCCCGATCGGCCAGCAATCGCCACCACCGGGTGCAGGCCGACCGCATTCGCGAAGACGTGCACGAGAAGAGCGAACGCTTGGAGAAGCGCGAGGCCGTCGTCGCCGAGACGGAAGCCAAGGCGCGCGCAGCCCAGGCGGAAGCCGAGGTCAAGGCCGCCGAGGCCGCGCGCCTTCAGGAGCGCGCCTCGGGGCACCGCGAACACCTCGAGTCAACCCGTGAGGAGCTCGATGCCCAGCGCGAGAAGGCCGATGCACTGGACCCACGCGTCAGGCCGGGGAAGCACGCCGACGACGCGACGGACGACGACGCAGTGCGTGCCGATCGGACGCACACCGTCAACTAGGAGCGGCCTAGGACGCGATCTGCGACAGCCTCGCGTCGAGACCCGCGAGTGAGGCCGCCATCTCGGGAAGCTGACCGCCCGCGGGACCGCGGACGGTGCCAGCCGTCAGATCCTTGACGCGGTCCGCGGACACGGGAATCCCTGGCGTTTCGAAGAACCAGCGAAACGCCTCGTGCGGGCGGACCCCCTCGGGCGCCTGGCCGGGAAAGTACGGCAGGCAATAGACCGGGGTGCCGGGTTCACTACGCCAGCTGTCGGCGAGGGTGCCGATGTCGGTCGTGTCGTAGCCGAGGAGGTCCAGAAGATCGGACACCTCGGCCTTGGCCGCGGCGTCGTCGCCGGCGACGGGCAGGCTGCTGCGGTCTGGTGCGCCATGGGGCACAGCGAGGGTGAACAGGCGGCGGAAGTCAATGTTGTTGAACGCCTTGACCACTCGAGACCTGGACAGGTGTCGTTGCACGAGGGCGCTGCTGGTCGTCTCGTCGGCGTCCAACTCGGCGATGCCGCCATCGCGCTGCGGGTAGTAGTTCATCGTGTCGATCACGGTCTTGCCTGCCAGGTCCGCAGGCGAGAGTCGGCGGTAGGCGTTGAGCGGAATGGCCGTCACGACCAGGTCGCCGGCCTCTGCGGCTTCGGCAGGTGTGCCCGCGCGGGCCTGCAAGCCGAGTTCGTCGACCAGGGCGCCGAGGGTCTCGGGTCCGCGGGAATTGCTCACGACGACGTCGAGGCCGGCATCCACGGCGAGGCGGGCCAGTGCACTGCCGATCATTCCGCTGCCGATGAGTCCGAGGGTTTCCGTCATGTGCGACGTCTCCTTTAGCGCTGAACAAGGCGGGTGGCGTAACCGATACCCGACTATCGGTTGATGATGAAAGCCAACCCTACTGCTTAGCGATAGTCAACTATCACTTGCTACCCTGTGGTCATGCTCACCGACGGCACGCGACGGCTTCGCGCCGACGCTGCGCGGAACTCCGAGAAAATCGCGCGGGCCGCGCGGGAGGTCTACGCCGAGATCGGCCCCGACGCCACGCTCGACGACATCGCCCGCAGGGCCGACGTCGGCATCGCGACCCTCTACCGTCGGTTTCCCAACAAGGAGGAACTGCTCCGAGCGGCCATCGAACAGGGCATCGGCGAGCAGCTCTCCCCGGCCATCGAGCAGGCGCTCGGCGATGACGACCCCAAACGCGGTCTTGTCACGTTGATGGAGGCGACCCTGTCGATGGCGGCCCACGAGCGCAATACGTTCGCCGCCGCGCACAACGCCGGCGCCCTCACGACGGAGCTCACCGCTCCATTCGTCGACTCGATGACCCTGCTCGTCCACCGCGGACAACAGGCGGGCGTCATCCGCGCCGATCTAGTCCCCGACGACGTCCACGTGATCATCGGGATGCTCGCCTCGCTGATGGCGTGCATGGAATCAGAGGGCGACGGCTGGCGCCGCTACGTCGCGCTCGTGCTGGACGGGATGTCTCCGGTCGGGGCCAACCCCCTCCCACCTGCGCAGCCGATTCGGCGCGCCGAAACCGGCAACTGCGGCTTCTAGCCTGAGGGCGTCCAGGCGACTGGCAGCCGTTTGATGCCGTGGATGAACGCCGACTGCAGGCGGTCGGGTTCCTCGGTAGCGCCGATGTCGGGTATCCGCCGGTGCAACTCCTCGAAGACCACGGTGATCTCGCGGCGGGCCAGGTTCGCGCCGAGGCAGAAATGCGCGCCGCCGCCGCCAAAGCCGACATGCGGGTTGGGATGGCGGCGCACGTCGAAGGTCCACGGGTCGGCGAACTTCGCTTCGTCGCGGTTCGCCGACCCGTACCAGAGCGTGACCTTGTCGCCGGCGCGCATCGTCACGCCACTGAGCTCGGTGTCGCGGGTGACCGTGCGGCGCATGTACGCCACCGGTGATGCCCAGCGGACGATCTCCTCGACGGCCGTCGGCGCCACGTCGTCGTAGTGGTTCCACCAGTCGTCACGCTGTTCGGGGTATCGGCTCAATGCCAGCACGCCGTGGCTGATCGCGTTGCGGGTGGTCTCGTTGCCTGCGATCACCAGAAGGATGAAGAACGACGCGACCTCGCCGGAGGTGAGGCGCTCGCCGTCGAGTTCGGCCTGCACCAGGCTGGTGGTGAGGTCGTCGCCAGGTGTGGCCCTTCGGTCGTCGGCCAACCCCTTGGCGTAGGCGCCGATGTCCATTGCAACCCCGACGAACTCGTCGAAGTCGGTGCTGATGTCGGGGTCGCCGAAACCCAGGATCACGTTGGTCCAGTGGAAGACCTGTTGGTGGTCTTCTTCGGGGATGCCCATCATGTCGCAGATGATCTGCAGCGGAAGGGGACCGGCCAGTTCGGTGACCAATTCGGCTCTGCCATCGGGATGGTCGGCCACCATCGCGGAGACCAGGCGCCGCGCGCGATCCCGCACCGAGTCCTCGATGCGCGCGAGCACCCGCGGCGTGAAGGCGCTGCGCACGATGTTGCGGAGCCGGGTGTGGCGGGGATCGTCCATAGCGATCATGGAGCCGAAGTACTCGGCCAATTCGGGGTTCTGATCACCGATGGTGATGCCGAGGCTGGAGCTGAAGATCTCGGGGTGTCTGCTGGCGTGGAAGACGTCGTCGTAGCGGGTGAGCGCCCAATGGCCTTCGCCTGGTTGGGCATCCAGGACGAACGATCGTTGCCACGAGATCGGCGCCTCGCGGCGCAGGGTGGCGAAGGCGCCGTCGCGCAGATCGTCGTCCTGAGCCCAGAACTCCCACTCGCCCGTGTCGATCTCGGAGAGCGGAACCTCCGGTGGCACGGCGCCGTTGACCCGTGTCGAAATACCCACGCCACATCACCTCATCGTCGAGAACGTGATGCCGCCGAGCCTAATCATTCCTGGTGGCCTCGTGCCCGATCCTGCCGTGCGTCCGGCGCTGCTCCTTCATTTCTGCCTCGAACACGTGCCGTTCGCCCTGCTGCAGCTCGTCGCGGACCCGGTGCTCGTGGTCGCGGAACTCGGTCCAATAGCCGTCGTCGAACTCCTCGACGACCTGAAACGTCCAGCGGCCGTGCAGAACGTTGCGGCCGACGAGTTCGGTCTCCAGCCGGTCGGCGATCGCGCCGTGCCCGGCAATCCGCAACTCGTCGCACGCCTTGCCGAGCAGGAGATCGGCGTGCCCGATCAGTTGGTGGAACGAGTACAGGTGTCCGCGGGCACGTTCGACGTACTCGAGCGCCTCCGACATCTTGCCGACCGCCGCGATCGTGGCATCGTCGACACCCGCTGGCCGTCGGGCCAGCGTGTCATCGGCGTCGTCGCGGTCCTGCGTCACTGGTAGGTGATACCCCGTTAAGCCAGTTCCCAATTCATGTTCTTGGCGAACACCCTGGCATCGTCGGAGATGGTGCCGAGTTGGTGGCACCTCTGGATGTACTCCTGAACCATCGGCACGAAGTTCATCGGGTTGTAGGCGTCTTCCTCGTTGCTCCATTGCCCGCCGCCGCCGTACCGCAGGATGGTGATGCACGGCGCCTCGTGGATGCTGCCGTCGCCGGGATCCTTCATGCGGTTCATGATCTCGCTGAACACCCAGCCCTTTTCGACGTCGATCGAATGCCACGTCACGGGGTAGAACGGCATCTCGCTGCCGGGGAACACGTTCATGGTCGACGAGATCCACTCGCTGATCTTCTTGCGGCCCGCCATCTTGCCGTAGAGGTGTTCGGTGTACGTCGCGTCCTCTGTGAACAGCTCGCCGTACCGGGCCCAGTCCCACGACTGGCCGATCTCGACCACGAGGTCCTGATGACGCTGGAACGTCTCCTCGATCTCCTCGCGTGACCATGTGTTCATTACTGCTGTCTCCTTCGGCTCGGGCGCAGTAAAACTAGAACCTGTTCTACCAAACCCCGAGGGGCGCCGTGGTCGATTCAGGACACCGTCAACGTGCGGATCTGCGGCCACATGTGCTCCCACGACTGCCGTTGTCCCGTCAGCAAATACGCGTGCATGTCGTCGCCGATGTCGGCGAGCGTGCGGACATCGGAGAAGTACGGCCGCAGTGCGTCGGGATCGCTTCCGACGTAGAGCACGACGTCATGATCGGCGGGCGGCGGCGCGAAGTAGCCGTAGCTGCGGTTGGCGCTGTACGCCTCCGGCAAGGCGTACCGCTGCGAATAGCCGTCGACGAACGCTGCCACGATGTAGGACTCGCCGAACACGACGGCTCGGTCCCGCTGCGCAGCGGGCAGGTCGTGATAGGCGTCTGCGGTGCGCCGGGCGATGTTCTCGGCGGTGTCGGAGCGAGCGATCGACACCGACGTCACCAGGATGCCGACCGCGGCGGCAGTGGCGGCCAACCAGGCCGGCCAGACCAGCCAACGGCGTGGCGCACGGCCCGCCTCGCGGCGGCGTTGCAGGCCCAAGGCCCCCGCGGCGACTAGCGGTGGGTACAGCCCGGCGAGGTAGTAGGGGCGACCCGCGGTGGCGACGAATACCAGGTACATCACCACGAACGTCACCCCTAGATACCGGTAGGGGCGCATCTCGTCGGCACGCAGCAGCCGGAAGAGTCCGTACGAGGCGAGCACCACACCGGCGACGCCCGCGAACAGCAGCAGCTCCACCGCGATGCCGGGGCGTCCGCCGTAGAGCGCCTCGGCTTCGCTCGCGACGACGGGCGTCATGCGCAGTTGGGGCCATCCGTGCAGGTGTTGCCAGACCAGGGTCGGCGCGGCGATCAGCACCGCGAGCACCGTCCCCACCCAGAACAGCGGCCTGCGAAGCAAGTCCCTCGGCCCGCAGACGGCCACCGCGACGAGCAACACCAGGCACAGCAGCATCACCTGGAACTTCGTCATCGCGGCGATCCCGATCACCGCGCCGAGCGCGAGGAGCAAACGGTCGTCGCGTACCCGTTGCCATCGAATCAGTAACCACACCAGCAACATCCATTGCGCTGGTTCCACGGTGTAAGGCGTCAACCAATGGCCGGCCAACGTCACCCACAGGCCGGTGGCCTGGGCCGCAGCGGTGAAAACCTGTGCGCGAGCGTCACATCCGAGCTCACGGGCGATCAGCCCCGCCACGGCCACCGCACCCGCCGTGGCCAGCACCGCCGGCAACCTCAACACGATCATCGAACCCGGCGCGACGGCGTCGGCGAGCGCGGCGAGCGCGGGCGCCATCGGCGGTTGATCGGCCGAACCCCAGTCCAGATGGTGCCGGCCGATGGCCAGCATGTACACCTCGTCGAACCAATAGCTGGTACCGAATGCGATTGCCGCACAATGCAACAGGGCCACGGCGCCGGCAATGCCGAGCACGCCACGAACGGCGAAGGGCGGCACCGTTCGCCCGACGTCAACCATTGAGTCGAGGCTAGCGGGTCCATCCCGCATTGCCGGTAACACACGCCCGCTCGACACCGATAGCGGATGTAGGGGTCACATTAGGGGTGCCGGAATGAAGGTGCGCGTTTGAACGTCGAAGCAAATGGGCAACCAACGACGTCCAAAACGTCACCGGGTAGGAGTGACACGATGAAGCTGATCAAGGTGGTGGCCACCGCCATGATCGTGGGCGGGCTGGGCTTCGGCTCGGCCGGCATCGGTGCTGGAGTGGCGGCCGCCACGCCGGCCGCGCCGATTCCGTTGAAGCCGGGACACGGAGACGATGACTTCTGTCCGCCGTGGTGCGGCGGCGGCAATCCCGGACGCGGCCACGACAAGTGGGACGTGCCGTGGCAGCACGGCGGGGGCTGGGACAAGGGTCCGTGGTGGGCGAGCAATCGCCACGAGTGGTGGAACGACAACGACGGCCCGCCGCCGTGGGGCTGGGGGCCGCCACCTCCGCTGCAGTGGAACGGTGGTCCGCTTCCTCGCGACATCAACTACTGGGGCTACAACGTCAACCCGGTGTGGAACGACGGTTCGCGGCAGTGGGGGATCTGGCTGTTCGGCCTGTGGATCCCGATCTTCGGCGTCGGGTTCAACTAGGCGTCGCTACGGGGCCTCCACGACGGCCTTGATGCGCTCCAGCGTCTTGCGCATGTCGCGGATGTTGCGGCGTACCCGGAGCTGACCGCCGAACATCCCGAACACGGTGTCCAACAACCCCGGGGTCATGCGGAACGACTCGGTGACGTCGGTGCCATCGTCGGTCGGGACGAAGCGGTAGTGCCAGTTGTTCACCGGCCGCTCGCCGAGGAGCACCTCGAAGCCGAACTCGCTGCCGGGTTCGCACGCCGTCACCCGGCACGTGGTCCAGTACACGGGGCCGATCTCGTTGCGCTTGACGTGGCCGCGGAACTTCGCGCCGAGTGCGGGACCGGTTGCGCCGTCCAGCCATTCGGCCTCGAACGTCTCCGGGGAGAACCTGCCGGTGTTGCGGACGTCGGCGACCAGATCCCAGATCTTCTGCGCCGGCGCCGCCATGCCGACCGTTACGGATGCCTGCACTGCTGCCCCTGCCTCTGCATTCGACGGTCCCGTCGTGGTCTGGATTGGACACCGTCGGTCACAGTAACGGTGCCGCACTGCCACCAAAGTTGATTTGGCGTTTACTGGAACGGGTGACCGAACAGAGCGGGACCCCGTCGATGAAGGTGCGTTTCGGCGTCGGGCTCGGGGCCGACACCGGACCCGCGAAACTGGCCGACGTGGTCGACCGCCTCGAAGCCCTTGGCATCGACTCGCTGTGGTTCTCCGAGCTGGTGTACTCCGAGGCCGTCGACCCGTTCATCGGGATGGCGTACGCACTTGCCCGCACCCGCAAGCTCAAGGTCGGCACGTCGGTGGTGGTGCTGCCTGGGCGCCACCCGGTGTTGGTGGCCAAGCAACTGGCCTCGCTTGCCGCACTGGCGCCGCGGCGCGTGCTTCCGGTGTTCGGATTGCGCTCCGCCATACCGGCGGAACGGGAGGTCTTCACCGTGCCCGATGGACGGCGCGCCGCGGTGTTCGACGAGTCGCTGCGGCTGCTGCGCTCCAGCCTCGAATCGGACGCCTCGTTCTCGGGTGACTTCTTCAACGTGACGTCGGTGGCCGTCGCCCCGCGGCCGGTCAAGCCGCTCGACATCTGGCTCGGCGGGTCCGCACCCGCGGCGTTCCAGCGCATTGGCCGGCTCGCCGACGGCTGGCTTGGCAGCTTCCTCACCCCGGCCGAGGCCCGGCTCGGCCGCGTTCGGATCGAGGAGGCCGCCGCCGAGGCGGGCCGCGTGGTCGAGCCCGACCACTTCGGCATCAACCTCGCCGTGAGCGAAGGCGGCCTGCCCGCCGAACTGATCAGCGCCGTGCGGCGCCGCAGGCCCGACGTCGATCCCGAGGAACTCGTCGCCGACGGTTGGCCACAGCTGCACCGCAGGATCGACGACTACCTGGCCGCCGGGTTGACCAAGTTCGTCATCCGTCCGGTGGGCGAGGACGACGTCCGGGGCGAGCGAAGCGACGGGAAAGGTATCGACGCCTTCATCGACCGGTTCGCTGCCGAACTCCTGCCGCGGGAGAACTGACCGCGCGTTGAACCCAACGGCACGCGAGAACGTGTCACGGGTGTACCCCGGTGTGGAGGGAGACGGTGCGGTGTCCGCTGTGATCTTTCGACTACGCGGGTGGCTGGTCTTGGCGATGGTTGCCGGATTCGCCGCCCTGGCGCTGGGAGGTCCCCCGACCGCCCTCGCCGACGACCGCCAACAGTTCACCGGGACCACTCTGGCGGGCCAGCCGTTCAACGGTTCCAGTCTCGCCGGCAAACCCGCCGTGCTGTGGTTCTGGACGCCGTGGTGCCCGTTCTGCAACGCGGAGGCACCCTCGGTCGGCGCGGTGGCAGCCGCCAACCCGGGGGTGACGTTCGTCGGGGTCGCGGCTCGCTCGGACACCGGGGCCATGCAGAGCTTCGTCGACAAGTACCACCTCGGTTTCACCAATCTCAACGACGCCGACGGCTCCATCTGGGCGCGCTACAACGTGCCATGGCAACCGGCCTACGTGTTCTACCGGCCCGACGGCAGCTCGACGTTCGTGAACAACCCGACCTCCGCCATGTCGCAAGACGAGTTGGCGGGCCGCGTAGCGGCGCTGACCCGGTAGGTCGGCAACGACGTGGGACCCTCTGGTCTCGGTCTTGCCTTCGGGGCCGGATTGGTGGCGGCGCTCAACCCGTGCGGGTTCGCCATGCTGCCCGCCTACTTGACCCTGGTCGTGCGCGGGTCGGAATCCGGGGGAGGGTCTGCGCTCGGCAGAGCGACCGCGGCCACCGCGGCGATGGCCGTCGGGTTCGTCGCGGTGTTCGGCACATTCGGATTTCTCGCGGTATCGGTCGCCGATACGGCTCAGCGCTACATGCCGTACGCCACCGTGATGATCGGCATTGCGCTTGCCGCACTGGGTGTTTGGCAGCTGACCGGTCGCGAGGTGAAGGTCCCGATCCGGGATCCGTTGACGTGGGGCGGCCGCTGGGGACCGACGGCCGCGCTCGGGTCGATGTTCGCGTATGGCGTCAGCTACGCTCTCGCGTCCCTGTCGTGCACCGTGGGGCCGTTCCTTGCGGTCACCGGGATCGGCGTCGGCTCGGCGGGAGGCGGGCTGCCCGCGGTCATGGCGTACACGGCGGGACTGACGCTCGTCGTCGGCACGCTCGCCGTCGCGGCCGCGCTGGCGGGTTCGACTCTGGTGCAGCGGCTGCGCCGGATCGTGCCCTACGTCAACCGCATCAGCGGCGGCCTGCTCGTCCTCGTCGGTGCCTACGTGGCGTACTACGGATGGTTCGAACTGCGGCTCTTCGCGGGCGCCGACCCGCGGGACCCCGTGATCGCCGCGGCGGGCCGACTGCAGGGCGCGCTCGCCGGCTGGGTCCATCGATCGGGGGCGTGGCCGTGGCTGGTGGTACTGGCCGTTCTGCTGCTCGGTGCGGCACTGTGGTCGGGTCGACGCAGACGCACGAGGAGGGAGTCGACGTGACCGACTGGCCCGGCCGACTCGCCGTGCGTCCGGGGACGCCCTCCGACGACGAGGCCGTCACACACTCGCGGTACTCCGGCAGGTGGTCGATTTACGATCAGAAAGAGGGCAACCACATGGCAGGCGACGACGTGACGCTCCCCGCCAAGCCGATCTGGGCTCTGATCCAGTCGTGGAACGCCGGCAGTCTGTCGTTGGCGCGGCGATTCGGGTTCGTGCAGGCGGGAATGTAGCGGTGTGTACAGGACGAGGACGAGGTCGACTACTCGATGGTGATACGGCCGGTCAGTGCTTGATCGCGAAGACAGTCAGCGATGGTTTCAGCAAACATTCCCTCAGAGGATTCACAGCATGCTCAGCAACTCCACATAGGTACCCGTGCTTGGGCCAGGTCAGCGCCGGGATTACGAGGTGGTGACACGGGCAAACCTGATGGCTACCGATTCGCTGAGGGCTTCGCGACTCAGGTAGTGTGCGTAAATTGCGCAGACGTGCATAGGGGCGAGGCTCTCCAGACAGCGTGGAGCTTCAGACGAAACTCATACCAGACGCCGAAGGCTGTGACTTGCCAGATACAAAGAGCGACACCAAGGGTTTGAAGCCGCACTTCGAAGACGTGCAGGCACATTACGACCTGTCGGATGACTTCTTCCGGCTGTTCCTCGACCCCACCCAGACCTACAGCTGCGCGTACTTCGAGCGCGACGACATGACGCTCGAAGAGGCACAGCGCGCCAAGATCGACTTGTCCCTCGGCAAGCTCGGGCTCGAGCCGGGCATGACGCTGTTGGACGTCGGCTGCGGCTGGGGCGCGACGCTGAACCGGGCACTCGAGAAGTACGACGTCAACGTCATCGGTCTCACGCTGAGCAAGAACCAACAGGCCTACACCACGGAACTCCTGAACAAGTCGGACAGTCCCCGCAGCAAGCGAGTGCTGCTCGAGGGCTGGGAGCAGTTCCACGAGCCCGTGGACCGGATCGTGTCGATCGGCGCCTTCGAGCACTTCGGCAAGGACCGCTGGGACGACTTCTTCAAGATGGCCTACGCGGTGCTGCCCACCGACGGCCGGATGATGCTGCACACCATCGTCAAGCCGAGCCGCGAGGAGATGGAAACCCGCGGGTTGCCTCTGACGATGACGAAGATCAAGTTCTTCAAGTTCATCATGGACGAGATCTTCCCCGGCGGTGAGCTGCCCTACATCGCCGATCTGGAGAAGAACGGCGTCAAGGTCGGCTTCGACGTCACCCGGGTGCAGACGCTGCGGTTGCACTACGCCCGCACGCTGAGCATCTGGGCCGCGGCACTCGAAGCTCGCAAGGACGAGGCCATCGCGATCCAGTCAGAAGAGGTCTACGACAGGTACATGAAGTACTTGTCGGGCTGTGCCGATCTGTTCCGCGACGGCTACTCCGAGGTCTGCCAGGTCACCCTGCACAAGGGCTGACCACGAGGTCAACAGGCGACCGGGTGCGATTCGCAGTACGGCGTCGTGCCCGGGAAGCGATACCGGTGCGTGGCCACCCAGCGGTAGGTCGCTTCCTGCAGGCTCCTGACACCCGGTAGCCGATAGATGCGAAGTGGCAGCCGCGTGCCCAGCGCGACGGAGAGCGCCGCGTTGATCGCCTCGGCGCCGCCGTAGACCGCTCCCGACGAGTCCAGCCACCACGACGACTCGTGCATCGTCGATTCGGTCAGCCCAAGCAGCTGCGCCGTGCCCTCCCGTTGAAACGGCCTGGTGTCCAAGGCGCCGGTCCGGTCCAACCGCACCAACAGGTTTCGGGCGCGCGTGCACATCCCGCAGACCCCGTCGAAGTAGAGAACGCCGGTCATGCCTCGACTCCCGCTGGCTCCGGTCCTCGCTCGCGATCGTCTTCGGGTGGTCATACCTCCAGTGTGCGCCGCACGGATCACGCCGGGGGTCGGCCTGGTGGACCCATCTTGGCGCCCGCAGCGTCGCGCCGTCGGGCGGCCATGCCTGCGAGTGCCTCGAACACGACGCGGTGCGCGGCATTCACGGTGAGCTCGGCGTGGTCGTATGCCGGCGCGACCTCCACCACGTCGACGCCTGCGACGTCGTGCTCGTAGCAGAGTTGGCGCACCATGCGGAGCAGGTCGGCGCTGGTGATGCCGCCGGGCTCCGGGGTTCCCGTGCCGGGTGCGTGCGCAGGGTCGAGAACGTCGATGTCGACGGACAGATACAGCTTGTTCGCCTTGGCCAGGGCCTCGCCGACGGCGTCGACCATCACGGCCTTGAAGCCGCGCTCCCAGATCTCCTGCATGGTGTGCCACACCATGCCCTGTTCCTGCATCCACTCGAAGGTGTCCTGCGGCGGCCAGTACCCGCGCAGCCCGACCTGGACGAAGTGCGTGCCCGGCACCGCGCCCGACTCGATGAGCCGACGCATTGGGGTGCCGTGGCTGGCCAGGTTGCCCTCGATGATGTCCGCCGTGTCGGCGTGGGCGTCGAAGTGCACGATGCCGACGTTGCCGTAGCCGTGCACGTCGGCCACCGCAGTCGCCGACGGCCACGTGATCGAGTGGTCACCACCGAGCACCACGGGCACGATGCCGCGCGACGCCACCGCATGGACCCGTTCCTTGATGTTGGCGTGCGACACCTCGGTCTGACCGTGCGGACAGTAGGCATCGCCGAAGTCGACCACCTCGAGCCAGTCGAAGATCTCCAGCCCCAAGTCCATGTGATACGTGCCGGGTTCGTATGCGGTGGCCCGGATCGCGCGCGGCCCGAAGCGGGCACCGGGACGATTCGTGGTCGCCACGTCGAACGGCGCACCGACGATGGCCACATCGGGCTGCCACGACTCGAGCTGCTCGACTTCGGTCAGGAACGGTCGGTGCCCGAAGGACGCCAAACCCGCGTAGGCGAGGTCGAGTTGCTCGGCCATGCCCGGTGGAAGATCGCGTTGCGGCCCGTGGTCGTGCTGGTGGCTCATGAGCAGACAGTACCGTCAATCGGCAAGGCCTTGACCCACAACGGAAGTGAGCGCCGCTCGCAAGTGCTCGGGGATCACCTGCTTGGTCCAATCGTGCGTGGAGAGGACGACGTAGACGTTACGCCCGCGCACGGCGACCGCCCGCTCGCCGAACTCGTCGACCCGGACCACTTCGAAGGCAAGGGAGAAGCTCGTCGTCCCGATGGCCACGCACGAAACACCGACGCCGGCGGTGTCCCGCCAGCGCACCGGCGCGATGTAGTCGAGCTCCGCATGCACCACCTGCAGGTCGATCCCCTCGGTGACCAACACGGAGTACGTGACGCCCACGTGGTCGAGGAACGCCCCGAACGCCTCGTCGAACCACGTGAGGTAGTGGCCGTTGAAGACCACGCCCTGCTGGTCGATCTCGGCGTAGCGCGGCACGATCGGCATCGAAAACGGTTCGCTCACGTAGCTCACCCTATGCATCGCGACGCGCCTCCCGGCAACGGCCAACCAAGGGTCGACAGCGGGCTTTGCTGGCTAAAATCCTCCGCGTGAGCACACTCGAGCCCGGCGTGCCTGGCTCCCGGCAGCAGCCCGAGCAAACCGCCGAGCGTCGTCTCACCGGTTGGCAGCGCGCCCTGCGCTGGGCCGCGTGGCTGACCTTCCTCGGCCTGGCCGTGTGGAAGTCGCAGCGCGTCACCTTCTCCGGCATCGAATGGCTCGCCCTCGCCGCGGCGGCCGGCATCAGCATCTGGTGGATGGCCAAACCGCTCGGCGGGCCGAAGGTCGAGCTGACCAAACCGGCGCACCTGCTGGGCACCTTCGTGTCGCGGCCCAGCAGGGGTCTGTTGCTGTTCGGCACGGTGCTGACGATCGGCGGCGTGGCGGGAGCGGGTGCCGCGATCTTCGACCTCGCCACCGGCCGCGCCA
>Ga0105239_10004999_pt1 | contig 15655 bp, 13 predicted proteins | sample KBSC44metaG_FD_92761 | JGI IMG/M metagenome (GOLD analysis project Ga0105239, IMG submission 92761) | Corn rhizosphere microbial communities from Kellogg Biological Station, Michigan, USA - KBS C4-4 metaG | ecosystem: Host-associated > Plants > Roots > Rhizosphere > Soil | place: Michigan, USA...
ACCACCGTACCACTTCCTTGTACTTAGTTCCCACGCGATACGCCAACTCGCTACCGATGCGTATCATGACCCTCCTCTTGAGCTCGACCGCCTCAGCCTCGTGAAAGCGAGACATATCTGGCGACAGCGCAACTGGAGGCTCCTTGCCCGGACGATGCTTGGCGGCGAGCAGATCCATCAATGGGCCCCACAGCGCGATCTCGAGAAGCACCAGGCCCAGCGAGTAGATGTCGTAGTGTATCTGGTACCCCGATGCGGCTTCGCCTTGGTAGGACGGATGACGGTAGATAGCCGCCTCGAGATCGTTGAGCACTTTGCCGCGGTCTATGGTTTGTGCCTGCGTGAGGAGGCGCGAGTAGTTAAAGCCTTGTACTAGTGCCGTCTGGATGGAGGCGAAGCTCTGGATGGTTGCTGGCGAGTAGATCTGCGGGAACACAATGTTCTTGCTGTTGATCCCCTTGTGCATCCACTCACTGCCGTACAGCCGGGCGAAGGTGTCGACGAGGCGCTTCGCGAGCCGGTATCGTGCCTCGAGTGGAGGTTTCATGGGGGATGAGAAGAGTTTTTGCAGTGAGAGAGGCTCGCTTGTGTGCAGGATGAGGGCTGAGGGGCTGATGGGCCCCGGTGGGAACTGGAATACGATCCAGCAACAGTGGTGGTCCGGGTCATCAACATAGCTGACGGCTTGGAGGGTGTGGAGTTTTCGGTGCGCGCTGCGCTCGCCGAGCAGCGCGACTAGCTTTTGGATGCTCTCGCGCACGAGGTCCTTGAGCTCATCTGAGATGTTCATGTCGTATTCCTTCTTCTCGAACAGGTACATATTCTCGGGGTGGAGGTTTCCTGACTTCAAAAACCGGGTTTTGGTGCGGTCGCTGCCGTTGCTCCCGGTGAGGCTCCAGTCTTCGGCGCCCGACGAAGACTTCCCCAGAGCGGGGGTCCTCTGCTGTATTATGGCCTTCCACTGCGCGAGCGAGCTTATATCCATCTGCGAAAGCTCATTGCCCCAGTGAGAGGTTGCTTGCAGCCGTGAGAGGGCTTCTGGCTGTGAGAGCCCACGGATGATCTCCAACGCGAGCCGGGTGCCTTCTTGTCGGATTTCTCTTCGATCAGTGTCGACGGTGAAATCTTGTAGGCCTCGCACGTGCTTTTCTAGTGTGTCAATGAAATCCTCGAATTTCTTCTTGTCATGGATGGCCCAGTATACGCGTCTCGGAACACTAGCATCGCCTCGCGAAGTTGTCGACTGCAGCGTAGTTTCTCTCTCTGCCAGCTGCACCAAGTTGGATTTGGATCGGGAGCTCCTGATGATAGAATGCAAGCTCCGGCGCATCTGGACCACAGCTGCAGTGGCACGTCTCGAGTCCGACTCACCTGGCTCTTTCACGACAATGCCGTACCGCTTCCCCTGCTGCTCGACTTCAACGACGAGGTCGTGAATTCGCCTTACTGTCCGCTCAAGGAGCTCCTCTACTGGGTGCAACGATGGTATCAGCGCACCATCGGTAAGCCCAGCCTTGTTAGCCCAAATCCCCAAGCGCGCTTTGACTGTCTCAAGGCGAATGATGAGGTCCTCAGTATCGTCGTCGAAACTGATGGTATCGTCGAGTGTTCTCCATGCTTCAACAGCCGCTTTGAATGCTATGGGAACGACGCCGAGTACAATACCCGCTACTTCGATACCCGACATGATTCGGGATACGTATCAATGATATGGAGGATGTTGAGTTGATCTGCCCCTAGCTTGAAACGAGGCTGAGCGCTGCCCGAATGTTTTCATGCTTCCCAATCAAAGGTGGGGCACTCTTATTGGTCATCCAGCTGGAGTGGCAGCCTTGGAAAGCTTGACCGATTAACCACGCACAGAGCGTAAAAGGATAGTGGATTGCATAGGAAATATCCGAGCTGTATGCCGATCTAACAGTGTATCCTCCTATGCCACGGACTTGTCCGTGAGGTAGCCTTGACTCACTGGAGACATCCCGATGAAAAGAGTACCTACGTGCGCAAAGGCTCACTGAGAAACCAGTCTTGATATCTGGAAATCTGAGCAGATACTAGTGTGAGGCCTGGATACCAGTCTTCCTTGCCCTGATACTCGCTTTAGAATCCCCGCCAGTTTGCTGATCATTCGTCTCTACTACTGGTGTGAGCGAACTGTGAGGTAGTCGTAGGGCGGAGGTACGGAGTAGTCCATTTCCACGAACCTTCTCTGTGACTCAGAAGGCTTGAATGCCTAGGTATTTTCACTGATATTAAGGAACACTTGCTCGGGAATGATGGCCATACATATCGAAGTAGGATGCCTTGATTAAGCATTCTTGATTGGATACTACGAAGGTACATCTTCGTTTGATATATCAATCAAGTTTATCATTTGGGTGTCGACTGTTCAAAACCCCCTAACCTCCAGCCCCATCACTCCAAAGAGATTATATCACCTACCAAACGCACCTTAATGCAGGTCCAGCAAGAAAAGCGAGAGGAAATGGCACTACCACACTCAACTACCGACACCGTCCCACTCAACACGATGCGAACATGGACACGCGACGGGTTCATGATCTCGACAGACCTATCACTGATACCAATCGCAGCACTCATTGAAGCATTCGACTCGAAGCAGATGTACTGGGCGAAAGGGCTGTCGGAGGAAGTGATGCGAGAAATGCTATCCCACTCGCTCTGCTTTGGGCTATACTCGCCGACGCCCGCACCTCCGCGTTCCCAAGAGTCTCTCGACGAGGAGACCATGAAACCAGCTGGCTCGGCAGCAGATACACTGCACGAGATCGCGGAGCATGTGCACGCCGATTCTGAGCCCAAAGGGATATCGCCCTCAGCCTCGCCCTCGTCGTCAGCGAATCTCATCGGCTTCGCGCGCTGCATCACCGACCGTGTGACGCTCGTGTACCTGACCGACGTGTACATCGCGGCGGAATGGCAGGGCCAGGGCCTGGGCAAGTGGCTGGTGAGCTGCGTGCAGGAGGTAGTGGCCGATATGCCCTGCTTGCGCCGCAGCCTGCTGCTGAGCGGCACTGCCGACGCCGCGAAGCGCTTCTACGGCGAATTGATGGGGATGGATGAGTTGGGCAGTGGCATTGTCTGCTTGAGTGCGAGGGGCCCGGGCAGTACTTTTTGATTGATGTGTGCAACGGCCAACTTGCAAGGTCTAGACGCGCCTCGTTACGAAGGAGCTGCTTATCCGCCTATCTCTGCAGGTAGGTGCGTACTATAGAATCTGGATCGTGAAACGAATATACTCTTAGGTAGGTAGATGTGGAGCCGCTTGGCGATTCAATCTGGATTTGTATGATTGCTCCTAGGAGCTTGTTGAGAGAGATATCTCTTGTAAAGGGTTATCCATAGAGGTGAACAATGCAGATAATGTCTATTACTCCGTTCATTGAAGGATGGAGATGGCCTCCTATGGAATCCGGGCTGCCTTGACCTGTGATTGTAAAACTCCCAATCACCAGGTGCAAACCCCCCAATATCACAAAGACGGCCGATTTGGCCCTTTTGGCACACATCCCTCCCTGTATGGTCCAAACCATCGACCTGCCTCGCTAGCCTTGAACTCATAACCAAAAATCCAATGCAGTCGCTATGCTCGTCCATGGGAGCAGAAAATAAAGCGCCGTAGACTTGATAACGAAATCTGCTAGCAAGGCACGCGTAGAAATTCATTTCGGATACAGAAGTCCTTTCTCTTTGTCAAAGTTGGCCACACTCTTGACAAGAGCGACGAATGCCTTTCTCTGGTGTCTGGGATGTGCGACAAGCTTCATCAATTCCTTGATAGGCATGCCCTCTGGGGGAATTGCACCTCTGATTTCCTCTTCACTTGGCAGTTCTTGTGGCGATAACGGTGGTGGAGGTGTGCCGGCGCGAGAAGTTGGTTGTGGGGTGCTCGTACCACCTGTTCTAGGTGGTGGAGAGGCTGACATCTTCAGCTTGAGTCGTTGACGGGCACGACTAGCATCCGACATGACACCACCATCGCGATCAGAGAGAACATTATCTGTGTCACTACCTGCATTGGAACCTGCTATCCGCCGTCGTGCCTTGCTGACCGCTGCAGATGAAGGATCTAGATTCTGTGGCGCTGAACTTGTGGGAGGAACATTCGCAGGGGACATTGGTCTTGAAGGGCCTGGTGTTGGCTGAGTACTGGATATGTGCTTCGACTTGTGTTTCTTCTTCCGTACTGAAGCATCGGTTCCTGAAGCGTCAGAGATATTCGGAGAACCAGGACGTTTGAGTGATCGATTTGATGACGATTTCTTCATCCCACCAGCGGCTTCCCGATCACTAAGACCACCAGCGGTTGATAGCTTCTCTTTGCGATTGCTAGGTGTATTGGTTCCAGATGATGATATGCCTGCGGCGGCTTTGGCAGCCTCCTCCTCACGTTTGATATTTGCAACACGTTCGCGCTCAAGGCGCTCTCGTTCTTCTTCAGAGTCAGTCTAGAAATGGAGTTAGTTTCAAATCCTGAAGAACTACTCAAAGCTGTTGAACCTACCGAGCTGAGATCTTCAGAATCACTACCATGATTGTAGTTTCGTTCTCTTCTTTCTAACGCTTTCCTTAATTCACGAAAGTTCTTCTTCTTAGCTTCTGCCTCACGCTTCTCTCGTTCCTCTGCTTCGTCATACTCTTTCAAATCTTTGAAATCTAGAAAGTTTGCTGTCAACTGATCTTCTTTGATCTTCTTCTCAGCCAATTTCTCGTCTTCATCCTTGTCAACAAACAAGGCGCCTTCCTCGTCGTCGGCAAAATCATCTTCGAAATCAAGGTCTGCCTCCTCGCCTCCTCGCCCTGCTACAGTCCCTGCTTGGGCACCCGAGAAAAGACCTCTGCTTTGCTTGGCGGTGAGCTCTCTCGCGGCTTCAGCAACACGGGCTTCTCTTTGGCGAACCAGCCATTCGGGGTCACTGCCCCGTTTCTTCATTGCAGCTTCGACTTCTTCGATCGTCATCTGCGGTGCTAGTTCACGGCGAGGTTTGAATTGGTAATATTTCTCGACAGGGATCAACCGGAATTTGCCGCTAGAGCCGTCTTCGGTTGGTTCATAGATAAAGGCAGCATGTGTATTCATAGAGCCAATTTGATGATGTCCAACAAGACAGTGCTTATTGTCAAAATCCTCCAAGTGCCATGGAAGCTTTTCTTCATAATTGGTTTGGATGCGACGCTTCTCTGCTGTGGAGAACTCCGCCCGGAATACTTGTTGAGTCTTCCTTTTGAAGTTGTACAGTTTCTTGCCGGCATTTTGAGAGGGGGCTATCTGCGCCAGATTTGCCTCCCTCTCCTTTTGTCGAACTTCCTTCCTCCGAGTCAACTCTTCTCGCTCTGTGGCGTTCAGGCCATCTTTGGGTTCCGCTTCGGGCTCATCCTTTTGCGGGGGACCGGGGGCCGGTGCTCTAGGATCGCGTCTGTGTAGGCGAGCAGGTTTTGGAAATTCAGACTCGTTTCGAATGTCTAAAGCCTTGTCACCCGCTAGCTGTAAGAGATGGAAGCGAAGATTATTTAGAAAATCGCGCTTGGTGGTGACAAGCTTATAATCTTTAAATGAAATGCCTTCGGCGGTGAGGCGAGGGTCGCTGAAGCCACTGACTCGTTCACTTTCCGCAATTGCTGGTTTGGAAGGCGAACGATCGCGTACGCTACTGGGAGTCAAAGAGCGTAGAGCTTGGGACTTGGAAGGGAGATGGCCATTGACGGGAGGTGTCAAATGTCCATTTTGCTGAGGTCTTCCGGGTGGAACGGGCTTCCTAGGGCCCTTGAAGAAGGGGTCGGACTGTGGTTTCTTTCGTTTTATAACAGGAGTGGCGCCTGGAGGTCGGTTGGCAGGCCCGCCTGGAGGGACAGGACCTGGGTTCATGTTGGGCGTGAGGACATATGAAGCATGAGAAATGGGACAGAAAGATCTTAGCTATCAGGTGGACTGCTGGTCAAAGGTGGTATAGGTGGATTGGGACGATGGTGAAGATAGTAGTGAGCATTCTGGGTTGGAATGTGGAGGGCGCGTGGGGAGGTCTCGTTCAAACAACTTGGACGTTGTATTACGGAGGACTAAGTATTAATTGATGTACCTCCCTTTCGGCCAGGTCGAGTGCTGTAATAGCCGATTCAATATGCCAAGCCGGATCGGAACATTAGTTTCTCCGAGAGACCTTCAAATGCCGTGCTCGGGAAAGCTGCCTGATTGAGTGACTTCAATATTGACGGAACCTTTCCCCATTCAGAGCCGAATTCACTCCAAGAGACAAGTCCATCACAAACCTACGAACAACTACTCTTCATTCCATTCTCACTCACATAGTCCCTCTCTTGTTTACCTTTTCTTCTTTTCCAATTCCTCCTTGTAATCCTCCCCTGGATTTTCTTTTCTTCGATTTCCTCGCCCTCCCCTTGTACGTGGACTCATGACTCATGAATAACTGGGTTTCTCAACGGACCTTGAACCCCACCGGCTTTCCTTCAAGTCGGCCAACCCTGACAACATGGAATCGTCCGACCCCCCATCCCAATTCTCCGCGCATGTCATGAATCAAATACAGGATATCTCCCAGCGACAAAGCCAACGTGGAAGAGGTCGTGGGAGAGGTCGCCAGCTCAGCCATAAACCAGGCAACTCTCAACAGCCTGAGGATTGGTCCCGTCAACCTCCTGATTGGTCGAACCACACTGAACACTTCCCTCCGCTTGGTACACTTCCACCAAAGCCACCTCAAATCCCTCAGGTCCCTCCAGGCCTTTTAGGTCCTCAAAGTCCTCAGGTCCCACGTGTAGATCCTCACTTTCAAAGCTATCCACCACCCCCTCCAAGTTTTCTATATAATCCTCATGAGGACGCCTCCAAGTCCTACCAACCTGTTCACAATACCTCGCCCCGAGATTTCCAGGAACGAGCACGAGGTAACTACAGACGCCAGTTTACCCACACTCACCAACCTAAAAACTCGACCGGATTTTCCTTCCACTCATCCTTTACTGGACAATCTTCACACCCCAACACTCAGCTCTACGACCCCAACACAGACATGGCGTACGGCTCACTCCAGCGTCAGCAGCAGTCTCGGCTGAAAATCCTCAAGAAGCAGTCTGATTATCTAACGAAGGTCGGCCAAATCGCTTACGAAACCCACAGTCTTCGAAAAGAAGAAGTCAAGAAGAAGGAGACTTTTCGCCAAGAAATGGAAGCGGTTGCCCAAGCCGCCCTTGCTGCCGCCTACCCCGGTCTGGACGCCAGCCAAGTCAGACTCAAGTGCTTTGGCAGCCTTTCGAATGGCTTCGGTCTTTCTGGTAGCGATATGGACCTACTTCTTGCGCTGCCCGATTATCAGCAAGTTGGCTCTGTTCCTAATTTGCCATCACTTTCCCAGCAAAAGCATCAAGGTTTCGAGGTCGATCCAGATGCAGAGGAACACGGTTTCAAAGTTGAGGCTCGCCGCATCTTGGAGAAAGCATTTCTTGACTGTGGATATGGGGCAAGACTGCTTACCAACACTCGTGTTCCCATACTGCGAGTTTGTTCGAGCCCAGGTCCCGAGCTGCTCAAAAACTTGCGAGAAAACCGTGCTGCATGGGAACAGACCTCATCTGAGAGTGTACCCGAGAAAGGAACATCCAGTCCTGTGGAATCAGGTACGACGCGCAATGATGATGTTTCAGCACACCTGGATCAGATTGAAAACAATCTTGCGGGGCTCAATCTAACGGATTCAGTCAACCCTGCGAGAACAGCACGCAACAATGCTAAATTGGAGTTTACTGGAGATGTCGGCATCCCATGTGACATCAATTTCACCAATTTCGTCGCCGTGCACAATTCTACTTTGTTGCGGCTTTACCACGACTTTGACTCTCGTGTCGCGGACCTGGGATTCTTTGTTAAGGTCTGGGCAAAGGCCAAGGACATCAATACCCCTTACCGAGGCACTTTGTCAAGCTATGGCTACATTCTAATGGTTCTGCACTATTTGATGAATGTTGTCAAACCTGCAGTGATTCCCAATCTTCAGGCCCTGGCCAAAGCTGAGGATAGCTGGCATCCAGACAAAACAATCGAACTGTTTGAAGGGTATGATATTCGCTTCCTGAGAGGCCGGAAAGAAATTGACGAAGCACGTGCTATGATGACCAAAAATACTCAATCTACTGGTGAGCTTCTCCGTGGCTTCTTCCAATACTATTCAGTACGGGAAGGTTTCCACTGGACGCGTGAGGTGATATCCATTAGAGAGAGGTCCGGTCGTGTGTCAAAGGCGCAAAAAGGGTGGACTGAAGCGAAATGGTCACAGCAGGACAATCGCCAAGTTCGTCTCCGTTACCTTCTTGCCATCGAGGACCCGTTTGAGGTTGAACACAACGTTGGACGCACAGTCGGCCACAATGGCCTGGTAGCGATCCGCGATGAATTCCGCAAAGCAAATGCACTTCTGGAAATGCTTGGCACAGATGCCGAAGTTCCTCTTGAGGACTTTCTTGCACCAGCTGCCAACCGTGGAGATACACTCAGGAAAGACCAAGAATTTCATCGACAAAGGCAGTTGCAAATGAAACAAGAATTGGAGGCTAAGGAGAAAGGAATGATGAAGGTCAGCGATGAAAATCCTGATGTGAATGCAGATGGTATGTCAGGAATTCCCAAGCAGGCACAATCCCGAGGCTCTGGCTGCAATGCGGTGCACCGTTATCGAGTATCGGACCCGAAGCTGACAGGGAACTCACATCAGGGAGGTCAGAAGAAGCAACGCGGCACTCGGCGTCAACGGACCGTCAAAGCTGAGAGCGATAGTGAGGACGATGAGTCGAAAGATTCCAACACCACCCGGACCGAAAGTAGCCTCCCAGATAGTGATATTTTACTGTTGGACGAAACAAATGCCCGCAGTGGAGTCCACTTTGCACCAGGTGAAGTCAAGATCTTGAATGGTTTCGACGAATCCGGACACGTTACACCTTGGGACCAGAGCACCCAGGATGGACGCTGGCTTCACTGGAGAGATACCAAAATTCTCCGGGGAACATTCGTCGGCGTTCGCCAGCCATCACTGCGAGAGCTCCATGAGCAGTGTCCTTATGACCCACGACGAGAGCATCTCCGCAGAGAGACCTACGCAGAAAGAGTGGAAAGAGAACTCAGCATGCGGCCACCATGGCCTTCACCAGGCCCCGGGACTAACGCAAACACTGGTGCTTCCTCTCAACGCGCCCCCATGAAGAATGGCAGCAAGCCAGCTCGATCTCGCCGGGCGGAAGTCGCACCGAGAAAGCCGGTGACCATGGACTTGAAGGAATCGAAGCAAAACGGAGACTCTGAGTCAATTACCGCACTTCCAACCTCAGCAGAAGATACCAAACAATTAACAGAACAGGAATTGTCAGAGACTCCCAACTCTGACTTTATTCGAGCCCAACGCCTAGCATTCTTTGCGAAGCCAGAATCACCCGCCAGAGATGCACATGAGAGCAATTCAAACTTCTTTCTGCGTGATACACACAATGATATGCGTCTGTGCAAAGCTTTGGACGATGGCCCGGCCGTCTCTGTCACAGGTTCAGAGAAATTTTCAAGCCCTACTGAGCATATGACGATGCCAAATGAAGTTGAATGTGCATTCATCAACTCTGAAGAATTGACATTTGACGAGCCTCCTTTCAACACAGCATTGACTCGTGGTGTCGCTAGTGCATCATCTACCTCACTAGAACCACTGCTCGTGCCCGCGACACTTTACCCAGGGGTGAGAAGAGCTGATCGACCACGGGAAGAAGACCCTAACATCATGCCTATCCCACAAGAGCTTGGCTTTGAATTTGACCTACGCCAACTCCAGGATCTTGATGCGATTGCGCGAGGAGGCAACGGCTGTGCTCGTGATGGCGCGACATTCAGCGTGGAACAAGATTACGAGCTAGGTGGTGGAGGAATGATGGGTTACATGTCCAGTACCAGTGCTCAACAAGTGGCTGAAAGCGAATCTCAAATCCGGTACGAGGGTGGTAAAGGAGATGATGAAGGACTTCTAACCGAATTACCCGGACCGTTGGAATGAGAAGCCCCGCAATGGGCAGAGATACGATGGGGATGAAATGCGGTGTTGTGCTATTGAAAATGGAGTGTATGAAATCAACGAGAGCTCAATTTCGGGCCTGCCTGTGAGATGGAAATCCTGCTGCGATTTCATATGCAGGCAGCTGAAAATCATCAATACAAAAGCAGCGTCAGTGAAGGGATCATAAATAGCCTTGGATGGGTTACGTACTTAGAGATGGCAGATTCATCGATACCTAGACAATAAGAGCACAGAATAGCAAACATCCGTATTATCAGCTGATCCTAGTCTCAATTCATCTTCTGATACCATATTCTTAAGTGTGAAGGGGTGGCATGGAGTGCTCAGTATGGAGGACTCACGGCAAGCGATTGTTTCGCCCTTGAGCATGATTGGCGGTAGAGGCGCCTAAGCCTGGTCGGATTTCCCCTGAAGGTCAACCACCACCTCCTGACAATCTGAAACACGTTTGAGCTCCAGGTAGGCAAAACCCCAGATACAACGTTTCCAACATACGTTTTCTTTTCCGTTGCTTTCTCTAATCATTCCACATAATCGTAATTCTTTTGTTAGGCGGGCCCTAAACAAATCCAGTTTATCAATAAAGCGCGCCTGCAGCAGTGAAGTGGCGGAATCTGATAAACAAAACAATCAGCTGGCTGAAGACACACGAGAAAAGCAACGCATTTGACGCAACTATCGCCAGCCGACCGCTTCATTATTGATTCTTTGAACCTGACAAGACGCAACAATGGTGTCGCGCCCATCAACACTAAAACTGCCGCCCTCATCATCACCCGCCTTGGGCCAGGCCAAACCATGGTACCGGTACGTGAACCTGGACCTGCTGATTCGGATCCTGGTCAACTCAGTCTTCCACCCGTACATCGTCTTCATCTTCTACCTGACCCAGGCTGCGCTACACCTCCACCGGGAGCCGTTGGCGTACTACACGCTCTGCTACGCGGCGTTTCTTGGCGTCGTGGAGATTGGCGTGAACATCAACCAACGCCTCACGTACGGCAAGCATCGGAAAGTTGAGTGGGAGAAGGAAGTTGTGGTTATCACAGGCGGAGGCAGTGGCCTTGGTCGCGTCCTGGCTGAGATGATCGTCCGGAAGGGCGGAAAGGTCGCTATCCTGGATGTCAAGCAGCCGGATGAGGAGGCTGAGGACACGATGGAGAGGTGGGATTTAGTCTGGGAGAAATGTGATGTGTCCAAGGAGAGTGATGTTAAGGAAGCTGTGGATAGGATTGTTGATGATGTGAGTTCTGTTGTCTTGAATTGGGTAACCCTGAGGCCGCAGGAGCTGACTTTTGCTTCTCTAGTTCGGTGCTCCAACTGTGCTCATCAACAATGCAGCAACTGGAATTACTGGTCTACCGCTGCTCTCTTCAGCCACGAATGCGGTGGCATTGTCTCCTGAACAGGCAGCAAGGACGCTAAACACTAACACCATTTCACACTTCAACACTCTCTCTGTCCTACTCCCACACCTGACCAAGTCCCCACAGGGGGCACACATCGTCACCATATCCTCAATTCTGTCGCATCTAGCACCAGCTTCGCTAGCGGATTACACCAGCTCCAAAGCCGCCATTTCATCACTGCACCAGACTTTGCAACACGAGCTCCACTCTCACACGGACCCGTCCACTTTCGCTAGGGTGAAGACCCTTTTGGTCGAAACTGGTCAGATCAAAACGGAACTTTTCGCCGATAAGACGACGCTTCCATTCTATGCTGAATTCTTTGGACCGATGCTTGAAGCTAAAGATATCGCGAAAGAGATCGTCAAGACGATCGAGAGAGGTGACGGTGGTGTTCTTCGAATGCCGTTTTATGCTAAATGCATACCGTTTTATGCGATATTGCCTGGGACAGTGCAGACTCTTGTGAGATCCTTCAGTGGAATTGATAGAGCGATTGGATCGGCCAAGAAGGCCTTGTGAGGATGAGGGTATTTCAAAAACCCGCCGAGATTGACCGTTTCTGGAACCGGCCCAAGCCTCCAGACTTGGTCGATATGCCATTGGGCAGTAAGAGGCCTTTCAGCAGCGTCGGTGCCGTATAGCTCAAATGTAGAATAGCAAATAGCAATTCAGCCAGCCTTCAGTCATCATCATGAATCGTGATTCCAGCCTCTTTGACCACATCCCCAACACCGAAGTCACTGCCTTGGTCATCATCTCGACTCCCCCTCCTCGGAACTTGCAAGTTAGGTTTCTTCACGCCCTCGGCTCCCTTCGCATCATGTCCATTGGCCTCATCTCCATTTACAGCAGGAGACTTGCCACGAACCCCACTTCCATTCTGCTTCCCACCCTTCCCCTTGTTCTTCTTCTTATTCCGCTTCTCACGATTCTTCCGGGTGCGCTCCTCGTCCTTCTCCTTCCGCTCCCGCTCTTCCGTCGCCCACTTCTCATCATCATCGCCCTTCTTCGCCTCCTCGTCCATAAGCCTCAGTCTCTCATACTCTCTCCGTCGGCTCGCCTTGTACACATGAAACTCTCCGCTACCCGCGCCCGCAGATGAGCCCTGTACATTCGCGACGATCTCGGGTGGTGCGGGCAGGCTGTGTTTGCGAGCGCTCGCTGGCGCCGGGAGGTGTACCGGCCTATTTGGGTCGAGGAAAAGATTATCGATCTCGTTGGCTTGAGAGGCTAGAGCGGTGTTTGCGCCACGAGCGCGTTTGATGGGTCTTCGCGACCGTGGATCAGCTGAGGTAGGAATCGATTCTGGTATTGGTTCAGACATGGTAGTTGATCGACCGGCTCGAGGGGATATTTCAATAATTCACGTTGGTCAGGGAATACAGGCTACGCCAGATCGCGCGCGGGGATGTCGTTGCAACAATACTCGCGACTCAATTGCTGTTCATTTCGTTCTTCACATGGGCTGCCGGCAGAATTACTCGATTGGGAAATTTTGATATGTACGTCGAAGCATTATTACTTGAGTGGCGGTTTCTGTGCTTCACCGTAGAGGAGCCACTGGCTAGACGGCACTCTGTCCTCTACAAGCAGTCTGCACCCCGCCATCAGACTCAACATGGAATTGTGACAGAAAAGGGCATATTTGCGAATCTTTCAAAGCTGCAGCTAACGAACGTCCCTAGAATGAATACTAATCGAGGGAAGCCTGTCCCTACGGGTAGCAGCACCCGTATCAAGCTTACGTGTCAAGCGAGTCCCCAATACCGAGGCTACAAGGCTGTCCACCCCCAAAAGGAGCCTCCCTGGACCGAGGTGGCGGGGTCGAACCGTCGCCCTTAAGGCTCCCCCCAGCCTGCCCAGCAATCCATCTCAGCACATTGACCTCGCTTTAGGGCCGTTGATTACTATCAATACAAATGTTGACCTTCTCTTGTTTGAACAGCCCCTGAGGGAGTTTGGAATTATATCACAGTTTGGTTGCATCGAATCTTTGGAAGCTCCTCATTTATCGTGCACTGTTTTAGTCTCCCGTCGCGAACCAGTCTTCCCACGGCTATCCAAGTGGATTCAAACGCCCAGGAATCGCTCTCCCATCCAGGCTCCGTTCACTGCATATTGCCGAGGCGGACGAGTATCGAAGCATTGAGAGAGAGGTCGTTTCTGCCCAAACATTTCCACTTCGTCTCCCATTCAGCTCCAAAGAAATATAGATTTGCATCATGTCGACCAGTGGATACAAGTATGAAGATGTGATCCTCGAGATCAAGGGGAAGATTGGCGTTGTCAAGGTATTGACATCCTGTGGATAGAACGCGCGAAAACCAAGGCTATCCATTCTTTTCAATACCTCATTCCTTCGAATCTCAAGACTGATGCTTCATTGCACTTATCCAGTTGAATCGACCCAGCTCCCTCAATGCATTTGGCGGCAACCTTCTTCTCGACCTAGTGACCGCACTGCGAGAACTCGATGAGCACCCCGAGACCATTTTCACCGTCCTCACCGGCGAAGGACGGTTTTTCTCCAGCGGAGCTGACGTTAAGGGTTCGTTGTTCGCTGTGTCCTTTCTTCCTGCTCTACCACTTGCCCCCTCTGCTTTGAACGTAACGCTCCAACCTTGGGCTCTGGTACTATAGGAGACAATGAACTAACATCGTCTCATCTACCAACATAGCCGAATCGTCTAACTTTAACAAGGTCTACACCAGTGCCGCACAGAAGAAGATCGACTATTTGGGCGGAATGTACAAAAGTAAGATCTCAAACCCAGGCTATCCTTCCCGTGCACCCAAAGACCCCAACCCAACGCAAGGGTGAAAGACTAACAGCCCATCATCACCAGCAATCGAACTAATGCGCTCAATGATCGACCACCGCAAGGTGCTCGTTCTAGCGCTCAACGGGCCCGCCGTCGGGGGCGGCGCAGCCTGGTTCCCCGGCGTCGCGGACATCATCCTCAGCGTGGAGGACGCCTACCTCCAAACGCCGTTCAGCGCACTGGGCCTGGTCCCCGAATTCGGCTCGTCCACGATCTTCGCACAGTCGATCGGCGTGCACCGTGCGAACGACTTCCTGATGTTCGGCACGAAGCTGACGGCGCGCGAGATGCGCGACGCCGGCATGATCAACCATCTCTTCCCGCGCGAGGGGTTCCAGCAGCGCGTGATCGAGTTCCTCGAGGGCCAGTTGGTGGTCAATGATGGGAAGAGCATGATGGAGATGAAGCGGTTGCAGAATATGCCGCTCCGCGGCGAGAGAATTCTCGCCGTGTTCAATGCCGCGGATGCGCTGGCGGAGCGCGTCGTCGAGGATGCGCCGAGGAAGCGCTTCGAGGAGAAGAGGGCGTTGTTGTTGGGTGAGTTCCCCGCGATCATCGCTTTTCAACGTGTGTGTAGATGCCCCTGACTAACGCGTTGTGGTGGTATAGCCAAGCGGGATAACCGGTCGAAATTGTAAAAGAGTCGAGAGCCAGCGACGACGTGGCGACATCCTATTAGCATATATATTTGGCATATGTGCACCAGCGATGTCAATAGAAATACCCTTTCTACTTGTCGCAAGAGGAGTGGAGAGCTTACTCATGAATACAAAATTTACTGCAACTTGATTCAATTTCTGCCTAGTCGTAATTCAATTGGTGCACTGCTGGCAAAAGGAGACTTACTGCGTATTGCCGAAAACCTTGATGCAGACTCAATTCATACATATTTGCAGCTGATATACCACACTTTTCAAGGCTGCTAGAACCCCTTCCCTTTCCCATCACAGCGCTACCACGGAACCGTCGCACCGGAGTAATCTCTGAAGCCACCATGTGTGCCCTCATCACCCTCGCTCTTGAACCTAGCATCGTCCACGCACCTCAAAAGCCCAGCAACGCTCTTATCAATATCTACCAGCCTAGAAGCAAACTCGGGTCTAGTCATGAGGTCTTTAAACTCTGGGAGCGCGCGGGCCAGGTCCGTCTTGACTGGCCCTGGGGTCAACAGCTCAATTACGATGTCAGTGTATTCGGTACTGAGTTTGCGGATCAGGTAGTTCAGGGCCGATTTGCTGAGCCCGTATGGGAGTGTGGTTGCGTGGGGCATCGTTGGGAGCAATGTGATGGATGATGTGCCGGAAGAAATGGCGAAGAATTTGGGTGGGCCGAG
>Ga0105239_10005003_pt1 | contig 15648 bp, 15 predicted proteins | sample KBSC44metaG_FD_92761 | JGI IMG/M metagenome (GOLD analysis project Ga0105239, IMG submission 92761) | Corn rhizosphere microbial communities from Kellogg Biological Station, Michigan, USA - KBS C4-4 metaG | ecosystem: Host-associated > Plants > Roots > Rhizosphere > Soil | place: Michigan, USA...
ACTGCAAAGAAAAAAATGCCCGGCGCGACGCCGGGCATTTCCTTTTTCAGTTCGTGAATGCCTGATGATCTTTTCATCATGCATGCATCTCTGTCAGTCGCGTGCAATGCACATCGCAATTCCTATGCCGCCGCCGATGCACAGCGTGGCAAGACCTTTCTTGGAATTGCGCTTTTCCATCTCGTGCAGCAGCGTAACCAGAACGCGGGCGCCGGAGGCACCGATCGGATGGCCGATCGCGATCGCCCCGCCATTGACGTTGACCTTGGAGGTATCCCATCCAAGGTCCTTGTTCACCGCGCAGGCCTGTGCCGCAAAGGCTTCATTGGCCTCGATCAGGTCGAGATCGGCGATGTTCCAGCCCGCCTTCTTCAGCGCGGCGCGCGAGGCGGGGATGGGGCCGGTGCCCATGATCTTCGGATCGACGCCCGCCTGCCCCCAGGAGACGATTCGGCCGAGAATCTTCTTCCCCTCCTTGGCGGCTTGCTTTGCCGTCATCAAGACCACCGCGCCTGCCCCATCGTTGATTCCCGAGGCACTGCCGGCGGTGACAGTGCCATCCTTTTCGAAGGCCGGCTTGAGCTTGGCCATGGCCTCCAGCGTGGCGCCGTGCCGCGGGTATTCGTCGGTGTCGACAATGATATCGCCCTTGCGGCTTTTGATCGTGACTGGCGCGATTTCGTCCTTGAACCTACCGGCCTTCTGCGCCGCTTCGGCCTTTTGCTGGGAGGCCACGGCAAATTCATCCTGCTGAGCGCGGGTGATCTGATATTGCCGGGCCACGTTCTCGGCGGTGTTGCCCATGTGGTAGCCGTTGAAGGCGTCCCACAATCCGTCCTTGATCATGGTGTCCACCAGTTCAAAGCCGCCCATCTTGACGCCGCTCCGCAGATATTGCGCATGCGGCGCCATGCTCATCGATTCCTGGCCGCCAGCGACCACAATATCGGAATCGCCGTTGACCAGCGCCTGATACCCCAGCGCCACCGAGCGCAGGCCCGATCCGCACAACTGGTTGATGCCCCAGGCCGGACTTTCAACCGGGATGCCCGCGGCAATGGAGGCCTGGCGCGCGGGGTTCTGACCCTGCGCCGCTGTGAGAATCTGCCCCATGATCACCTCGGAAACACGCGCCGGCTCGATACCGGCCCGCTCCAGCGCAGCCTTGATCGCAATCGCCCCAAGTTCGTGGGCGGGCGTGGTGGCGAACGCGCCATTGAAACTTCCAACCGGGGTACGGGCGGCACTGACGATGACGACATCGTCTGACATGGGCATCTCCTGGGCTTGGGGTCCGTTGCGGTGGCAGGCATTGATCGGCCTTCCCCGATCGTCCGCTTAACCTAGTAGAGGCCCGCGGGATGGCCAAGGGGTACCAACGGCTAAGCAGCGCGCAAAAGAGCGTGACGTTTCCTGGTGAGGGCGACGGCACCGGGATAGTGGCGAAAGATAAGAGATCGCCGGTCGCCCTTTTGTCCGTCGGAAGCCCGCTGATTAACCGTGCTGCACAAAACGGTAGCCGAACCGCATTGAAAATGCTTACCTTTGCTGCATTGCGTTGCTCGTTTGCCCGTTGGCGCTGCCTGCGGGTTTCTCCTCTCTCGCTGTGCAGTGTGAGCCTATGGCAAAAACGGACCAGCCCACGACGATTAAAAAGTACGCCAATCGCCGGCTCTATAATACCGGGACAAGCACCTATGTGACGCTCGAGGATCTCGCGGCGATGGTGAAGGAGGGTGAGGATTTCCTGGTCTATGACGCCAAGACCGGCGATGACATCACCCGCTCTGTTCTGGCGCAAATCATTTTCGAACAAGAAAACAAGGCCGGGCAGAACCTGCTTCCCACCACTTTCCTGCGCCAATTGATCCGCTTCTATGGCGACAGCATGCAAATGGTGGTGCCGCGTTATCTCGAACAATCGATCGACACCTTGACGCGCGAGCAGGAGAAGTTTCGCAAGCAGCTTGCCAATACGTTCAGCGGCACGCCCTTTGCGCCGCTGGAAGAGCATGTTCGCCGCAACATGGAGCTGTTTCAGCAAACTTTTTCGATGTTCAAGCCGTTCGTGCCGCCGCGCGCAGGCGCTGCAGCTGCAGCTGAAGCCGACAAGGAACCTGAAGCCTCTACCGCGGAAGACAATATCGAGGATCTGCGCCGCCAGATGAAAGAAATGCAGGAGCGCCTCGAACGGATGTCACCCAAGAAGGACCAGTGATCGGCGAATACTGCGATTCTCAGGCGTGAGGGCCGGCCTTCCAGGGCCGCTCGGACGATGCAAGTCCGGTCAGCCTTCCCTGAATGAAGTCGCAACCCCAATCGCGGAGCATGGCGGCTGACGCCTCGTCCTGAACCCATTCAGCCACGGTCTTGATATCAAGACGACGCGCCAACTCAATCAAGGTTTGTACGAAGGCCCGATCATCGGCCGAATGCGCGATGTTCTTTACGAACGCGCCATCGATCTTCACGAGATCGACGCCCAGCCTGCGAAGATTACGAAACGAGGTGTAGCCCGCGCCAAAATCGTCAATGGCAATGCGGCTGCCGAGCTGCTTAAGCCGCGCGACGAAGTCGCTAAGATTATCGACATTGCGGACCGCGACCGTCTCGGTGATTTCGACGATGAGCCGCTCGGCAACGCCAGGATAGCGCTCAATCAACGATTCCATCGACGCCAGCCACTCCGGTTCCATCGCGGTGTCCGGCGACACGTTGAGGCTGAGCTGCACGCCTGGAGCGGCCGCGAGTTCAGCGATTACAAGCTCCAGCACCCGATAATCGACCAGTCTAATCAGGCCGAGCCTTTCGGCGACTGACACAATATCGGGTGCCAGCAGCGTGCGCCCATCATCCTGCTCCATCCGAACCAGGCACTCGAAGAAGACGGCCTTTCGCGAGGTTGCATCAACGACCGGTTCAAATGCCGTCACGATACGGCCTTCGTTGAGCGCGGTGACAATTTCATCGGTCACACGGATATTGACGCGACGCTGGGCATCACGCTCGGCATTCGGACGCCACAACAAAAACGAGCTTGCACGGCGACGCTTGGCGGCATCGAGCGCTTCCTGCACCCGGTTCAACGCCTCGTCTGAGGAATGCGCATAACGCGGAATATGCAAGGCGCCGATCGAGATCGTGGCTGAAACCGGTCCCAGCCTGGTGGGAACGATTTCGTCGCGAACCGCGGCCAAGAACCGCTCGGCCGCAATACGCGCGTCCTCGATCGTGCAATTCTTCAGGATCAAGCCGAATTTGTTGCCTGAGAAACGGCCGAGTACGTCGCCGCCGCGCAGCCGAAGGCGGATGCGGACGGCGATCTCGGCGATGACTTCGTCGGCGACATCGAATCCAAAGGCATCATTGATCCGGGTCAGATGATCGACTCCGACCAACATGAAAACGCTTGAGGCGCGGAACCGCTCCGCTTCCTCGATGGCTTCCGCGAGCGCCGCGATCAGATGGGTACGATTAAGTTCGCCGGTAAGCGGATCGTGACGGGACAGGCGAAGCAATTGCTCGTCATGAGCGCGGCGCTCACTATTGATACGCACGATCCCCTGTACACGGGCCGGACCGCCATCGGCGCCGGGAAACCAGCACCCGGTTTCCTCAATCCAGAGCAGATCGGCGGCAGCACTGATGCGCACCCCATATTCGATACGGTAACGGACGCCGCCATCCTCGGCGGGGACGGAGGACCGGCGAAGCACGTCGGTACGAATGCTCTGCATGGGCTCGATGACCCTGGAAAACGCGGCGCCGGTAGCGAGCGTCGCCGGCGCCAAGTCGCCGAAGATCATGGCGACATGATCGCTCCAGAGAAGAGAGTCACTGGCGATATCCCAGGTGAAGACGGCCTGGCCAAGGGAGGCCAGAATCGGCGACGCCTGCGGGGATTGCGTGCTCAAGATCGTCTCGCCTCGGAACGCCTTCACACCAGCCTCTTCCACAAACTCGATAACAATCTGGAAACCATGCCGAGATGTGCCGCGGAACCATCTCCGATAATCCGGCATAGGCTTTGCGAGGCGGTGTAATCAGGGGACACGTCGTCCCAAAATGATACGGCGTCAGTCGAGTAAAGTCATGCGTAACGAGCCGCTCTCCGTATCGGATGATGAGCTTCTGCAGGACCAGTGTTCGCCAACCTGCAGGGCGCTGGTTCCGTTCGTCGCCCCCCTCCAGTGGTCAGAGGTACCGGACCAGCAGCAATCGCGGGCGGATTTCGTCGCCCATCTGATCGCCACCGAACAAGGCCACCGGCCTGGCCGCCAGCAAGAACGCGCCACCGTGGATGCACGGATGGCCTATGGCACAAGTTCGCGGCCGTGTACGAAAGCGGGACTACGAATGAAGACGACCATCTGAAGTCGGCTGCGCCTCATCGGGAAGCGACCCCTCGATCGTCCCGGTTTGGGGATGGCCCGACGATATCGGTTTGGAAGGCGCCATCAGAACGGATTCCGCGATTGAGGCTGCGGTAGGTACAGGCGAATTGGCCTCGGTCGGCGTCGGCGCGGAGCTGACGACCGGCTCGGACGGCTGTTCAGCCACCGGCCTCGGTGAGGTTCGGACTTCGGAAGGCGTGGCTACCACCCGGCCGCGCCCGACCCGAAGCGCCAATCCAGCCAGGAAATCCACCAGCGTCAGTAAGCCCAGCAAAAAATAGGTTGAGGTGCCGAACGGCGGCAGCAGCAGGAATTCGGCACAGGCGGCCGCCAAAATCACGAAGGACAGCAAGTGGTCCATCAGAAATCGTGAGCCGGGACGGGCCGCTTTAACGATTTCCAGCAATAGCAGCAGGATACCGGCCGCGAGCAGGAAGTCGCTTAGGGTCACGGCCCAGGCGGCCCCGGAAATCAACGTCAGCGTCAACAGCGGCGCGGTCAGCGCAACGCCCGGCATCAGAAAGATGAGGATGTTGTAGACGGCGAGCGGGATCAGAAGCAGCGGGAAACCGACCATCGACAGCCCAGTATTACCGGCGACAGGAGGGCTTCCGGCAGGGAAACACGATCGAGCGCCGCACCGACCTGCTCTGGCAGATCAGTAAGGACGAATTCAGGCAGGCGACCTGAGCGAGGCGACTTCGCGCCGCAAGCTCGTTCAATTTTCCTGCTTCCTGTCGTTCGGCCGGATAATATCCGGCCAGCCTCACCGCCTGGTGATCGCGGCGATCAGGATTCTTTCTTGGCCTTGAGAACCTGGCGTCCCTTATACATGCCGGTCTTCAGGTCGAGGTGGTGAGGACGGCGCAGCTCGCCCGAATCCTTGTCCTCAGCATAGGTCGGCTGCTTCAACGCGTCCGCCGAGCGGCGCATGCCACGCCGGGACGGCGAGGTTTTTCTTCTGGGAACGGCCATTTCGATGCCCTCTAGGGAATTGGTGAAGGCATCGCGCGTCAGACAGGCCGCTTTCGGGCCCGGAGGTTCGATGCCGATAAGGCCGCGCTTATAGAGGAAGGAATTGCGCAAAGCTAGGTTCAAAATGCGCGCCTTGGCCCTAAAAGCCGCGTTTTTCGTGCCAGCAGCGCCGCAGTTCCGGGGCCTGCGCCCGGGCCGCGTAGGTCCCGGCCAGCCGGCGAACCCCAGGACCGGGGCTCCGGGCGCTGCGCCGGACGGGATTGGGCAAAATAGCCGCGAGCAGCGCCGCCTCCCGGCCCGACAGGGTCACGGCGGAGTGGCCGAAGGCGTAATTGGCCCCGGCTTCGGCGCCAAATTGCCCGGAAGGGCCGAGTTCGGCGATGTTCAGGTAGATTTCAAGGATTCGCTGTTTGGACAGCACCTGGTCAATCCACAGCGCCAGGGGAAGCTCCAGTCCCTTACGGATCACGCTCCGCCCCGGCCAGAGGAACAGGTTTTTGGCGACCTGCTGGGTAATGGTTGATCCTCCACGTGACACCTCGCCATCCTCGGCATCATCGATGACATCGCGGAGCGCGTCCCAGTCGACGCCATGATGGCTGCAGAATTTGGCGTCTTCCGCACCGACCACGCTGAGCGGCAGCAAAGGCGACATTGTGCCGAGATCGACCCATTGCCGTGCGACCGGAACGCCGGTGACCCAGCGCCAAACCATCAGCGTGGAAACCGGATGACCCACCCGATAGAGCGGCGCCAACAAATAGGGCAGCGCCAGAACCGCGAGCACGATCAGCAATAGATTTCGGACGATACGCAAAGTCTCGACTTCTGGTTTAAATCGCTGGGGCGGAGGAGAAAGCTCGGGCCATATCCCCCGACAGTGCCGGCTTTTCCAGCACTTTTTAAGGCGCGTCTGCCGTCGACCTCCGACTATTCGCCGGCTTTTCCTGCCACTGGGTGGCGAATGCCGGCACCCCATCCGCAATTGACGTAACCTCTGCCATCAACGATTGTCCCGCCGATTTGATTGCGATGTTTGTTCTGGAGTGATGGATGACGACCGGCACTGATGATTTTGCCAAGCGGCTGGATGGTACCGCCGAAGACACCGAGGCTCTGCTGGCGCGCCTGTTGTCCGATGCGCCGTTGGCCGACGAAATCGTGCGGCCGAAGCGGCTGATGGAGGCGATGCGCTATTCGAGCCTTGGCGGCGGCAAGCGGCTCCGTCCGTTTTTGGTGGTGGAGAGCGCGGCGGTGTTCGGCGTCCCGCGGCAGGCGGCATTGCTCGCGGGCGCAGCGCTGGAGTGCATCCATTGCTATTCACTGATCCATGACGATTTGCCGGCGATGGACAATAGCGACCTGCGCCGCGGAAGGCCGACCCTGCACAAGAAGACCGATGATGCGACCGCCATCCTCGCCGGCGACGGACTTTTGACACTGGCCTTCGACATCATCACCCGCGATGAGATCCACTCGGACCCAACCGTGCGGCTGCTATTGACCCGCGCCTTGGCGCGTGCCTCCGGCATTGGCGGCATGGTCGGTGGCCAGATACTCGACCTTGCGGGCGAGGGCCGGTTCGGCGACCGCGAGCCGGTCGACGTGGCGCGGCTGCAGCAGATGAAGACCGGGGCCCTGCTTCGCTTCGGCTGCATCGCCGGCGCAATCCTCGGCCAGGCCTCCGCCAAGGACTACCAGGCGCTCGACGATTACGGCCGGGCGCTGGGTGAGGCGTTCCAGATCGCCGATGATCTGCTTGATGTCGAGGGCGATGCGGCCGCGCTCGGCAAGCAGACCGGCCAGGATGCGGCACTTGGCAAAACCACGTTTGTGACCCAGCTAGGAATCGATGGCGCCAAGCAGCGCGTACGTGACCTGATCGACCGCGCCGACGCGGCGCTCGCCCCATTCGAATCGCGGGGCGATACTTTGCGCGCCGCGGCGCGATTTGTGGCCGAGCGCAAGAACTGACGTGGCGGAGCAAAAGCACGACATTGAGGAGATCGTTGCCCGCTTTCGACAAATGCCGATGGCGGCACGGATCGTCTACGCCCGCCCCCGCACCTTCTTTGCCATCGCTATCGGCATTGTGGCGTTCTTCCTGCTGCCCGGCAGCGAACGGCTCGTGACGCGCCTGCTGATCAGCTGGAATATCTTCACCTCGACCTATCTCATTCTCGCCTATTTCATGATGTTTCGCTGCGGCCTCGCGCACATCCGGCGCAATGCGAGGATGCAGGATGACGGCCGCTTTCTGATCCTGATGGTGACCGCGCTCGGCGCTTTCGCCAGCATCGCCGCGATCGTCTCCGAACTCGGCGCTTCGCACCGAGGCACTCCCGAGCTGATCCTCTCGACCGTGACCATCGCGCTTTCCTGGGCGATCGTGCACACCACCTTCGCACTCCACTACGCCCATGAATTCTATCGGGGACGCGAACCCGGCGGCCTGCAATTTCCAACCGGCAACGAGCGCGAGGATGCCGATTACTGGGACTTTGTGTATTTCGCCTTCGTCATCGGTATGACCGCGCAAGTCTCCGATGTCGGCATCACCGACAAGACCATCCGGCGGACGGCAACCGCCCACGGCATTGCTTCGTTCTTCTTCAACACCGCGCTGCTGGCGCTGATGGTCAACATCGCCGCCAGTGCACTTTAAGCTGCGGTGCAGCGGCGCACCGCTGAGGGCTGCTGCACCGCATTGACCTTGCCGCGCTTCCGGGCAAATTGAAGAAGTCGACGAGCTTGCCCCCGCAACGTCCACGAGACCGGATCCGGAATCGCCTTGGAACATATATTTCAGCTATTCCTGACGCTGGTCGCCATTTTGGCGGGTACCGCTCTGCTGGCGCGTCGGCTCAACATCGCGCCAGCCATTCTGCTGATGCTGGGCGGGATCGCTCTGACCTTTGTTCCACGGATGCCGTCGTTCGAGCTTCCGCCCGATCTGGTGTTGCTGGTGGTACTGCCGCCCCTGATCTATTCGGCGAGCGTTGCCATGAGCTGGCGCGAATTCAAATCCAATTTGCGCCCGATCATTCTGCTTGCGGTCGGCTGCGTGATCTTCACGGCCTGCGCGGTGGCCGCCGCCACCCACTATCTGATCGGCCTGCCCTGGAATGTTGGCTTCCTGCTTGGCGCCATCGTGGCGCCGCCTGACGTCGTTGCGCCGCTCGCAATCGCACGGCGGCTCGGATTGCCACGGAATATCCTCGTCGTTCTAGAAGGTGAAGGACTGGCCAATGATGCCACCGCGCTGATCCTTTATCGTTTCGCCGTGACGGCGATCGGCACCGGGCTGTTCTCACTGCCAGAGGCCACCGGCAGTTTCCTTGCGATCATCACCAGCGAAATGCTCTACGGCACCGCTATCGGTTGGATCAGCCTGCGGCTGCGAAATCGCGCCCGCGACCCCCAGGTCGAGATCACCTTGTCGCTGCTCACGCCCTATATCGCCTATTGGGTTCCGGAGCATTTCGGCGGCTCAGGTGTCATCGCCACCGTGGCTTGCGGCCTCTACATCAGCTGGAACGGGCCACTGCTGATTTCGGCGGCAACCCGGCTGCAGGGAATCTTCTTCTGGGATCTCGTGATCTATCTGATCGAGGGACTTCTGTTCCTTGTCACCGGCCTTCAGATGCGCTCGCTGGTGGAGAAGTCGAAAGCATTCGCAATCCATGACATCCTGACGGCGACCGCTCTGGTGACGGTGATCGTGATCATCGCCCGGTTCGCCTGGGTATTTCCCGCCACTTTTCTCTCGCGCTTGATCAGCCGGCACCCGCGCCGCCGTGATCCTGCTTCCTCCTGGCGAGCAGTCTTCGTGGTGGCATTCACCGGCGTTCGCGGCGCAGTCTCGCTCGCGGCCGCGCTCGCGCTGCCTCTGACCCTCAGCAACGGCGACGATTTTCCCTATCGGGATCTCATCCTGTTCGTCAGCTTCGGCGTCATTTTCATTACCTTGGTAGGCCTCGGCCTCGGCCTGCCGGCGGTCGTGCGCTGGCTCGGCATCCACCGGGAGGGGCGGAAGGAACATATCGCGGAGCACGACGCGGAGATCGCAGCACGGCGGCAGGCGCTTGATGCGGCCCTGACCTCGCTGAAGACGATGACAAATGAGCGCGACTTATCGCTTGAGGTTATCAAGCTGTTGCGCGCCCGCCATGAGACCCGTTGGAATCAACTGCCGGATACGCTTGCCCACGACGTCTCGGCGGCGGGGACGGAGATAACCCGCGAATTGATCTCGACCGAGCGAAAATTCATTCACACGCTGCTGCGAGACGGCCGGATCACTGATGAGGTCCGGCGTCGCATCGAGCGCGACCTCGACCTGGAAGAAGCAAGCCTCGCCAATCGCGAATATCGCGCGCCGATTTGAGCCGCGGTTATTCCGCCGCGCTGATGCCCGCGGGAACAGCCGTTGCACCACCGTAGCGCTGATCGATGTAGTCGATCACCATCGCCTTGAAATCGCTGGCAATGTTGGGGCCCCGAAGGGTGCGGAATTTCTTGCCGTCGACAAATACCGGCGCGGCCGGCGTCTCACCGGTGCCGGGCAGGGAAATGCCGATGTCGGCATGCTTGGATTCGCCGGGTCCGTTGACGATACAACCCATGATGGCGACGTTGAGATTCTCGACGCCGGGATAGCGTGAACGCCAGCTCGGCATCTCGTCGCGAATGAAATCCTGGATGCTGCGGGCCAATTCCTGGAACGTGGTGGAGGTCGTGCGACCGCAGCCGGGGCATGCTGCCACCAGCGGCACGAAGGTGCGGAAACCCATGGTCTGCAGCAATTCCTGCGCGACCTGCACTTCGAGGGTCCGGTCGCCGCCCGGCTCGGGCGTCAGCGAAATACGGATGGTGTCGCCAATGCCGTCCTGCAGGAGAATGCCGAGCGCCGCCGACGAGGCCACAATTCCCTTCGATCCCATGCCCGCCTCGGTGAGGCCGAGATGAATCGCATAATCCGAGCGCGCCGCCAGCTCCTTATAGACCGCGATCAGATCCTGCACGGCAGAAACCTTCGCCGAGAGAATCATGCGGTTCTTCGGCAGGCCGATTTCCTCGGCCCGCGCCGCCGACAGGAGCGCCGACTGCACCATCGCCTCGCGCGTCACCGCGCGCGCATCGAGCGGCTCGGGAGACTTGGCATTGTCTTCCATCAGCCTGGTCAGCAATTCCTGATCGAGCGAACCCCAATTGGCGCCGATCCGCACGGCCTTGTTGTTCTTGATGGCGATCTCGACAATATCGGCGAACTGGGTATCCCGCTTGTTCTTGAAGCCGACATTGCCGGGATTGATACGATATTTATCGAGGGCCTCGGCGCATGCCGGATGGTCTGCAAGCAGCTTGTGGCCGATATAATGGAAGTCCCCAATCAGCGGCGTGGTGATGCCGCGTTTGCGCAAGGCGTCGCGAATGTGAGGTACGGCGGCGGCGGCCTCGTCGCGGTCCACCGTGATCCGCACCATCTCCGAGCCGGCGCGCGTCAACGCCGCGACCTGCTCCACCGTACCGGCAACGTCAGCGGTGTCGGTATTGGTCATGGACTGGACCACGATCGGCGCACCGCCACCCACGGTGACATGGCCAACCATGACCTGCGTGGTCCGATGCCGGGCCTTCGGCCCGGCGGCGTCATTTTGCAACGGATTTTCAAGCTTGTTCATGGGGTCTCGAATATCAGGTTTTGAAGGCGTTCAGCAATCCAGCAATCGGGGATTCCGGCCTCCATGACAGCGGTCATCGGTTTATCTGGCGATCATGACAGCATTCGGATAGCGGGTTCCGCCACCACGATCTGAAAAAATCACACAGTCCTAAATATTCGTATTATTACAGATACTTGCGAAGAATCTTTCCATCCTGCCCTTTTGGAAAAAGAGGTCCGCACCGGGTTCAGACAACAACGCCGACTGGGTTTCGAGGAAGAACCCTGGTGCTCGCTGATCTGATCAAGGGGCGGATTTGGCCGAATTGGACCGGCAATGAGCGCAGACACCGGTGATTTCCACTACCGACAGTTTCGGCGCGAAGCCGGTTGCGCGCGCCGCCGCATCCAGTCGCTGGGCGACCGGCGCAGCCGGTATTTCGCCAACGGATCCGCAGCTATCACAAATCAGAAAGGCGACCATGGTCGCGGCATCGTGTTCCTGCAGGCAGGCAAGATAAGCGTTGCGGCTTTCGATGCGATGGACAAGGCCATTTTCCATCAAGAAATCCAGCGCACGATAAACCGTGATCGGCGCGGGCCGTGGCATTGACCTTGCGAGCTGTTCAATGACCTCGTAGGCCCCGAGCGGCCGGTGGCTGGCCGAGAGCACCTGCAGGACCTGGCGGCGGATCGGAGTCAATCGCTGCGACCTCGCCGCGCATACCCGCTCCGCGTGAAGCAGGGTATCGGCACTGCAGCGGTCGTGATCATGATCAGGCGGCGGAAAGGCCTGTTTGCTCGAGGACACCTAACCTCTCCTGGCTGTGATCAAGGTGATCCGATTATCCTAATCCAGAACAGCTGACAGCGTCTAACGACCGCAATTGTCCCATTCCCGCGCTGGCTCGGCCGGGCAAAGGGTTCCGCTTCGAAAAGGTATGTGAAGTGGGCAGGGCAGAGTCCCATTAACGGCCTGTGAAATAATTATAAGCTAGCTTATTTTATCCAAAGCTTAGAAAATCCCTGGAAATTCGATGTCGGTAGATTCCGTGGACGCGAACCTTTTCTTCACTCTTTCGGAAACGCATCGCCTGTTGCGCGCCTACGCCGACAAGCTCGCTCTCCCCTACGGCATCACCCGCGCTCAATGGGCCGTACTCGCCAAGGTCGAGCGCTACGAGGGCCTCAAGCAGTCGGAGCTTGCCGAGCTTCTGGATATGCAGCCCATCACGCTGACCCGCCTGATCGACCGGCTTTGCGAACGAGACTGGATCGAGCGGCGCGGTGACGAAAACGACCGCAGGGTCAATCGCCTCTATCTGAAAAAAGCCGCGCGGCCTTTGCTCCAGAAGCTGAGCCGGCTTCGCGACGAGTTGACGAAAACGGCGCTTCAGGGCATCCCCGCCGCCGACGCCGTTCGGCTCCTCACCCAGCTTCAAACCATCAAGGAAAATATTCGCGGCGCCGTGCAGAATTCCGCACGCGAAGTGCCGTCGAAGGAGCAACGTTATGGCTGATCCCGTACTGAAACTCGCGCCCGAACAGAAGGGCGATCCGGCCAGTCAGGCGGCCGCGATCAAGCCACAACGTCGACGGTTCTTGGCCTTTCTACGGCGCCACCGGCGGTTCCTTCTGATGGTCGTGCTGCCGGTCGTCGTGCTGGTTGCGGGCATCGCTTTCTATCTCAATGGCGGTCGCTATGTGACGACCGACGACGCCTATGTCGGTGCGCAGAAGGTGCTCATCACGCCGGACATTTCCGGCAAGATCGACAAGGTCGTGGTTCGCGAGGGGCAAAAGGTCAAGCAGGGCGATGAACTGTTCGAAATCGATCCGGTGCCGTTTCGGCTGGCGGTCCAACAGGCAAAAGCCAGCCTCGACCAGACTCGCACGAGCTATGACAATCTCGTCGCCAACGTGAAAATCTACAGCCAGATGCTGGATCTCGCTCAGCAAGGCGTCGATTTGAAACAGCGCGACGTCAGCCGCAAATCCTCCCTGGTGAAGAATAACGTCGGCTCGCAGCTCGATCTCGACAACGCGGCATCCGGCCTCGTTACCGCCTCCGCGCAACTCGAATTCCTCAAGCAGCAGCTTTCCTCGGCGAAAACCCAATTGCTTGGCAATCCCGATCTGCCGCTGGAGCAGTTCCCGGCTCACGCACAGGCCAAGGCGGCGCTCGACCAGGCCCAGCGCAATCTTGATCACACGGTAATGCGGGCACCGATGGATGGCATTGCGACCCAGGTGGACCAGATTCAACTCGGTCGCTTCGTCACCGCGGGCACGCCGGTGTTCAGCATCATCGATATTGCCCAGCCCTGGGTCGACGCCAATCCGAAGGAGTCCGACTTCACCTATGTCGCCGTGGGCCAACCGGTGACCGTCGAGGTGGATGCCTTTCCCGGCCACGTATTCAAGGGAAAAGTGGGCTCACTCAGCCCCGGTACCGGTGCGCAGTTTGCGATCCTGCCGCCGCAAAATGCCACCGGGAATTTCGTCAAGGTGGTGCAGCGCGTGCCGATTCGCATCTATTTCGATGCGGATGACCGTTATGTCCGGCGCCTGAAAGCGGGCATGAGCAGTTACGTCTCCATCGACACGGGTCACCGCCGGTCCCTCGCCGCGCTGCTTGGCTTGACATCGACAGCCGCCGAAACCGAGGACTGATCGCGATGTCCGCGGAACCCGGCCTGCGTCGCACCATGATGACGGTCTCCACCATTGCCGCGACGCTCATGCAGTCGCTCGACACCACGATTGCCAACGTCGCGCTGCCGTACATGCAGGGCAGCCTTTCGGCCTCGCAGGATCAGATCAACTGGGTTTTGACTTCCTACATTGTCGCAGCCGCCATCATGACGGCACCGGTTGGCTGGGTTGCCAGCCGGTTTGGCCGCAAGCGCATTTACATTCTGTGTGCGGCTGGATTCACCTTCGCCTCGGTGTTGTGCGGGCTCGCACAGGACATCGAACAAATGGTGCTGTTCCGCCTGTTGCAGGGCATTTTCGGCGCCGCCCTTGTGCCGCTGGCACAGGCGATAATGCTCGATTCCTACGCACTGCATGAGCGGCCGAAAGCTATGTCGATCTGGGGCATGGCGGTAATGATGGGACCGATCATGGGACCTTCGCTTGGCGCGTGGTTGACCGAGGCCTATTCGTGGCATTGGGTGTTTTTCGTCAATCTCCCGGTTGGCCTGCTAGCCGTCGCCGGCCTGATCATCTTCATGGATGAAACCCACAAGAATCAGGAGATGCGGTTCGACTGGTTCGGATTTACCGCGCTCGCTGTCGGCATCGGCTCACTGCAGCTCGCGCTCGACCGCGGGGAGCAGCTCGACTGGTTGCAATCGAGGGAAATCGTCATCGAACTCATCATCGCCGGCATTGGATTTTATTATTTCCTTGCGCATTCGCTGACCACGGCCAACCCGTTCGTGCAGTTCGCCCTGTTCAAGGACAAGAATTTCGTCGGCGGCTGCGTGTTCATGACGGTGGTGCCCCTCGTCATGTATTCCACGATGGCACTAGCCACGCCCTACCTCGAAAATATCCAGGGCTATCCCATCTTGACGGCGGGATGGCTGCTCGCCAGCCGCGGCTTGGGCACGTTCTTTTCGATGATGTTGGTCAGCAGGCTTATGCGCTATATCGAGGCCCGAACCTTGATCATCAGCGGCCTGCTTGCGACCTGCTCATCGCTCTACGCCATGACTGGCTGGACCGAACAAACCAGTTTCAATGAGGTAGCTCTCGTCAGCACTCTTCAAGGGTTCGGATTCGGCCTGGTCTTCGTGCCGCTGAGCACGGTGACGTTCCTGACATTGTCGCCAAAATTGCGCGGCGACGGCACCTCGATGCTGACGCTCCTGCGTAATGTCGCGAGTTCGATCGGTATCTCCATCGTCATCGCGCAACTGACGTCGGGAACAAAGCAGACCTACGCCCGCCTTTCCGAGCATATCACTCCGTTCAATCACGCGCTGCAGATGCCAGACGTACGTAGCCTGCTCGATCTCGGCACCAATGGCGGACGCGCGATGATGGATGGCCTGCTCAACATGCAGGCGTCGATCATTGCCTTTACCCTAGACTACGAGCTGGTGATGATCTTCATCCTGGCTTCGATTCCCCTCGTCTTTCTGCTCGGTTCATCCAAGGCCGCGCTGCGCAAGCAAGGCGCCGGCGCCGAACATACTGTCATCGAATAGCGACGAAACGCGATCAGCTCAGTCTTTCGAGCGCCAGGGCCACACCCTGCCCGACCCCAACGCACATCGTGGCCAGTGCCTTGCGGCCGCCGAGCTTCTCCAGACCATGCACCGCGGTCATTGTGAGTCGCGCGCCGCTCATTCCCAGCGGATGGCCCAGAGCGATCGCCCCGCCATGCGGATTGACGAAATCTGCATCGTCCTTGACGCCCAACTGGCGCAGGCAGGCGAGACCCTGGCTGGCAAAAGCTTCATTGAGCTCGATCAGGTCAAAGTCTGTTATTTTCAAACCCAGGTTTGCCATCAGTTTTTGGGTTGCTGGTACGGGCCCCATGCCCATGATGCGCGGCGGAACGCCGGCAGAGGCAAGACCAAGAATTCGCGCGCGCGGCGTCAA
>Ga0105239_10005004_pt1 | contig 15646 bp, 10 predicted proteins | sample KBSC44metaG_FD_92761 | JGI IMG/M metagenome (GOLD analysis project Ga0105239, IMG submission 92761) | Corn rhizosphere microbial communities from Kellogg Biological Station, Michigan, USA - KBS C4-4 metaG | ecosystem: Host-associated > Plants > Roots > Rhizosphere > Soil | place: Michigan, USA...
CCCTAACAAACGCTACGCTGCATTCTTAAACGACGGCTACGGATCGCAAGCCAACGGGGCCCACCAATCAATCGCCATCCTCGACTCAACTTCGAACCAGATCACAGATTTCCTCGACGCTCGTCTCCCCGAAGATGCCCATCAGAGCTATTTCATCGGGTTAGCTTTCAGCACAGACGGTTCTCACCTCTACGCCTCAATGGGATCGGTAACGGACCCAGAAGGAATGAATCCAAACGGCACCGGAAATGGAATTGCGGTCTACAGTTTCCACGAAGGCAAGGTCTCACCCGAGCGCTTCATAAAAATCAAACCACAAAAAATTGCCCATGGAAAGCGCGTCGCAGCCGCACTAAAGAAAACCAAATCCGGAACAGCAATTCCATATCCAGCGGGCCTGGCAGTCATTGCGTCGCAAGCGAAAGGAAAGACAGGCGATCTGCTATTAGTAGCCAACAACCTCTCTGACAACGTGGTTTTGCTCGACTCCAAATCAGGAAGAGTACTCAAACACTTCGATCTCAGCGTTCACCCGACAATCCCAGCATCACTTCCGTACACCGTAGTCGCATCGAGCGACGGCCGCCGCGCCTGGTGCAGCCTGTGGAACCTATCCCGAATCGCCGAACTGGACTTGCAAAAAGGAACAATCACGCGCTGGATCCCGCTACTACAGCCGCAAGACCCCATCGCGCCGGGATCTCATCCTACCGCGATGCTGCTAACAAAAGACGAGAGATTCTTATTTGTTGCGCTATCAAATGCCGATCGAGTAGCAGCCGTCTCTACAACGTCAGGGAAGGTGATTGGCTGGTTCGACACCGCGGTCTCCATCCAGAAATTTGCCGGGACTACCCCCAACGCATTAGCCCAATCAGCCGATGGCACACGCCTCTTCGTAGCCGATGCTGCCATCAACGCAGTAGCGGTCTTCGACATATCCAATCTTTCACAGGCAGCCGAACCCACAACTGAAAGAGCGCTAGGTTTCGTCCCAACCGAGTGGTATCCGACATCACTCGCCACAGTTGAGACCGATCTCGTCATTGCCACAGCAAAAGGCCAAGGCACCGGCCCAAACAATTTCCAGGGTCAAACCGACTCGGAGAAGAAAAAGCACGACAACGCCTACATCCCAACCCTGTTGTACGGTTCCGTAGCCCGTCTGAAACTATCCGAGATAGAAAGCCATCTCTCCGAATTTACACAACGAGTCGAACAAGACGAACGCTTCCGCACCGACCCAGGCAAAATCGAGTTCACACAAGGCAGCAATCCCATTCGTCACGTAATCTACATACTCAAGGAAAATCGCACCTACGATCAGATCCTTGGCGATCTAAAAGTCGGTAACGGAGATCCATCACTAGTAATGTATGGCGCCGATATCACGCCCAACTTGCACAAGCTGGCTCTGCAATTCGGAGTGATCGACAACTTCTACGACAGCGGAGAAGTTTCCGGGGACGGCCACGAGTGGTCCATGGCCGCGATCACGACTGACTACAACGAGAAAACCTGGCAAATCGCCTATCGCAGCAAAGAGCGTACCTACGATTTCCAAGGAGCGGTAGCCGACGAATATCCGCTCATACTAGGCCAGCCCGATATCGATTCCCCCGGCACCGGATACATCTGGGACAACGTAGCCGCCCACGGCCTTACTTACCGCGACTACGGCGAATTCATGGGTGTGACGTGGTGCGAAGCACAACGCAAAGCCTCATTCTCCCCCAAACAAGGTACGCCATCGCCGCTAAGTGCGAACTGCGAGCATCCAGTCGTGAATAAAGGGGAACCACTGCCCTCAAATGTGGGCCAACCGCACGGTTCGCCAAGCCCATGGCCGTGGCCGATTCCCATGCTGCAAAGCACGCAGGCAGTCAAACCCACATGGCGCGATCATTTCGATCCGTTATTTCCCGACTTCAACACTCAATATCCCGACCAGCTCCGCGCCGACCAATTTCTCAACGAATTTGAAGGATTTGTTCGTGCCCGCCAGGAAGGCAAGGGAATCGAGCTGCCGCAATTCGTCTTGCTCTACTTGCCCAACGATCACACGCACGGTACCGCAGTGGGCATGCCGCGCCCGGCAGCCTCGGTAGCCGACAATGACCTGGCCGTAGGCCGAGTCGTTGAAGCTGTGTCGAACAGCCCCTATTGGGATGACACCGCAATTCTTATACTCGAGGACGATGCCCAGGATGGAGCCGACCACGTAGATGCGCATCGCTCCACGGCCTACGTGGTCAGTAAGTATTCTCCTGGATCACCTGATCATCCGTTCGTGGATTCGCGTTTCTACACCACGGTGAACTTGGTTCACACCATTGAAGCATTGTTAGGTATTCCGCCGATGAACCAAAACGATGCCTACGCTCCCGTGATGGCACCGCTTTTCTCCGGGCAGGGAACCCAGCCGTCATTCAAAGCCGAATGGAAAAACCGTGACAACGGTCTGATTTACGAAACCAATCCGGCACACGCGCCGGGGTCAGTGGAATCCGCCAAGATGGATTTCACCCATCCCGACGCAGTGAATACAACCCTGCTGAACAAAATTCTATGGAGAGACCGCAAAGGCGCAACGCCAATGCCCGAGCCGAAACACAGTGTATTTCCGGCGAGTGAAGAAAAAGACGATGACGATGACAATTAGTTTTCTTTGTCATTCCGACCAGTCGCGGAGCGACAAGAAGCAATCTGCTTTTTGCTGACAGTGTTGGTGGTGCTGTCCGGAAACCCAGATTCCTCGTGCAAACAACGCGCTCGGAATGACAAGGTTAAGGCCTATTTCTGCGCTGATGCATTCCCAGCCGCATCCGCAAACGAAAACGACTGCGAAACATTCTCATACTTCTTCCCGCCCACTTCGACATACGGATAAACAAAATAATTCAGTGCTTCCCCATCCTGCGCCGGATCCAACTTCAAATCTCGCCCCATGGTGAACTCAACCCGGTTATCATCATGCGCTCCGAAAAAATAATCCCGTTTCTCTTGCTGTTTCCACGCCTCAGAAATATCGACGGGCACCCATCCATGCTCTGGTTCAAAGAAATCCGCCCAGCAGTGATATCCAGCGATCTCGCCTGATGTCTTGTCGGTAGGCAGCGAGAACCCAATTTCAAACCGCGCCGGAATCCCCTGCGATCGCGCCATGGCAATGAACAAAGAATGAAAATCCGTACAATTGCCTTTCTTGGCCTCACAGGCGTAGAGCACATCTCCCTGCCCCCAACCAGCCCCCGACTTGTCGTAACTCATGTTCTCCAAAACATAGTCATAAATCGCCCGTGCCTTTTCCAGCGGAGTCTTCTTGTCGGCCGCAACTTTAGCGGCCAACTCGGCTGGTACTCCAGTCACTGGCACCAGCGCATCTGGAGCCGTATCTCGTTTGGCAATTTTCTTGTCCAACGTAAACTCACTCAGACGCGGAATCGAACGGCCCAGCAGCACACGCTCATGTCGCACCACGTCATACACGATTTCAAAATGTAATTCTGTCTTGGAAGCCTTGCCCGCCTCGGCGTAGTACATCGCATTTCCATACTTCGACTCGCGATTTTTCTTTAAGGATAAATCGCCGTTGGCCGAAACGATCTTCACTTCTTGAAAATCATCAGAATGCGCCACCGGAATCCAAACCCGCACCTTTTGTCCCGCCGGAACATCCTTCACGATGAATCCATAGTGAAACGTAAAATGGCGCGCCCCCTGCGCCCAAGCAGAAATAGACAGCAGTATCAAGACCAGAGCTTGACGAAGCATGAGGAACGTCCTTGTCGTAGGTGAAAACAATAGGTTAGATGACGGGAGAGAACAACTGGCGGGACCTTCTCGACCTTTCTCTCACCTCCTGAACCATTTTAGCTCGTGATTTTCGCCTATGCCCAAAGGGTGGTCACCTGTAGGCCTTGCATGGCTGCGATTTAGGCTGAACCCTCCCACCGGCTTTAGCCGCTGGGGGGTAGCTCGCCAACGCCCCTTGTATATTTGTTGCAGACTCAAACAAAAACGAAGTAGTCTAACTTCCGTCATTTCCAAAAGCCCATGAACCCAACTCTGCGAATTTTTCTCATTACGTTTTGTTTCACGTTAGCGGCCTTCGCAAACTCAAAGCCGGTCGGTGGAGATTGGGTGGCCTCCTGGGCTACATCGCAACAAATTCCCGAGCCTCACAACGCGCTGAGCCCGGATGATCTCCGTGACGCCACTTTTCGCCAGATCGTTCATTTGTCAGTCGGAGGAAAAACTCTGCGGGTGCACATCTCTAACGCATTCGGAACGACGCCCTTGTCTTTAACCTCGGTCCACATCGCGCGTCCACGATCGCCTGGACAATCAAAAATTGATATCGCCACCGACAAGATGTTGAGATTTTCCGGCAAACCGGATGTCACAATCCCGGCGGGTGCAGAATTTATTTCTGACCCCATCGAATATCCCATGCCTGCACTCTCTGATTTGGCCATCAGCCTCCATATGAACACGCCGCCGGAGCAACAGACGGGCCATCCGGGTTCGCGCACCACCTCTTATTTTCAACATGGAGACCTGGTCTCCGCCGCAGACATGCCGGAAGCCAAGAAGGTCGAGCACTGGTATTGGATCGGAAGCGTGGATGTAAATGCGGCAAAAGATTCCGCTTCCATCGTTGTGCTCGGGGATTCGATAACCGATGGTCGCGGTTCAACCACAGATGAAAACAACCGCTGGACCGATATCCTCGCGATCCAATTACAGGCGAACCACAAAACCAGCCATGTTTCTGTGCTCAATCATGGCATCGGCGGCAATCATCTTCTAACAGACGGTCTCGGTCCGAATGCTCTAGCGCGAGTGGATCGCGACATCATCGCGCAAACCGGAGTGCGGTACCTGATTGTTCTTGAAGGAGTGAATGATTTGGGCAGGCTGTCCCGCGAAGGAGAAGTCCCAAAAGCCGAACACGACATGCTGGTTCATGAGATGATCGCGGCGTATGAGCAGATCATCCTGCGCGCACACGCCCATGGAATCAAAGTCTACGGCGCAACGATCCTGCCGGATGTCGGTTCGGACTATTATCACCCCAGGCCAGCCAACGAAGCCGACCGGGTCGCAGTGAACAACTGGATCCGCCAACCGGGCCACTTCGATGGGGTAATTGATTTCGACAAGTTAACTGCCGATCCAGCGCATCCCGATCGCTTGCTCCCTGCATATGACTCTGGAGACCACTTGCACCCGTCTCCTGTGGGATACGAAGTGATGGGAAAAGCGGTGGCAATTACTTTGTTTCAGAAATAGGAATTTGCGAAAAGAAGATTTTCACATCAATGCAACAGAGCCTAACGGTCAGCTGCGGCAATCTTCTCCGCGGCCGCCTTGAAGCCAGCTGCAAACACGTTGTTGCCGATCTGCGCAATCATGGCATCGCGGTCCGCGCCGACTACCTCGAAATCCGCCCACCATTCTGCGAATGTCCGGTTGCCATCGGTAACGCGATGCAAGCGTATTCCCGCAACATAACCACGCACCGGCAAGGTTCCTTCGATGATCTCGTAAGTGAACACATAGTTCCTGTCATCAAGGCAGAGCAGAACCTCGCGCACGTAACCTTCGGCCAAAGTCAGCCGACGCACGCAGCCAATCTGGTCACTGGGCAGATCGTTCTCGATCACGCTGTTTTTGATGCCCGGATGATAAGACGGCATGCCGTTGTAATCGCGCATGATCTCCCAAACTTTTTCGACGGGCGCGTCAATCACATGGCTGATGTACACGGTGTTCGGCATATTCTCCTCGAGTCAAAAAGTGATTTGCTTGAAGTCCTGTGTTTGGCGGGTAATGGCGGTTTCGGTCGGAAGCCGTTCCATGGAACTCGCGCCGTAGAAGCCATGACACTGGCGGGTTTTGCTCAAGACAAAAGTGGCATCGGCGGGTGAGGCAATCGGGCCGCCGTGGCAGAGCACCATGACGTCGGAACGCACATCAAGTGCAGCCTGGGCCAGGGTGTTAACCCGAATGACGCATTCCTCAAGCGTCAACGCGGTTTCTGCGCCGATGGCGCCGCCTGTGGTCAGCCCCATGTGGGCAACGATAATGTCTGCCCCAGCGCGAGCCATGTCTTCTGCTTGCTTCGGCTCGAAGACATAAGGCGTAGTCAACAGGTCTTTCTCATGGGCAAGCCGGATCATGTCCACTTCTAACGCATAGCCCATGCCAGTTTCTTCCAGATTCTGCCGGAAGATACCGTCGATCAGTCCGACGGTAGGGAAGTTTTGTACGCCTGAAAAACCAGCGGCCGCAACTTCATCCAGAAAAGTATCGAACATGCAAAATGGATCGGTACCATTTACCCCGGCCAGCACCGGTGTTTTCTTCACTACCGGCAAAACTTCTTGCGCCATCTCCATGACAATTTGATTGGCGTTGCCATAAGCGAGCAGCCCCGCCAACGATCCACGACCCGCCATGCGATAGCGTCCAGAGTTGTAAATCACAATCAAATCAATGCCGCCCGCCTCCTCACATTTTGCAGACAAGCCAGTCCCAGAGCCGCCTCCGATAATGGGCTGTCGCCGACGGATCATTTCGCGATATTTTGTCAGTAATTCCTGGCGTCGAAAACGTGGCATGGATTCATTCCTAAGCAGTGGTGAATTAACTAGTAAACGGCTAAAAACTCTTTTACCGCTGTTTCCGCAAAAAGCGGATCATTGATGTGGCAAGGGACCCGCACCAGTTTCCGGCGGTCTGTTGGCCGCAGCTCCGAAGCCAATGTCTCGAACAGCGCAGCATCAACAGCCGGATCCCAGAATGCCTTGCCCGGTGCATCCAGCGCTGAAACGCCTCCCATCGGCAAAAGAAATCTAACTTCACCCTCACAGCGATTGAGCCGTTCGGCGATCCAGCGAGCCTGCCGGATGTTTTCTTCGAGGGTGGTTCGCATCAGCGTGATCTGGGGATTATGGGAATAAAATTTTCGCCCGCGATAACGCTCTGGCACCGTCTCCGGCGCGGCAAAGTTTACCATGTCAAGCGCGCCGCACGATCCCACGTACGGCGCGCGAGTACGCGCCACCGCGCCAAAACGATCGTCGGTGCAAGCGAGAACGCCGCCCATTAAGTGATCACACACTTCGGTCGTGGTGATATCAAGTAGCCCGCTGATGTAGCCATCATCTAGTAACTTTTCCATCGATTGCCCACCCGTTCCGGTGGCATGAAACACCAGACAATCAAAGCGGGAAGCGAGCAGCTTGGAGATCTGCTGCACGCAAGGCGTGGTCACGCCAAACATAGTCAGCCCCAGCGCCGGGCGTTCCTGCTCGAGCGGAGGTATCGAGTGCAACATCATGCCGGCCACCGCGTGTGCCGCATTGCCCAGTACACGACGCGAAATGCGGTTTAGCCCGGCCATGTCGGTGACCGAGTACATCATGGCGATATCCGAAGGCCCAACGTACCCTGAAACGTTTCCCGATGCCATCGTGGACACCATCAGCTTTGGAACGCCCACAGGCAGAGTGCGCATAGCTCGTGAAATCAGCGCACTGCCACCCGAGCCACCAATTCCAATCATGCCGCCGAGGTCGTCACGCGATTGCACGAAGCATTCAAAGGCTTGTGTCATCGCAGCCACGGCGCTGCCCCGATCGCCAGTAAAAACTGCATTTTTGCCTTGCGGATGATGAGCAGCTATTTCTGCTGCGGAAATTCGAATTACGCCGGAAGTAGAGCGACCAACGTCAGCAAAGTTTCCTGAAGTCGAGACATCAGCTAAGGTGACAGCGAGCCCAGCGGCTTCCAGCAATCCGCAAAGATATTCAGCTTCCTCATTCTTTGTATCCAGTGTTGCCGCAACCCACACTCGCTTTTGCGCTGGCATCTGTCCGCTCCGCAAGCAAGCTATCAAGGACAGAGGGATTGTTCAAATAAGTCGGAGCGAAAGATTTCGAACTATCATGAGAACTTTCTTTCGGACTCTTACGTACCCATTACACAGACGGTCGAGCGCAGACCCTCGTCTGCGTTGTTCACGAATGAACACTGTCCAGATGTGAACATATTCAAGTAAGCGCAGGAGGCTTTTATGGGTCTCTCTCTCAGCCAACTCAAGCAGGTTCTTCGCCGTCTGGCCCGCACGCCGGTCTTTACGGCCGTCACTCTGATTACCGTGGCCGTCGGGATTGGCGCAAATACCGTCGTCTTCAGTGTGGTGGAGGGTGTCCTTTTAAAGCCGCTCGATTACTCGCATTCGGATCGTCTCATTGGTGTATGGCACAAGGCTCCGGGCGTGAACATCCCCCAACTCAATATGGGAGAGTTCCTATATTTCATCTATCGCGAGCAGAACAAAACCCTCGACGACATCGGCCTGTACCGTAACGGCGCCTTCAGCCTCACAGGCGGCGCACAACCTGAGCAACTACGCGGTCTCGAGGTGACCGATGGCACCCTGCCGATCCTCGGCGTTCAACCCGAGCGCGGAAGACTCTTCAGCAAGCGTGATGATTTACCCGATGCGCCAAAGACCGTCCTTCTGACCTACGGCTACTGGCAACGTCATTTTGGCGGCGATCCTTCAGCCGTAGGCCGCGCGCTCACGCTTGATGGCGAGACGCGCGAGGTCATCGGCATTCTTCCCAGGGAATTTCGCTTCCTCGACGACTACGATGTTGAACTGGTCGTTCCCATGCAAATCGACCGCAGCAAAGTGAAGCTTGGTGGCTTTAGCTATAGGGGACTGGCACGCCTCAAACCCGGCGTCACTGTTCCGGAAGCCAGCACCGATCTGGCTCGTCTGCTCCCGGTCGCCATTCGTAGTTTCCCAGCGCCCGAAGGTTTCAGCGCAGCGCTATTTGAAAAAGCAAACTTGGCGATGGATATTCACCCGCTCAAAAGTGATGTAGTCGGTGACGTCGGAAACGTTCTTTGGGTACTGATGGGATCGATTGTCATTGTTTTACTGGTGGCATGTGCGAATGTGGCCAACCTGTTGCTTGTGCGTGTGGAAGGTCGACGTCAGGAACTTGCCGTCCGCTCCGCATTGGGAGCAGACCGTAAAAACATCATCGCGGGCATGCTTCTGGAAAGCGTAATGCTGGGATGCACTGGAAGTGTGATCGGCTTGGGGCTCGCTTATGCAGCTCTCCGTCTTCTGATATCAGCAGCACCCACAGGCCTGCCAAGGCTGCAAGAGATCGGCATTGACCTGCCAGTTCTTCTATTCACCCTCGCCTTAGCATTTTTTGTCAGCCTGGTTATTGGCATGATTCCGGTCCTGAAATACTCCGGCATCAAGGCCAGCACAGGATTACGCGAGGGGGGGCGCACCTTGAGCCAAAGCCGTGAGCGTCATCGCGCCCGCAACGCGCTGGTAGTAGTACAGGTTGCATTGGCGCTGGTTCTGCTGATTTGTTCCGGGCTGATGATTCGCACCTTCCGTGCTCTTGCCCGCGTCTCGCCGGGCTTCAGCGATCCGAACAGTTTGCAATCCTTCAATATCTACATCCCGGAAAGCCAGGTACCTGATACAAACCGGATCCAAGTCGTGCGCACTCAGCAGGCCATTGCGAACCAGCTGGCGACCGTTCCTGGAGTTTCTTCAGTCGCCATAACTACAGCTGTCCCGATGTCGGGGAACAGCTCCTTCGATCCCGTTTATTCCAGCGACCGCACCTATAAGGAAGGTGAACTAGCGCCGCTACGCCGTCAGAAGTTCGTTTCCCCGGGATTCTTTTCGACTATGGGTATACCGCTGGTGGCGGGCCGAGACCTCACCTGGACCGAAGAAATCGAGAAGCGGCCTCTCGCCATCATCTCTGAGAATTTCGCCCGCGAATATTGGGGATCACCATCGAACGCGATGGGCAAACTCATCCATATCGGATCGACCGACCCGTGGCACGAAGTCATCGGTGTAGTCGGCAATGTTTACGACGATGGCGTCAGCCAAGACGCGACGACTTCTGTGTACTGGCCGCTCTATCAGGACAATTTTGAAACCCAGAAAGAAATGGTGCAGCGCTATATAAGTTTCGTGGTCCGTTCCCCGCGTGCAGGCTCCAGTTCATTCATGAACGAAATTGAGCGCGCAGTCTGGTCGGTCGATCGAGATGCGCCTGTTGCCAACCCGACAACTCTGGGCGTTCTTTACACCAAGTCGATGGCGCGCACCTCATTTACCCTGGTCATGCTGTCCGTAGCTGGAGCTATGACGCTGCTGCTGGGCATTGTCGGCCTCTACGGCGTAATTGCCTACGCGATCTCACATCGCACACGTGAAATCGGAATCCGCACAGCACTGGGTGCACAGCGCTCGGCGCTCACCAGGATGTTTGTTCTCCAAGGATTAACGCTGACTGCTATTGGAGTGGTTTGCGGACTGTCGGTAGCTTTCGCCACCATGCGCCTGATGAGTTCACTTCTATATCACGTAAGTCCGGTAGACCCATGGACGTATGCAGCAGCGACTCTCTCGATTGTAACCATCGCGTGGCTCGCGACGTATTTGCCCTCGCGAAAAGCGGCTGTTGTGGATCCGGTGCATGCGTTGCGCGCGGAATGACAAGGAAGTGACTGACACGAAAACAAGAGAAAAAAGGGATTTTATTTTAATTATTTGCTTAATGCTTTCATATAGTTACACGCACTACATCAGGTTACAACCAATTCCATTCTTGCCAGCAACTAAATAATTAGTTACCTTTGCCAGACACGCACGTCAAATAAGCAGAAGGGAAAACAGGTGCCCCCAAAGCAATCTCCAACCCTGACCGAAGCCGAGCTCCGCATCATGGATGTGCTCTGGCTCAAGGGTGCAGCTACCGTCCAGCAGGTGCTGGACTGGCTTCCGGACAAGCCTGCTTTGGCCTACAACTCCGTGCTGACCACGGTGCGCATCTTAGAGAAGAAGGGATATGTTAAGCACGCCAAGGACGGACGCGCGCACATTTACGAGCCGCTGATTGGACGCCAGGAGGCCACGCGCTCAGAAATCCGCCACCTGGTTGGCCGCTTCTTCCGCGACTCACATGAAGCGCTAGTGCTGAACATTCTCGAAGACAACGAACTTGAAGCCGCAGAGCTGAAGCGCCTGCGCGGGATGCTGGAGAAGGAAGAGAAGTGATTACCCCCGAATTTGTCGGACGCATGCTGAACACGATCGCCGAAGGGCTGGTTGTGTCGGCGTGTATCTGGCTTGCGCTGCGCTGGTTTAAGCCGCTGAATTCGGGAACGCGGTTTGCGGTCTGGTTTTCAACGCTGTTGGCAATCGTTGCTTTACCATTTTTGTCGCGGCCGAATTCGGTGGAAAGCGCCGCATCTTCCTCATCTTCACAATTGGCATTGCCAAGTGCATGGGCGATCTATTTGTCGATCGCGTGGGCCTCGGTAGCATCCGTGCTGTTAGCAAGATTAATGGTCTCGCTGTGGCACATTGCTAAACTTCGCCGGAGTTCGGCAGTCATTGATCCGTCAACTCTCGATCCCACTCTGCGAACCATTTGGGCTGAAACATCTCGACGAGTCGAACTGCGGGCTTCCGATAAAGTCCGTGTCCCCGCAGCATTGGGATTCTTTCGACCTGCGGTGATCGTTCCAACGTGGACGCTCGAAGAACTCCCAGTCGAGGAATTAAAAGTGATCCTGATGCACGAATTAGCCCATTTGCGTCGCTGGGATGACTGGACCAACCTCGCGCAAAAAATCGTGAAAGCGTTGTTGTTCTTCCATCCCGGCGTGTGGTGGATCGATGGCAAGCTGACGCTAGAACGCGAAATGGCATGCGATGATCTGGTCCTGGCGCAGACCAGCAATCCGAAAACTTACGCAAAGTCACTGCTGTCTTTAGCAGAGCGCGTAGGACTCGGAAAGGGAATCGCCCTGGCCCAAGCTGCACTCGGACGCGCGCATCAAACAACGCATCGCATCCTGCAAATTCTCGACACCAGGCGGCCAAAAGCAACACGGGTGTGGAAGCCAGCCTTAGGCGTAGTGACGGCGGTGTCGGCGATTGCCATCATGGCTGTTCCCTATACGCCAAATCTAGTTTCGTTCGAGGATCAAAAACTCAATCTGTCGACCGTAACCCTGGCGAATGTGAACCGTGCCACAATTGCGGTCCCGGTCACGCTGGAAGAATCCGTGCAAATCCGGCCAATGAGTGGCCAAAAGCCGGTTCAGATAAAACAACAGACTCGCCGAACTGAAACAGCCGCAATCAAGGTAAAGCCAGGCCGCATTCCCCTAATGATTCAAGCGAAAGTAGAAGCCGTCGCACCGCCAGCGATGTTCGTGGTCTTGCGCGCCGTGCAGTACGACGAATCCGGAGTCTCTGTCTGGACACTCTGCGTCTGGCAAGTTCCGAACACCAAAGCGATGCAAAAGCAGTTGCATCCTGAACAGGCAACAAAGTCGTTGTAAGAAAATTTTTTGTGCTTATCAACTAAAGATTTAGTTGTTAAAGGAGAAACCAATGAGCAGTCCGATCGAACGCATGAAAACGTCTTTCAAGCGGCGTTTCCTAGTCCCAGCGCTGGCCGCAGTCGCCATCTTTGGATTAGCCACCTATGAATTCGCGAGCCCAGCGAAAGCCGCGCCGCCAGCGCCCGCAGCGTCGGCACTCGACGACAACAGCGTGAGTGCGCTGGTCTCTTTGGACAAGGCCATGGAAACCCTGGCCGCCAGAGTCACTCCCGCCATCGTCAACGTAACCGTGACGTCAAAGATGTCTGCGAAGCAGAATGTCAACGCGCAGGACGACAACGAAGATGACGACGACAATGGCCTGCAACAATTTTTCGGCCCCAACAGTCCGTTCGGACAAAACCCATTCGGTGGCCGTGGATTTCGCATGCAACCGCGCCAGCCGCAGATTGAGCATGGTCTTGGCAGCGGAGTCATCATTTCGCCCGATGGCTATATCGTGACGAACAATCACGTGGTCGATGGCGCAACCGACATCCGCGTCACCTTGACCGACCGCCGTATCCTACAAGCGAAAGTCATCGGCACCGATCCGCTGACCGATCTCGCAGTCATCAAAGTGAACGAAACCAATCTACCCAGTATTCCATGGGGTGATTCGACACAATTGCATCCCGGACAGAGCGTTCTCGCGTTTGGCAATCCGCTTGGCTTCCGTTTCACGGTCACTCGCGGAATTGTCAGCGCTCTAAATCGCCCCAACCCGTTTGCGCAGGACCGGCGTGCTCCCGGCCAGTTTATTCAGACCGACGCTGCCATCAACCCCGGCAACTCCGGCGGCCCGCTGGTCAACGCACACGGTGAAGTAATCGGTATCAACACGTTCCTGGTCTCGCAGACCGGCGGGTTCTCCGGCATGGGATTCGCAATTCCCACGCAGGTCGTCCGGCCCACAGTGGATGCACTGATCAAAAACGGCAAAGTCGATCATGGCTACATGGGAGTCGGCATCGCTGACGTAACTCCTGAACAGGCCAAGTTCTTCAATGTATCCAAAGCAGTTGGAGCTGTCGTGACGCAGGTGGAAAACAACTCGCCTGCCTCGCGCGCCGGACTGAAAGTTGGAGACGTGATCACGGAAGTGAACGGCAAGATGGTCAACGATGCTGGCGAATTACAAGTGGTCGTTGGACAGAAAGAACCCGGCACGAAACTCGACCTGACTCTCATGCGTGACGGAAAAGAACAGAAGTTGCCGGTCACGCTGGGGACTTTCGGCAAGAACGCTGAAGAAAAAACTGCGAGTAACCAAAGCGGCAAACCGCGATGGGGAATGGGCCTGGCCGATCTGACTCCGGAGGTCCGCCAACAATTGCAGCTTGGTGACAACGTAAGTGGAGCCGTCATTGAGCGCGTAATGCCCGGCAGCTCCGCCGACAACGCCGGCCTGCAACCCGGAGACATCATCAGCGAGGTCAATCGCAAGCCAGTGAAATCAGCGGCCGATGTACAGAAAGCTCTGGTCGAGATCCCAAGCGGCAGCGACGTGATGGTCCTGGTCGAATCCGCCGGAGGCAGCACCTTCCGCGTACTGCACCCGACGCAAGGCTAAGTGTTGTAGTAACTCTCCCCACGGGCCGGCTGGCAACAGTCGGCCCGATTTTTATTGCTTCCGTTAGAAATTGTCATTCCGAAATGGCAAAGCCAGAGGAATCTAGGTTCTTTTAGCCCCGAAAATTAACCCGTACTTCATACATTTCCCTATTCCCGCTCCGTAATCTCCAGTAAACTGATCTACTTTAAAGCCAAGCATGAAGATCTCCCAAAAAGGCCTCTACGCCCTGCAAGCCATGATGATGCTGGCACGCCGCTACAGCCAGGGCGCCATCCGCATCCGCGACATCGCCTACGAAGAAGACCTCCCGGAAAAATTCCTCGAGTTGATCCTGCTGGAACTAAAAAACGCTCGCTTGGTAGAAAGCGTCCGCGGAGCCAAAGGAGGCTACCAACTCCGCCGTCCACCCGAAGAAATTTTCCTGAGCGAAATCATCCGCCTGATCGACGGTCCGTTGGCTCCGTTTGGCGATGCAGAACAACTGCAAACCCTGATCGATCGCGATCGAGAACACCGCAGTCTGTATCAGGTATTTATGGATGTAAGAAACGGCGCCGCCAACATTCTGGAAAATACGTCTCTGGCAGACTTAATCAAAGGACACGCGAAACGCGCCAAGGCAAAAGGGAAGGGTAAGAAGAAAACGAAAGCGCGCGTCCTGCCCATGGTGGTCCACGGCGGAAAGCAGTAGCTACGAAACCGCCTTACTCTGAAATGCCGTCATTTCTTTCGGAATTACAAACACAGATTCATTCCGTACCAGCGCCAGATCGCGGAACTTGTCCTGCGACATCTCCACGTGAACAGGCGCGCCCCACTCGGCAATTGCCTCAATCTTCACCAGCGGACCAGCAGAATTGATGTGCTTGATCGTCGCCCGGAAGTGCGTGCCACTATTGGCCTGCCGCCGAATTTCAAGCAAGTGCGGACGCGCGTACAGTACTTCGCCGGTAGCGTTCTCGTGAATGGAAAACTTGTCGTTGTCGGATCGCCCGTGAAACAAATTCACATTGCCCAGGAAGTTATAAACAAACGGGCTGGTGGGGCGGTGATAAACCTCATCCGGCGCGCCAACCTGCTCGATCCTGCCATTGTTCATCACAGCAATGCGATCGGCGACTTCCAGCGCCTCGTCCTGATCATGTGTAACGAACACGCTAGTGATATGCACCTCATCATGGAGTTGCCGCAACCAGCGGCGCAATTCCAACCGCACTTTCGCATCCAGCGATCCAAACGGTTCATCCAAAAGCAACACTTTCGGCTCGACAGCTAGGGCACGCGCCAACGCTACACGTTGCCGCTGTCCGCCAGAAAGCTGCGATGGATACCGGTTAGCCAAGGTCTGTAACTGAATCAGTTTGAGCAGTTGATGCACCTTGTCGCGAATTTCAGACTTGGAAGGACGCGAACTCCGAGGCCGCACCCGCAATCCAAACGCGATATTTTCAAATACCGTCATGTGCCGAAACAAAGCATAGTGCTGAAACACAAATCCCACGCGCCGGTCGCGCGCGGTCCGACCGGTGATGTCCTCATCTTCAAAAAGAATGCTGCCAGATTCGGGAAATTCCAATCCAGCAATCACGCGCAATAGCGTAGTCTTGCCCG
>Ga0105239_10005006_pt1 | contig 15641 bp, 10 predicted proteins | sample KBSC44metaG_FD_92761 | JGI IMG/M metagenome (GOLD analysis project Ga0105239, IMG submission 92761) | Corn rhizosphere microbial communities from Kellogg Biological Station, Michigan, USA - KBS C4-4 metaG | ecosystem: Host-associated > Plants > Roots > Rhizosphere > Soil | place: Michigan, USA...
CTGCTGGCGTATACCTGGCTGATGCAGCGGCGGGTATTCTCGGACCTGCGATTCCGGCTGAATGTATCGGAAGTGCTCTTTTGGCTTTTTATCTTTTCCACTTCCATATCAGCGGTGATCCTTTTTGAGAACCGCAAGATAGAGGAGGTGACACGCAAGCGGATGGCGGATCAACTGGCCAACCAGGCCGACCCCTCCAGCGAAAAGGTGCTGAGCATTTCCTTCAGCTATATCGATGGGGACTTCCTCTCCGTTATCTTCCCCCGGCTAAAGGATCCGGTACAGAACTCGGTGATAAAGGACAGCATGGTGAACAGCAATTTCCTTGGCTATCAACAGAAGTTCGATACGCATATCTATACTTATGACGCGAATGAGAAGCCGCTGTATAACGACCGGACCATCTCTTATGACACACTGAATACGATCTTTACCCTATTGGGTAAGAATACGGGTATCCAGGATCTGAAGTATTATGAGAAATCCTTTGACAAATACACGTATATCTACCGGAAGGCGGTGCATGGCAGCGGGGACAGCGCGTCGAAGGTAGCTGGCTATCTCTTTATCCTGTCGGAGCCAAAAAACTATAAGGGTAGTAATGCGCTGGAGCCGGAGCTCTTCCGTCAGAAAAGCGAGGACCTGCCGGAATATTATGCGGTCTATAACAAACGGGAGCTGGTCAGCGATAACAACGATTACCCCTTTTCCACTCACCTGACGGATGAGCAGGTACCGAAGTCGGACTATGCACATGTCCGACAGGGGCCTTATGATGAGCTCTGGCACCGGTTCTCTCCCGACGACAGCTTTGTGGTGGTGGTGAAGCGGGACAATTCGGCGCTGGAGGATATTACCCTTTTCGCCTACCTGTTCAGCGCCTTCCTGTTCCTGGTCTTCCTTTTCCGGCTGTCGGCGCTGCTGATCTGGTCGCGTCTGCACTGGAGCCAGCTGAAAAGCTACTGGCAACTGAATATCCGCAGCCAGATACATACGACGATCATCTTTATCAGTCTCTTCTCCTTTATCGTTATCGGGGTGGCGACGATCGTCTTTTTTATCAACCGATACAACCGGAATAATCAGGACAGGCTGAGCCGGTCGATGCAGGTGATGGTGAATGAGGTGCAGAACAAGCTGTCAGGACAGATCATCTATGGGAATGAGTGGAAGTTCTACTATCCGGGCGCCCGGGCCGAGCTGCAAAAGATGATCGAGGAGGTGGCGCAGGTGCATAGTACGGATATCAATGTATACGATCTGAGCGGCAACCTGCAGATAACGTCCAACCTGATCCTATACAACAAGGGGATACTCAGCAAGAAGATGCATCCGCAGGCCTATTACAACCTGCATCAGCTGAACTCTATCCAGTATACCAATACCGAACAGGTGGGGAGCGTGTCCTATACCAGCGTGTATCATCCATTGCGGGATGCCAGCGGGAATGCGTATGCGTATTTGAATATCCCGTCGTTCTCGACGCAATATGAGCTGAAGGAGGAGATATCGAACTTCCTGGTAACGATCATCAACCTGAATGCCTTTATATTTTTGATCGCGGGTACGATCGCCCTGTTCCTGACTAACCGGATCACGAGCTCCTTCCTGCTGATATCCAAAAAAATGCAGGAGGTGAACCTGGGCAAGACGAATGAGGTGATCGAGTGGCGGCGGAATGATGAGATCGGGGGGCTGGTAAAGGAGTACAACAAGATGGTGAAGAAACTGGAGGATAGTGCGGCGGCGCTGGCGAAGAGCGAGCGTGAGGGGGCCTGGCGGGAGATGGCGCGGCAGGTGGCGCATGAGATCAAGAATCCGCTGACGCCGATGAAGCTAAGCATCCAGTATCTGCAAAAGGCCATCGACAATAATTCCTCCAATGTGAAGGAGATGGCATCGAGCGTGGCCAAGACGCTGGTGGAGCAGATAGACCATCTTTCGAAGATCGCTTCGGACTTTTCGCAGTTTGCCAATATTGGCAATCCCAAAAAGGAGGTCTTCGACCTGCATGAGATGCTGTATTCGCTAGTGTCCTTATACGAGACGACGGAGAACCTGCTGTTCAAGTGGGTGCCCGTGCATCAGAAGATCATGGTCTATGCGGATAAGACGCAGCTGAACCGACTGTTCACAAATCTGCTGCAAAATGCGCTGGAAGCCTGTACGGATAAGTCCAAGCGGGTGATCAGTGTCAGTGAGGAGGTATTGGAGGAGGCGATCCTCTTGAAAGTGACGGACAATGGGGAGGGGATCCCGCTGGAGATGCAGTCAAAGATCTTTACGCCGAACTTTACTACCAAGTCCTCGGGTACGGGGCTGGGGCTGGCCATGAGCAAGACGATCGTCGAGCAGGCCAAGGGGAAGATATGGTTTGAGACCGTAGAGGGTGAGGGGACCACATTCTTTGTGGAGCTGCCGGTGCTACGCGCCACCTAATCCCCTACGGGGATTAGGTATTTCGAATCTTTTTACGGGTGGCAAGATGTTCCTGGAACTGTTGCAGGGTGAAGCTGCTGAGGTTCCTTTGGGGTGTGAGGAGGGCTTTTTGAGCGGCGAGCACGCCATATTTTGTATCGGCGTATCCTTCGATGGAGTGGGCGTCGGGGTCGATGGATATGAGGACTCCTTTTTCGAGGGCATAGCCTATCCAGCGCCAGTCCATATCGAGCCTTCGGGGATGGGCATTGAGCTCGATGGTCACGTGGTTGGCGGCGCAGGCGTCGATGATGGTCTTATGATTGACGGGATAGCCGGGGCGGCTGAGGAGGAGCCGGCCTGTCATGTGTCCGAGGATGGTGGTGTATGGATTTTCGATGGCGCGGAGCAGGCGCATCATGGCCTTGTCTTCGGACATTTTCAGGTTGGAGTGTACGGAGGCTATGACCAGGTCGAAGGTGGAAAGGATATTGTCTGTATAATCGAGATTGCCGTCGTTGAGGATATCGCACTCGATGCTTTTAAAGATATAGAATGGCGCGAGCTTTTTATTGAGGGCTTCTATCTCCTGGTGCTGTTGTTTGATCCTCTCTTCGTTGAGGCCATTGGCGTAAAAGGCGCTCTTGCTGTGATCGCTGATGACCATGTATTCCAGGCCTTGTGCGATACAGGCGCGGGCCATCTCTTCCAGTGAATTGCTGCCGTCGCTCCACGTGCTGTGGCTGTGTATGATGGCCTTGATATCTCCGGGCTGTATGAGGGTGGGCAGAGGGCTTTTGCCGGCATGTGTGATGGAGGCTTCCAGTTCGCGCGCGGGGGCTGGGATGTAATGCAGGGAGGCCTCTTCGAAGATCTCTTCTTCGGACCTGTATTTGGTGGTTTCGGGATCGAGATAGCTGCGGCCTGTAACGGCGTGCCAGGTGGTGCGGAACTCGTCGGAGCAGCTGTAGTGAAAGAGGGTGCTGTAAAAATGACCCGGCGCCGGGAAATAGATATTGACGAGCACGCCTTCGGGGCTGCGGAAGTAGTGGATGGCGGGTTTATGATCGGGGTTGGGCTGTTCGTGTGCGTAACCCTGGGAGATGAAGTATTTTTTTATGCCGGCCTCGGGAGCGGTGGTGATCCATTCGAGCTTGTCGATGATGGGTAATTGCCGGCGGAATTCGCCAGTGAGGGCGAACTGTTCATCTGGAAATTCATTCAGCAGGGCCTTGTCGAGCGCGAGGGCAAAGGATTCTATGTCGGCGTAGAGGTGTGAGCCTTGATTTTTAAGATAGAATTCGATGGTCTCGCGGACGTTGTTCTGTGTTTTTTCGCCGAAGCCTTTATAGAGGAGGAGTCTGTTCTCCTGGCAGGCGTATAGTAATTCTCCGATGGATTCGATACCCATGTCATTCCAGATGGTGGCGATCTTTTTTGGGCCGAGACCTTTTATCTGCAGCATTTCAATGACGCCGGAGGGGGTTTTTTCGATAAATTCTCTGAGGAGGGATAATTCGCCTGTTTCGAGAATTTGGGTGATTTTTTTGCCAATGGCGTCGCCGATGCCCTTGATGGAGACGAATTTCTCGGGTGACATGTCGGCTAGCTGGCCGGGTAATTTCTCGATGGTGAAGGCGGCGGAGGAGTAGGAACGTGTCTTAAAAGAGTTCTCTCCGTGTATGTCCATGAGCTTGGAGAGGAGGGAGAACTGGTCGGCTATATAGTAGTTATCAGGCATGATCGTGTGTTGTGCGGCTAAAGGTAGGGAAACTTATGCAGGTGTGGAGGTGGAGGCTACGATGCAGGCTGGGCGTTGGTTTGAGGGGTGGACTATAAAAGAAAAAGTCCCGAAGTATTTCGGGACTTTGATATTTTCTGCCTAACTAAGAAATAAGAACTATTTCTTCTTAGCAGCTTTCTTAGCAGCTTTCTTTTTAGGAGCAGCTTTCTTTTTGGGAGCGGCTTTTTTCTTAGCGGCTTTCTTTGCAGTTGCCATTGTTTTTGAATTTAATTGGTTAGTAAATCAATTTACAATAGTAAAAATAGAAATATCTTTCAAACAACCAAAAAAAATTTTTGATTTGTTCAAAAAATTTTCTATTTCTAGGCTCCTACTTCAACTGAATTGATACTAACGAAGGTCTTATCACCTTTGCCTTTCTTAAATTCAACGAGGCCATCGGAGAGTGCAAAAAGCGTATAGTCTTTTCCGACGCCTACATTTTTACCGGGATGGTATTGAGTACCGCGCTGGCGAACGATGATGTTGCCTGCAACAGCGGGTTGTCCGCCGTAGATCTTTACTCCAAGGCGTTTGCTTTGCGAGTCGCGGCCGTTCTTTACGCTACCTTCACCTTTTTTATGTGCCATGATCTGAGGATTGACTTTGTGTTAAAAACTTAGTTATGCGATGTCGCTAATCTTGATCTTCGTGTAGTGGGTACGATGACCATGTTTCTTGCGAAATCCTTTTCTTCTTTTCATTTTGAAGGCGATGACCTTGTCGCCTTGAACGTGACCGACGATCTCGGCCTTGATGGTTGCCTTTACGTCTTTGCCTACGGTGAGGGTACCATCAGCGTCAACGAGGAGGACGTCTCCGAATTCCACTTTGTCACCTGCATTGCCTGCAACGCGGGGAACGTACAATGTTTGGTCCTTCTGGACTTTAAATTGTTGGCCGGCGATTTTTACAACTGCGAACATAAAATTTTCAAATTTTGTACGATCCTGACTGGATCGGATATTAGGGCTGCAAAGGTAATGTAAATCCGGGAATAAATAAGAAAGAAAGGGCGGAAAAATGTGGCTGGGAGCGCAAAAATAAGGGTTTGGGGTGAGACTTTGGCGAGGTTCGGAATGGAGGTTGGCGAGGCGGGGGTGGAAGGGGTTGGGAAAGAAGGGGTTAGGGGGGTGTGGACCGTGGGTGGGGACTGGGGGCCGCCTGGAGGTTGCGGGAGATGGGGAATGGAGGGCCGGACTGACGGCTGAGAGGATGGGGGGCGACCTGACGGCCGGGGGAACTGGTCCAAGGGGCATTTTATTGTCTATTGGCCATTTTCATGTAGGTTTAGTGCGCATAGTAATGTCTTTTCAAAGGTGCGCATGAACCTAACAGGGCGGGGGGATGGCTGCCGGGCCGGGGGAACTGGTCCAAGGGGCATTTTATTGTCTATTGACCATTTTCATGTAGGTTTGCCGGCATGAATATGAAGATTAAATCACTTCTAGCAAGACCATTTGCATCATATATATATAAGTCCATTCAGAAGGGGATGACGACGGCGGTGAGCGACCAGGAGACCATTTTAAAAGACCTGTTGCGGGTGGGGAGCAAGACGGCATTTGGAGAGGAGCATCGGCTGGGGGAGGTAAAGACTTACGAGGAGTTCAAGCAGGCGGTGCCGGTCCGGGATTATGAGCAGTTTGCGGGATATATTGGTCAAATCAAGGAGGGACGTCACAATGTGCTGTGGCAGGGTAAACCTATCTATCTGGCGAAGACTTCGGGTACGACGAGCGGGATCAAATACATACCCATCTCCAAAGACTCCATCTCAAACCATATTAATACGGCGCGTAATGCGCTCCTTTGCTATATGGCCTCGACGGGGAATATGGCTTTTTCCGATGGGAAGATGATCTTTCTTTCGGGGAGTCCGGAGCTGGAGCGGATCGCGGGTATTCCTACGGGGCGGCTGAGCGGGATCGTCAACCACCATGTGCCGCGTTACCTCCGCACGAACCAGCTGCCTTCCTATGAGACGAATTGTATCGAGGACTGGGAGACGAAGCTGGACAAGATCGTGGAGGAGACGCTGAACCAGGATATGACATTGATCAGCGGCATTCCGCCGTGGGTGCAGATGTATTTCGACCGACTGAACGAGAAGACTGGCAAGCCTATAAAAGATATATTCCCTAACTTCTCTGTGCTGGTGCATGGAGGGGTCAATTTCGAGCCCTATAAGGCGAAGCTGTTTGACAGCATTGGTAAAAAAATAGATACGATAGAGACTTTTCCGGCTTCGGAGGGTTTTTTCGCCTTTCAGGATGTGCGTGATGGGGAGGGGCTGTTATTAAATACCAATAGCGGGATATTCTTTGAATTCATACCGGTGGGAGAGTTCGGGAAGGAGAACCCGGAGCGGCTGAGCCTGAAGGATGTGAAGGTGGGAGAGAACTATGCCCTTATCGTGAGCACGAATGCGGGACTGTGGGGGTATAGTATTGGCGACACGGTCCGATTTGTCAGTACGGAGCCTTATCGGCTGGTGGTGACGGGGAGAACGAAACATTTTATATCCGCATTTGGAGAGCATGTGATTGGGGAGGAGGTGGAGTACAGCCTGATGAAGGCGGCGGAGGAAGAGGGGCTGCACATCACGGAATTCACGGTGGCGCCTATGATCCAGCAGGGTGATGGCAAGTCCTATCACGAGTGGTTCGTCGAATTCGAGAACAAACCATCGGACCTGGCCCGGTTTGCTACAAAAGTTGATGCCAACCTACGCAATAAAAACATATATTACGACGATCTGATCACGGGAAATATCCTGCAACCTCTTCAGATCCGTGCCGTCAAGAGACATGGTTTTATCGATTATATGAAATCGGTAGGAAAGCTGGGAGGTCAAAACAAAGTACCCCGGCTGAGCAATGACCGGAAACTGGCGGGTGAACTGGAAAAATACATTGAGTAAAATGTCAAACGGCGTAACTAAAAAACGTGTTGCTATATTCGGATCGACGGGATCGATCGGCCGGCAGGCCCTGGAAGTGATTGATGCCAATCCATCACTTTTTAGCGTGGAGGTATTGACGGGACAGTCCAATGACGACCTGCTGATCCGGCAGGCCTTGCATTTCAAGCCGGATGTGGTGGTGATCGGGGATGAGAAGAAATACCCGAAAGTGCGGGAAGCGCTGTCGGCGGAGCCTGTCAAGGTCTTTGCCGGCGAAAAGGCCCTGGAAGAGGTGGCGGCTATGGACAACTATGACATCATGCTGGCGGCTATCGTGGGTTTTGCGGGTCTGCGCCCTACGCTGCAGGCCATTAATAACGGTAAGGCGGTGGCCCTGGCCAATAAAGAAACACTGGTGGTGGCGGGAGATATCGTCATGCAAAAGGCGATCGAGAAACGTGCGCCTATTATCCCGGTGGACTCGGAACATTCTGCCATCTTCCAATGTTTGGTAGGGGAAACCCGCAGCCGGATAGAAAAGATAGTGCTTACTGCAAGCGGAGGGCCTTTCCTGGGAAAGAAACCTAACTTTCTGGTGAATGTAAAAAGGGACCATGCGCTGCAGCATCCGAACTGGAATATGGGGGCCAAGATCACGATCGACTCGGCCACGCTGATGAATAAGGGTTTGGAGATGATCGAGGCCAAATGGCTTTTCAATCTGCAGCCGGACCAGGTACAGGTGATCGTCCATCCCCAGAGCATCATCCACAGCATGATCCAGTTCGAGGATGGGAGCATCAAGGCGCAAATGGGGCTGCCGGATATGAAACTGCCGATACAGTATGCGTTGTCGTTCCCGCGGCGGATCGCCAGCAATTTCCCCCGCTACGACTTCCGGAAGCCGGGGACCTTAACATTCGAGGAGCCGGACGTGAAGACTTTCCGGAATCTGACACTGGCTACCGAGGCCCTGTTCAAGGGGGGGAATCTTCCCTGTGTGCTGAATGCGGCCAATGAGATAGCTGTATTCGCCTTTTTACGCAACAGGATAGGGTTCCTGGACATGACGGACCTGGTGGAGCGTACGATGCAGCAGGTGAGTTTTATCGAGCATCCTACCCTGGAAGAATATTTTGAAAGCGATGGGGAGGCCCGTAACTTCGCCGCGTCCCTAATTAAGCTGTAAAACTTATGATACTATTAGCAATCGACTGGTCAGCAGTTGGCATCAAGATACTGCAATTCATCTTATCGTTCTCTATACTGGTAGTGCTGCATGAGCTGGGACATTTTCTTCCGGCACGCTGGTTCAAATGCCGGGTGGAGAAGTTCTATCTCTTTTTCAATCCCTGGTTCTCCATATTCAAGAAGAAGATCGGCGAGACGGAATATGGTCTTGGCTGGATCCCTTTTGGGGGATATGTAAAGATCTCGGGTATGATCGACGAGAGCATGGACAAGGAGCAAATGAATCTGCCTCCACAGCCTTATGAGTTCCGCAGCAAGCCGGCCTGGCAGCGTTTGATCATCATGCTGGGCGGGGTAACGGTGAATGTGATACTGGCGCTGGTCATCTTTATCATGATCATGTGGATATGGGGGGAACGTTATATACCCGTAGCGAACCTGAAGTATGGCGTATCGGTGGACAGCCTGGCTACGAAGATCGGGATGCAGGAAGGCGATAAGATCCTGGCGGTGGCGGGTAAACCCCTGGAAAGAGTGGGCACGACGGGGTCGGAGATCATCATGAATGAAGCGAAGAGCCTTACCATCGAGCGGAACGGTCAGCGGATGGAGCTGGCGATACCGGCGGGATTTATCAACCAGCTGAACAAGAACAGGCTGGGGGGCTTCACCTATATAAAATACCAAATGGTGGTGGATACGATCGTGAAGGAAGCTCAATTCACGGGACCTGCGCTACAGAAAGGGGATACGATGCTGACGGTGGCGGGCATGCCGGCCTATTGGTATGTGGATATGGGGAAGGCGCAGCGTTATTTGGATAAGAACAAGCTGACGACAGTGGCCGTGACGGCGTTGCGTGGTACCGATACGATCCGGACGACCATTGCGGGGGTAAAAGACTGGAATATTCACGTATATTATAAGGACCCGGAAGATATACTGGGCTATAAGCATATAACCTATACGCTGCCACAGGCGATACCTGCAGGGGTGAAGAAGAGCGTGCAGACGTTGACGAACTATATCCGCAATCTGCGGCTGCTGTTCACGTCCAAGGAAGTGAAGGCGGAGGATTCGCTGGGGAGCGTGGTCAGCATTGCGAATGTGTTCCCGCCTGTGTGGGACTGGCAGGCTTTCTGGACATTGACGGCGATATTCAGCATCCTGCTGGCGTTTATGAATGTGCTGCCGATACCGGCGTTGGATGGGGGGCATGCGCTCTTCACGCTGGTGGAGATGATCACGGGTCGTAAACCGAGCGATAAATTCATCGAGTATGCGCAGATGGTGGGGATGATACTGCTGTTCGCATTGATGGCGTATGCGCTGGGGCTGGATATATTCAGGATTTTCAGGAAATAGGGCACCGCCTTGATCATATGAGAAGCCCCCGCTGTAGCGGGGGCTTTATTTATTTTTGGAATGTCTGGCAGGGGCAGTCATACACGAACTGCGCGAGCGTGGTCTGGTAATGGTAGAAATAGTAGTATATCGAACTGCTATTGGTGAAGTCCAGCAAGGTGGGGAGGCCATAGACGTTGTAAGAAGTCGCCGTAAAGGGGTTGTGCGGGCTATATGATCTGTTCAGGAACATCCATACTTTATTGGTCAGGTTGAGGTTTATCTTGTCATCGTACGTCACGCCGGGCTCGCTGCCATCGGGATTGTAGGTGAATGTCTGGACGACCGGCGTCGGATTTTCTGGGAGGGAGGATAGTGTTGTGCTCTTTATGAGTCTGCCTTTGGCGTCGAATTCGAGGACGGAGGTCCATACTGAAAGAGGTGATCATTTGTTTGATCTGGCACAAGCCGGCCAGGTCCTGGGGATGTTTTTCGTAATAGTTAAAGTCCTTTCGACAGCTTGAAAGGATAAACAGGCATAGTGCTAGTGATGCTGCGGTGAAGGGAGTAGATGAGGTTTTCATGATTAGTAGTTTTAAAGAATGACTCAAGATACAGTTGGGCGGGAGCCAAAGTCAACGGTGAAAACACCCATATTGGGTGCTGTATGACTGCATTCGTACAAAGGATGTGCGAAAACGAACGGGTCTACAGGATGTGGTGATCATAATGTTTTTGTTATCACCGGATTGCGCTACTGGCATGGGTGTTGAGGGTCCGATGTTATGAATTATACCAAAACTGCATGGCGGGCCATTAAGGGCCATCGGGCTTACAGCATCATCAATATACTGGGCCTGACACTGGGTATTGCATCGTGCCTGGTGATCTTTTTAGTGGTGAAATATGAGCTGGGCTACGATAGATGGTTTAAAAAATCGGATCGTATCTACCGGGTGACCCTCAATGGAATAGACTTTAATCCAAGCGTATCGATGGCGGTGGTCCCGGCGATGCGTAATGACTTTCCCGAGCTGGAGGCTGTATCGCAGGTATTGTTCCAGCAATCGATGATGATAAAGGTAGGGGAGAACACCCGGTACCAGGAAAGATCGTTTGCCTTTGCCGATGAACAGTTCACCAACGTATTCGACCAACAATGGCTGGAAGGTAATCCTGCTACGGCCTTATCGGCGCCCAATTCGGTGGTGCTGACGGAAAGTGTGGCGCATAAATATTTTGGCGGCAAGGAGGCGATGGGGCAGGTGATCAATGCGGACAATACCTATAATCTCAAGGTGACGGGTGTTATCAAAGATCTGCCGGGCAATACTCATTTGCCCTTCAGCGCCCTGATGTCCCTGGCAACGATAAAGAACGATATAAGGGGTATGCTGTCCAACTTCTACTCGATACCCTCAGGAGGCTTTGCCTATATTGTCTTACCGGAGAACTATCCTGTGAGCCGGCTGGAAAAAAGGATGAAGGCTTTTATTGCCAAGAACTGGGGAAATGATCTAGCGAAAGAATGCAATATGCCGTTGCAACCGCTGAAGGATATCCATTTCGATCAACGCTATATTGACAACTCGATCAGCTATACCACTTCTAGAGAGACTTACTGGGGGCTGGCGTCTATTGCGGCGCTTATCATTATCATCGCGTGTATCAATTTTATGAACCTGTCGACAGCGCAGGCCATCAAGCGTGCCAAAGAAGTAGGGGTCCGGAAGGTGCTGGGTTCCACCCGCCGCCAGCTGATCGCGCAATTTCTCGGTGAGACGGCGGTGATGACCTTCTTTTCCCTGGTGCTGGGTGTGTTCTTTACATGGCTGTTCCTGCCACAGGTGGTGGAATGGCTGGATATAAAAATTAATATTACGCAGCTGATGCAGCCATCGGTGATCAGTGTGGCGCTGGGTCTTACGGTGGCGGTGGTCCTGCTGGCGGGTTTGTATCCTGCGTTCGTACAATCCGCCCTTAGGCCCGCGGTGTCATTAAAAAGCAAGGCATCGTTGACATTCCGGGGGTTGACCCTGCGAAAAAGCCTGGTAGTGGTACAATTTGCCATCTCACAGGTCATGATCGTCGGAACGCTGGTAGTGGCTTATCAAATGGACTTTTTTCAAAACAGGAATCTTGGCTTTAATAAGGATGCGATTATTTCTTTTAATATCCCGGACCAGTCAAAGACAGCCTTGTTACAACAGGCGCTGACCAATAATCCGGGCGTAAAACGGATGAGCTTCTCTTCGGGCGCACCTGGTTATAACAATGCTACGAGCTTTATTTCGCCTGAGCTGGGTATTACGAAGATGGATGTTACTACCCTCAAATTCATCGATGAGCCGTATCTCAAGTTTTTCGATATGAAACTGCTGGCGGGTGAAAATATAAGGCGTAATACTTTTACGTGGAAAGATACGGCGTTTGATGGGGTGGTAAATGAAACCATGATCCACAAATTAGGTATTCAGGATCCCCGGCGGGCAATTGGCAAACACATCGTATTGAATGGGAGATGGTATACTACCATCGTCGGGGTGATACAGGATTTTCAGGATGAATCCAAGCATAAGAAAATAAGACCCTGTGCGATGATCTATCGTGCCGATAATTTTTATTCGGCCTGTGTAAGGCTGCAGCCGGCGGAGATGCGTAAGACCATTGCGGCGATCGGTAAGTCCTGGTCGGCCCTTTTCCCGGATCAGCTGTTCAGCTATGAATTCCTGGATGAGCATATTGCGGCCTGGTACAGGCAGGAACAAAAGGAATATGTGGCATTTAAGCTGTTCTCGGCGGTGGCCATCCTGATCGGCTGTCTGGGCTTATATGGGCTGGTGGCGTTCGCTGCGGCACAGCGTACAAAGGAGGTAGGGATACGGAAGGTGCTGGGGGCTTCGTTGTCGGACATCGTGGTGCTGTTCTCCAGGGAATTCGTGCTGCTTATTCTGCTGGCTTTCGTCCTTGCGGCGCCGGTGGCGTATTATGTGATGCATAACTGGCTGCAAAGCTTTGCTTACCAGATAAGCATTGGTCCTGCTATCTTTATCCTGGCCATCCTGGCGTCTTTTGTCATTGCGGGGAGCACGATCGCCTGGCAGGCAATAAAGGCAGGGGTGGTCAATCCGGTGCAATCGCTGAAGAACGAGTAGTGAGCGCCCCGGCCAGTGCTGTTGCTGAGGAGCGAACAGATGCACACTACCGATGGATCCTCCAGACAGTTAATGAATAAGGCGGCAATGTCTCGTTCAGCAGGTTGCTTGCGGGAACTGCGGCTGTGACTGTTACGGGTGCGGCCTTGTCGCCGGGGGAGCCCTGTAACACTGACTTCTCCATCTGCCGGTGTTTTGCGAGATCACCCAGGTCCAGCTTGACGGTGGTGGCAAGGGGCAGGAGATTCACCATCTTTACGAACACGATGTCATTGATAGTGTCGCGGACTATGGAGACACCCAGGCGCTTACGCACTGCCTGGTTGTCTCCTGACAATTGGACGGTGGAGGACAGGTATTCGTTGCCGGCATTATTGCCAAATAATTTCTGCACCTCATAGTTGACCGTGGGTCTGATCTCTGTGTTGCTGAAATAGATCAGGTCGGGATTCCATTGAGTATGCTTTTCCCTGGCGAGGAGGGGCGCATAAGAGGCCATTTGCACTACATCCCCGTTGCGTTCGAGATTGGTCAGGTATAATGCTTCGGAAAGGGCATTGAACAATGTATTGCCCCAGGATGCATATTCACCGAGGTAGACCTTTGGCTTTGTACGGTCGTAATGATCATAATAATCCTGGTTATTGATGAACCAGCCCGGGCTTTCATAATAATGCTCGTCTACCATGGGGACCTTTAGCTTACTGGCCAGGGTCCAGCCCTGCTCATAATCGGTGCCCTCATAAAAGGGGCCGACGGTGCCGATGACGGTGATCTCGGGATGCTGTTGCCGGACGGCCTTATAGATCATGGTAAAACGTTCTTCAAAGATGTCGGAGATCAGGTCTTCGTTGCCGATGCCGATGTATTTCAGGTGGAAGGGAGCGGGGTGACCGGCCTCTGCACGCAGCTTGCCCCATTTAGAGGTCGCTGGTCCATTGGCCCATTCCACGAGGTCGAGGATATCCTGTACATACTGGCCCATTTCATTCATCGGCAAGCCGCCCTGCTGGCCTCCGCCCTTTGCGGTGAGGGATGAGTTCTGACAGGGTACTCCGGCAGCGATGACGGGCAGGGGCTCTGCGCCAATGTCCTCACAATACTGGAAATATTCAAAGAATCCCAACCCGACGCTCTGATGATAGCGCCAGATATTCGGCTGGGGTTTTCTTGCTTCAATAGGACCGACGGTATTCTTCCAGCGGTAAATATTATCCAGTCCATCTCCATGCGACACACAACCGCCGGGGAATCGGATGAACCTGGGATGGATGGCGGCGATGGTTTCTGCCAGATCGGCCCGCATGCCATTGCTTCTTCCTTTGAAAGTATTTTTAGGGAAGAGCGAGACCATATCCAATAACAGGCGACCGGCGTCAGCCATTTGCAGCTCGAGCCTGGCATCGGGGGCGTCGGCGGCGGCCGTGAGTTTCGTCGTGTATTTCTGCCATTGCTGTGTATGGATCTGTATATCGGCTTGTGCGAGTACGCTGCCATCCTGTGCTACGAGCTTTACCAGCAGGCCGGTGCTTTTTCCATCGGCATTCCTTGCGAAAAGGGAAAGCTCGTATTCTCCGCCTTGTTTCAGGGGAATGCCATCATAGCCGCTGTTGATCAAGGCGCCTCCGGAGGAAGCTGCATCCAGCACGGCATAATGGGGGTTGTTTGGATGCAGGGGCGTGGCGCTATCGATGGTAAAGCTGACTCCGTTTGCTGTCCAGGAATTTTTGCTGTTCCAGGCGCTGTCATGATATTTTCTGTCGGCGGGAGTGTATTCAAAATCCCGATTTTGCAGGAGCTCGGCATACAGACCTCCGTCGGCGGCGTAGTTGATATCCTCGAAGAAAACGCCAATCAGACGATCGGAGATGGGCTTGCGGCTTTCGGGCTTGAGGGTGATGGCGGCGGTGAGTGATGATATGCCAGCAAACCGGATACTGTCATTTTTCGGGGATTCTTCCCTGGCCTGGTCAGCTTTGTGCTGCTTTGCCAGAGAGAATTGGGTCAGCCTGTCGACGACCTGCCGCGGGACTTTGCTTATAGTGCCGGCGATGGGGCCGGCCGGGAGGGAGACGGTTGTCCTGTCATCCTTGTATTTCCTGGCGGGGATTGGGATGGCAGGGGTGAAAACCTTAAAGTCTTTGGTGGTTGTCCTGAAGTACTGATCGCCGGAGAGAAAAGCAATGGAATATTCTTTGCCAGCCTTGTTATAACGTACGACGGGCTGGCGGAAGCTTTGGCTTTGTTTGAGGTAAGGGTAACGTTGTCTGCCCCAATCGATGAGGTTAGTGGAAGTGACAGCGGCAAACTGATTGAGGGATCCATTAAGGCTCCAGACACATCGCCATTGACCGCCGGGGTCCTGAAAAAGATAGGGGCTGTTCATTTGTTTTTGGGAACCCCATTCACCATAGTCACATTTTACATAACCGTATTCATTGCCTACGAGGTTCCATGTTTTTTTATCGGCGCTCCACGCAAAATGCAGTCCGCTGTGTCCATTGTCTTTGGGGGTAGCATAGGAGAACAGGTAGACCGAGTCAGGCTCGTTCATCAGGTCCTTTGAATGCCAGACCAGCAGACCGGGGGTATAATAAAAAGAGGAATGGGTCATATAATAATCCGCTCCTTCCCGAATGATGGAGGGGTCGGGGTAGTCGCCGGATAGAATGGGGTGTGGGTAAATCTGGGCCTGACTGGATGGGGGTTGGGACTGACCTTGCTGGGATGTCAGGAGAACCAGGGCAAAAAAAAGTACTTTCTTCACTTCATTATTGTTTTGGCTAAGCAATATTAATAAATGTCAAGATAACATATATTCGGCTATTCGCTGAATATTTTTTTC
>Ga0105239_10005007_pt1 | contig 15640 bp, 22 predicted proteins | sample KBSC44metaG_FD_92761 | JGI IMG/M metagenome (GOLD analysis project Ga0105239, IMG submission 92761) | Corn rhizosphere microbial communities from Kellogg Biological Station, Michigan, USA - KBS C4-4 metaG | ecosystem: Host-associated > Plants > Roots > Rhizosphere > Soil | place: Michigan, USA...
AGCGCGCTGCACGTTGCAGCCTGGCATTTCTGGGAGCGCAATCCGCAGAGCGACGAATACCTGCGGCGCTTGATCGACGCGTGCCATCGCAATGCCATCCAGGTCTATGCCTGGCTGGAACTGCCCCACGTGAGCGACGCGTTTTGGGACCAGCACCCGGAGTGGCGCGAAAAAACCGCGCTGCAACAAGATGCCCAGCTCGACTGGCGCAAGCTGATGAATCTGACCAATCGCGACGCCTTCGCGGCCGCCTCGGAGGGCGCCCGCGACCTGCTTACGAGCTTCGATTGGGATGGCGTGAATCTGGCGGAACTGTATTTTGAATCGCTCGAAGGGCATGAAAATCCGGCGCGTTTCACACCGCTCGATGCCGACGTCCGCCGGGAGTTTCAGCACACTGCGGGATTCGACCCGCTCGATCTGTTCGATGCCCAGTCGCCGCGCTCCTGGCAGAAGAACGCGCCGGGCCTCGCCAAGTTCCTGGAATTTCGCGCACAACTCGCCCAGCGCCAGCAGACCGAATGGATCGAGCAGATCGAGAAGCTGCGCCGCGTAAAACCCCAGTTGGATTTATCGCTTACGCATATCGACGACCGCTTCGATACCAGCATGCGCGAAAAACTGGGCGCCGACGCCACGCGCGTGCTGCCTCTGCTCGCGCAGCACGACTTCACATTTCTCATTGAAGACCCCGCCACCGTCTGGAATTTGGGGCCGCAGCGCTATCCCCAGATCGCCGCGCGCTATGCGCCGCTGACGCCTTCCCAGGAAAAGCTCGCGATCGACGTCAACATCGTCGACCGCTATCAGGACGTCTATCCCACCAAACAACAAACCGGCGCGGAATTGTTTGAGCTGGTGCACGCTGCATCCAACTCCTTTCCGCGCGTGGCGTTGTACTTTGAAGCATCCATCGCCCGCTGGGACCTGCCTCTGCTCGCCTCCGCTGCCGCCGCCGTCGGGCGCGCCGAGCAAGTAAACGGAAAGCTGGTGGTGGAATCGCGGCGCGGTGTGGGAGTGCCGCTGCAGGGGCTGGGGCCGGCGTTAGTGGACGGAAAGCCATGGCCCATCGCCAGCGATGACACCCTCTGGCTGATGCCCGGCGCGCACGTGATCGAGCCTGCGCCGCGAACTCCAGCCCTGCCTATGCGTATTCTCGATTTCAATGGCGATCTGAAGATGGCCCGCGGCACGCCACAGGGCGTCGAGTTCGCGTATCAAAGTTCAGCGCGGGCGATGGCGCTGCTGGAGCGTGCGCCGTCGAAACTGCAAATCGATGGCATTGAACGCACCCCGGATATCGCGCACATGATGGCGGGAAGCGTGCTTCTGCTTCCGCGCGGTCAGCACTACGTCAGCTTGAGCAAATAGACCGCGCCCGCTCGAAAACCTCGCGCAGCATCGCCGCCGTCAACTTGCCGGTGGAGGTATTCTGCTGGCTGGGATGATATGAGCCCACGAGAACCGCCGCTCCGGGAATCTCATACCGCACATTGTGGCCGAACGCGTACCCTGCGCGGCTGCGAATGATGCCGCCGTCGCGCAGGATACCGAGATACGCGTCGAACGCCAGCTTACCCAGCGCCACCACGCATTTCAGATTCTTGAGCAGTGTAAGCTCGCGTTCCAGATACTGCCGGCAGGTGTGGAACTCCTCGAGTGTCGGCTTGTTGTCCGGTGGAGCGCAGCGCACCGCAGCAGTGATATACGCATCCGTCAGCTTCTGGCCGTCGCCGCGCGCTTGGCTTCCGGGCTGTGACGCGAATCCGGTTTCATACAGCGCACGATACAGAAAATCGCCGGAGCGGTCGCCGGTAAACATGCGGCCGGTCCGATTGCCGCCGTGCGCCGCCGGCGCCAGGCCAATAATGAGCATCTTTGCCCGCGGATCGCCAAAGGGAGGCACCGGCTTCCCCCAGTATTCCCACTCGCGATAGGCGCGCCGCTTTAGTTCCGCCATATTACGGCAGTGCGCCGTCAGGCGCGGGCAAGCGGTGCATGCCACCACCTCCTCCGCCAGAATTTGCAGCGGGCTTTTAGGCATCGCGAAGCTCCCGCCCGTTTTCCTCGGCCAGCTTGCGATAGAGCGCCGCCAATTCCGGCAATCCTACCTGCTCCGCGCGCAGCCGCCCTTCCGCGAGCGCGTCGATGGTCTTCAAGCCGTAAACCGCGCCCAGATTATTGCGCAGCGTCTTGCGCTTGTGGCGGAAGCAGTGCTGTGCGAACTTCAGAAACGCCGCGACATCCGTGACCCCCAGATCCGCCCCGGCATCTCGCGGTGTCAGCCGCACCACCGCGCTATCCACCTTCGGTTGCGGCCGGAACGCCTCGCGACCCACCGGGAACAAGATCTCCGCGCGTGCGCGCGTCTGCACCAGCACGCTCAGATAGCCGAAGTCTCGCGTGCCCGGCCCGGCGGCGATGCGCTCCGCCACTTCCGCCTGCACCAGAAATACGGCCCGCTCCCACGCGCCATTCAGATTGAACACCCGCTCCAAAATCGGTGAAGTAATATAGTACGGCAGATTCCCGGCAATCACGGGCCGCTCCGCCACCGCCCCGAAATTGGCCTTCAGTACATCGCCTTCGATCAGTTCCAGGCGCCCCGCCACGATCGCTTCGTGAAACTTCTGGCGCAGATAATGCACCAGCACTGCATCTACTTCAATGGCGATCACCCGTTCGGCCCGTTCGAGCAACGGCTCGGTCAGCGCGCCGCGCCCCGCGCCAATTTCGATCGCCGCACGCGCGCCTGGGCCGCAAGCTGCGTCCGCGATTCGATCCAGGATAGATTTGCGGGTAAGGAAATGCTGCCCGAAGCGGCGCCCCAGAGGTTACCCTCTCACGTCGATACGGCTGGAGTGGAACCACAGCCGCATCTTGGACATCATGGGCTGGCCGAAAGTAGTGGCCGGAGTGAAATTAGAAAATACCAGTGCGTTCTCCAGACGTCTCCGCATCTGCGGATTCGCCAGCACATTCGCGCCCGCCACCACCGCGTAATCCGACATGCGGCCCTGCTCATCTACCGTCACATCCACCACCACGTCGGTATCGCCCACACTGAAAGGCGCCATGCTTTTGACCGCCACTGGGGTGTTGAGGACCGTGGGCACGTCGGCATCACTGTTCGACAGCAGCGGGTAAGCCGGCACCACGAACATGCTGAACAAAACCACTGTCGAGAACACACCGCCCGCGAACGGCAGCGCCAGCGACAAAACCACATTATCCACGAATAACCGTGTGCTTTCCCGCCAGGTATTCCAAATCGCGCTCAAGTTGCGGTGCTCCAGTCGCCGCCGCCGCTCCCGCGAAGCGATTACCCGTAACGAAGTCCGCAGTTCCGCCGGCGGGACCTTCACGGAAAGACTCCGCAGCGCCTCGCCAAGTAAGTCCGGGTTCCGCAGATTGCCGGGATGGTATCTCATTCCGCCACCGCCGTTGTCGGATTCCAGCCGGCTGGTGCACTCTCCCGCCGCAGATGTTCGGTCAAGCGCTGCCGCAGCGCTTCCCGGCCGCGCAAAATTCGGGATTTCACCGTGCCCAGCGAAGTCTCCAGAATCTCGGCGATCTCTTCGTAACTCAAACCTTCCAGCTCGCGCAGCACCAGCGCGGCGCGATAATGCGGATTGATCTCCGCGAGCGCGGCTTCGATCAGCGTCTCCCGCTCATGATCCATCGCCAGTTCCATCGGCGAACGGGCCGGATCCGGCAGCCAGTCCAAAAAGTTGTGGGCCTCGCCGCGTGCCGGCTCGAGCGCTACTTCCTGGCCGCGATGCCGTCCGAACCAGCGCCGGTGATTGCGCGACTCGTTGACCGCAATGCGGTAAATCCAGGTCTTCAGCGAGCTTTGCCCGCGGAAGGAGTGCACGTTCCGGAACACCTTGAGAAAAACTTCCTGCACTACGTCGGGCGCGTCGCCGGGATCGTTGGTAAGGCGGCTCACCAGGTTATAGATCGGATGCTCGAAGCGTTCGATTAGAGCTTCGTAGGCGGATTCATCGGCCTCGCACAAGCGGGCGATCAACGCCTGTTCCTCCTGCGCAATTCCCGCTGGGCTTGCCTTCCCGGCGTCAATCCCGGCATCGAACTGGAAGCCAACCGTAGTGTGAGCCACAAGCGTACCGCTCATCCAGTGTACCGCCTCCAACAATACCGTAGACACCGCCGCCGCGCCAAAGGTTCCCTGGCGGCCCGCCTGCATTTCACCGCCCGCCCGAAACCCGGCAAACGAACCCCGCTGCCGTGCGCGTTTCTACCTCTTTTGATACAATTACTTATAGAGCTTACGAAAGAAGGTCCCGTCTCTTATGGCCAGCAAACCCGCCTTCGCCCAGAGTGCGCAGGTCGATCACCCCAAGTTCGGTTTAGGCAGCGTCCTCTCCTGTAACGAAGAATATATCGTTATCAAGTTCGATGACCATGGCGAAAAGAAATTCGTTCTCTCCATCGTGATGCCGAACCTTAAGAAGAGTGACCGCGTGCCGCCTGCCGAGAAACGTCGCAGTTCCAAGAAGAAGGTGGCTGCAACCGCAGCCCCCGCCACGCCAAAAAAGTAATGTAAAGTCACTAGGCGGGTCGCATTCGTGGCTGCTCCACCCCTATAAACCGACCGCTTTCTTCTGGACCGACGCCTCTAACAATCGATAGCTCTCCCTAAACGCCCGTGCGAGACTCGCCAGCGGCTCGCGCGGGTCGGTCGCGGCGTCGATTTCTCCATGCTCCAATGGCGCGTGATCCTTCTCGAAAATGTAGATCAGCCGTCCGCCCGGACCCATGGAAAACCGCACCGCATCGGTTTCCATACGGTTCGGGAAATGTTCGCAGCGTTCCCGCGCGTAGCCCCAATTGCACACCTCGCGCTGGGTGGTTTCCGCAGGCTGCTCCGCACATCCGGCCGTGCACTCACCGGCCCACGCGTTCCCCAGGGGCAGCCGTGGAGCCGGGTCCCAGCCGCCTGCATCCAGCCGGCGCACGGGTTTGAAAAACGGACATGCCATCTGAATTTACGCTAAGCGGTATCCTAGCAGATAAGTGACCCCGCGCATCCAGCTTCTGGAACAAATTCTGGCCCAGGACCCTGCCAGCAAACTCGCCCGTTACGGTTTGGCGATGGAATACGTCAACACAGGCGAATGGGCGCGCGCGATTCCGGAATTCGAAGCCGTGCTGGTCACCGATCCGGGTTATTCGGCAGCCTACTATCACGGCGGTCAAACGCTCGAAAAGCTGGGCCGGCTGGACGAAGCGCGCGAATTCTACCGTCGCGGCATCGCCGCCACGCGCGACCCGCACGCGCTGGGAGAACTCGAAGCCGCGCTGAGTATACTGGGGGATTAACATTGGGATGAGCCTTTCCCAAGAGGTTGCCGTGCGCCGTATTCAATATCTGCTCCTGACCCTGTGCGCCGCCGCGCTGCCTGCCCTGCCGCAGGCCGCTCCCCCGCCGCACATCGCTAAACCGCCGGTCCGCCGGCCGCGCGCCGCTTCGAATAGCAGCGAGAGCCAGTTGGACGGTAATGAGGCGCTCTTCACCGTGCTCGCGGCCATCAACGCCGCTGGTTACGACGATCAGATCAATGCCGCTTCCACCCACGTCTTCCGCCATACGCTGCGCACCGAGCTTGCGGCCCGCAACCTCGACAGCGTTTTTGAGCTCAAGCGCTTTTTCCGCGACCACAAAGTCGGCGATCCTACCGCTGAGCTGAACCGCTACATCTCCTACGCCCTGCTTATTAAAGGGCCGCCCCTCTTCGACTATCGCGATCCCGACATGGTGCGTCCGCCCGATGCCACCTCGATCGAGGGCCTGTCCCCGCTGCTCGCGGCCTTCTATAAAGAAGCCGGCCTGCACGAGTTCTGGCAGCGCGCCCAGCCCTTCTATGACCAGGTGATCGAGCAGTATCACGAACCGGTCGTCAATGCCATCCTGCAGGCCAATGCCTATGCGCGCAACACTACCAGCGGCTATCTGGGACGCCATTTCCAGATATATGTCGACCTGTTGGGCGCGCCGAACCAAGTGCAATCGCGCAGTTTCGCCGACGACTATTTTGTGGTGGTGACTCCCTCGCCAGAACCCCAGATCGACGGCATCCGCCACGCCTACCTGCACTTTCTGGTAGACCCTCTGGGCATCAAGTTCTCCGACGACATCAATAAGAAGCACGCCCTGGGCGATTACGCGCTCGGCGCCGCCGCGCTTGACGATCACTATAAGACCGATTTCGTGGATCTGTCCACAGAGAGTTTGATCAAAGCCATCGAGAGCCGCCTGGACCGCCGCCCGGCGGAAGCCGAGCAGGCACTGAAAGAGGGTTTTGTGCTGGCCCCGGCGCTGGCCGAGCAGCTTGCGGTCTACGAAAAGCAGGACGCGGCGCTGCGTCTGTATTTTCCCAATTTGTTCGCCGGCTTGGATTTCCAGCGCGAAGAGGAGCGCATGGCCCATGTGGAGTTTGCCGCTAGCCGGGCCAGCCGCACGGTGCGTCCCGCCCAAGCTGTCAAGCCGCCAGAGTTGACCGGCGCCGCCAAAACTCTGGACGACGCGGAGGAGGCTTACCGCGCCCGCGACCTTGACCGGGCCAAGCAGATCTTTCTGCGGGTGCTGGACGAAACCGCCGAGCAACCCCTGCATGCAAAAGCGTATTATGGTTTAGCGCGGGTGGCTGTGCTGCAGCGGGATCCTGAGACGGGCGATCGCCTGTTCCGCAAGGTTCTCGAATTGCAGCCGGACTCCGGAACCAAATCGTGGAGCTTGCTATATTTGGCGCGTTTGGCTGATTCGCAGGGCAATCGCGACCAGGCAGTAGAGAATTATAAGGCGGCCCTGGCTGTGCCGGACGCTCCGGACTCTGTCCGGCAAGCGGCCCTTAAGGGTGTCGGGGAAGCCTTTAAAAAGTGAAGCCTTCAAAATAACTGGAATTTACGAGGAGTAACCAATGAAGATGAAGTTTCTGATAGCCGCCCTGCTTATGGCAGGTACCCTGGCCATGGGCCAAAAGGTTAAATCCAAGGCGGAAGCCGAGGCAGTGAACGCGGTTTTAACCGCGGCCACTCCGGACCAAAAGATCGCCGCCGCTGAGAATCTGCTGAGCAAATATAAGGACACTGCATTCAAGTCCGTGGCGCTCCACTTGGAAGGTGAGGCTTACGGGCAAAAGGGCGACGGCCTCAACGCGATCGTATTCGGAGATCGCGCGATCGAAGCGGACCCCAAGAACTTCCAGGCTTTGCTGCTGGTCTCCAGTCAGCTGGCGCGAATGACCAAGGAATTCGACCTGGACAAGGACGAAAAACTGAAGCGCGCCGCCAAACTGGCTAACGACGCCGTCGCTGCTATTAACGCGGCTGAGAAGCCCAACCCCCAGCTCACCGACGATCAGTGGACCGGCATCAAGAAGGACCTGACTTCCGAAGCCCACGAGACCCTGGGCATGATCGCCACCGTCGACAAGAAATGGGACTCCGCCATTACCGAATATAAGAACGCAATCGACTCCTCGGCCTCTCCCCCCTTCACAGCTATGGTCCGGCTGATGTCGGTTTACAACAATGACAAGAAATACGATGACGCCAATGCCTTGGCCGACAAACTGCTCGCAACCGCCGGCGCTCCGGATAACCTGAAGAAAATCGCCGCGGAAGAAAAAGCTCGCGCCGCGAAAGGTAAAGGTCAGTAGAAATTCGCCGGCGCGGACACCCGAGTTCCGCTGAACTCGGTCACATGAACTCGTACATATGAGCGCGAAAACATGAGCGCGAGAGCATGAGTGTTCCTCTGGGGATACTCGAAAAAGCTCTCGGTCATACCTTTCGCGACCGCGAGTTGCTGGAACGCGCGCTCACCCATAAATCGCGGGTCTACGAGCATGCGCTCGAAGGAAAGAACGGGGCCGACAATGAGCAGCTCGAATTCCTGGGCGATGCGATTCTGGGCTTCGCCGTCAGCGCCTCGCTGGTGAGCCGCTTTGCATCGTTCCAGGAGGGCCGCCTTTCCAAACTAAAGGCGCACTTGGTGAGCGCCGCGCATCTCCACGCGGTGGCGCAGAACTTGCAGTTGGGCGATCACTTGCGGCTCGGGCGTGGGGAAGAAATGAGCGGCGGACGCGAGAAAAAGGCGCTGCTGTCGGATGCCGTCGAAGCCCTGATCGCAGCCCTCTACCTGGATGCCGGGCTCGACACGGCGTGCAAGTTCATTGAGGAACACGTCATCGGACCGGGCGCGCTGCCGGAGGACGGCCTGAACAGTACGGTTACCGACCATAAGAGCGCCTTGCAGGAGATGGCCCAGACCCTCAAACTCCCCCCGCCGCGTTATAGTATTGTCGCCGAAGCCGGCCCGGAGCATTCCAAGACCTTCACTGTGGAGGTTCGCTTGGGTAAGGATTGGGTGAGCCAGGGGCAAGGGCTGTCGAAGAAAAGCGCCAGCCAAAAGGCCGCGCAGCAAATCCTGCAACAGCTAATGGATACGGGGCGTTAGCGCACAGCGCTTCGCCGCAGAGCGCCTGTCTAGTCGACCGCGCCCCGCCAGGTATTGCCTTTTTCGTCGCGCAGCGTGACCACAAGCCCGCTCGAAATCCCGGTCAATGTTTTTCCCGTGCCATCCCGGAAGCGGTACACGATTGAGTTGTCCGCCACGGTTTCCGCCGAGCCCAGCCAGACGTTGCCGTACTCATCCTTCAGCTTAATAAAGTCACCGTGACCATAACCCGAGACGCGCGTCTTGGTTTTCTCTTCCTGAAGGTTAAAGTAACCTCCCGGTTCTCGCAGGTGTTTTTTAGGCGTGACTGCCATCTGATCTCCAAGGCCACTACGATTGTGCGACAAGTACCAGCGCATAGCCATCCGGCGAAGTATCTAGGTCGCCCCGGGTGTTTATCCTAGTATTCTATGCGCGCGCTGCTCCAAAGAGTCACCCAGGCGAGTGTGGTCGTCGAGGGCTCGGTCGTGGGCAAGATTGGTGCTGGACTCCTGGTTTTGCTGGGCGTCGCCAAGAGCGACACCGCCGCCGATGCCGCGTTTCTGGCGGAAAAAGCCATCAATCTTCGTATCTTCCCTGACCGGGACGGCAAAATGAATCTCAGCCTGCTCGAAACGCAAGGTGGCCTGCTGGCGGTCTCGCAGTTTACACTTTACGGCGATTGCCGCAAGGGCCGCCGGCCGGGCTTTGACACCGCCGCCCCCGCGGAACAGGCCCGCGAGCTCTACGAATCCTTTGTCGAGGTATCGCGCCGCAGCGGCCTTCAAGTCGAAACCGGAGTGTTCCAGGCTCACATGGAGGTCGCGCTGGTCAACGACGGCCCGGTAACATTCCTGCTTGAGACGAACCAAGGCAAGCTACCCTAGTTACAGTGATCCTCGGTTCCGGCGTAGACCTGTGTGAAGTGCCGCGCATCGAAGGCGCTGTCGCGCGCTACGGCAGCCGCTTTCTCGAACGAATTTTTACCGCCCGTGAAATCGCCTACGCCGACCGCAAGGCCAACCGCTTCGAGCGCTACGCTGCGCGCTTCGCCGCCAAGGAGGCCGGCATGAAAGCGCTGGGCACCGGCTGGCATGGCGGGATCGCGTGGCGCGACTTCGAAGTCGTGAATCTGCCTTCCGGCCGCCCCACTCTTAATTTTCACGGCCGGGCGGCCGAGGTTGCGGCGAAACTGGGAGTGCGTCACGTGGCCCTCTCCCTCACCCATACCAAAGAGCAGGCTCTGGCGATGGTGATCCTCGAAGGGGAAGCATGATCATTCGCGTCGCGAGCGCCGGTGCAGGCAGCTACCAGGTGACCGTCGAGGACGCGTCCACCACCGTGCACTCGGTGACGGTGACGCCTGAATATTTACAGAAGTTGACCGGCGGCCGTGCTTCCGCGGAAACGCTGATCGAGAAGTCTTTCGAGTTTCTCCTGGAACGCGAGAGCAACAGCAGCATTCTGCGCGCATTCGATCTGCCCGTGATCCAGCGCTATTTTCCCGAATACGAGCGCACCATCGCCTCCGCGCTGCGCCAGCCCTAACGCACGAACACAGCCACCAGCACCCCTGCGGTCACCAGGATCGCGGCCAGCACGTTCCCCGCGGTCGCCTTCTCACCCAGAAAGATAAATGCCATCACAACCGCGAGCGCCACACTCAGTTTATCGATGGGCGCGACGCGCGAAGCCTCCCCGAGTTTCAGCGCCTTGTAGTAGAACAGCCAGGAAAGGCCGGTCGCGATTGCGGAAAGCGCCAGAAAGATCATGGAATGCCGCGGGATCCGCCACACGTCGCGGGCATTGCCCTGCGCCAGCACGATCCCCCAGGCAAAGAAGACGATGATCACAGTGCGGATCGCCACTGCCAGATTGCTATCCACATCGCGCACGCCGATCTTGCCCAGAATGGCTACCAGCGCCCCGAAAAACGCCGACAAAACTGCGTACACCGCCCAGTTCGCGCCCGTAGTCATAGCTTCAGAGTATCGCTGATCTGGACCGCCACTTCGACGGATATACTGGACGCCATGCCCAAACACATTGGTATCGCCGCGGTGACGTCAGAAGGCGCGGCACTGTGTTACCGGACCATCTGCCAGGAGGGCGAAGCGCAATCCGGATATGCGCATCCCGAAGTCACGCTCCATACTTTTCCGCTGTCGGACTATATGAACGCCATCGACGCCGAAGACTGGCCCACCGTCGGCCGCCTCCTGCTCGAATCGGCCCGCAAGCTCGCGCGTGCAGGCGCGGCGTTCGCCATCTGCCCCGACAACACGGCGCATCAGGGACTCGACCTGGTGCGCGCGCAGTCGCCCATCCCCTGGCTGCATATCGCCGAAGAGGTCGCATCCGTCGCGGCCGAGCGCGGTTACCGCAAAGTTGGCTTGCTGGGCACGCGCTGGCTGATGCCAGGGCCGGTGTATCCGGCCGCTCTCAGCGCCCGCGGCATCGCCTGCGAAATTCCGGAACGTGCCGTGCGCGAGCAAATCAGCGCCTTGATCATGGAGGAATTGGTATTCGGGCGCTTCACCGCTTCTACTCGCGAATACTTCCAGCAGGCAATTCGCGTCTTTGAGCGCAGCGGCTGTGAGGCCGTCATCCTGGGATGCACCGAAATTCCACTACTGATTCGCTGCGAGGATTCCGTGCTCCCGGTCCTCGATTCTACTCGTACGTTGGCGCGCGCGGCGCTGCGCGAGGCGGCGCGAGCCGATGCCGGCCGCCCGGCTTAGACCCGGGTCATTGCTGTTCCGCAGTCATCGCCGACGGGTCCGGCACGATCCCCATTTCGATATACACCGGGCGGATCGCGCGGCGAATCTCGGGCAGCCGTCCGCGATACCAGAGCGAGGCGCACAGGCACAGCACTCCGCCCAGGATCAGTGTGTAGGGCGCGCCCATCCAGGAAGCCAGCGCGCCGGCGATCAGACTGCCGATGGGTGCGAACCCGAACACCGACATGGCGTAGAACGACATCACGCGGCCGCGCTTATCGTCGGCGACGATGGTTTGCAGAATGGTGTTGCTGGTGACGATCTGCTGCATCATGCCATACCCCGCGCCGAACATCAGCACCAGGGACCACCAGAAGGAATGCGAAAGTCCGAACAGGATTAGGGATCCGCCCAGGATGGCCGCGGCGATGCCCAGCCATTTGCCCAATCCCACCACGCTGCGGCGCATAGCAAGACCCATCGCGCAGCTGAGCGCGCCCACGCCGGTCGCGGCCGTCAGAAAACCCAGTGTATTGGCACCGCCGCCCAATACTTTAGCGGCGACGATAGGCAGCAGCACCGTGAAAGGCATCCCGATGACGCTTACCAGAGTGAGCATGAGCAGGATCCAGCGTATCGCCGGCGATGAGGTGATGTAGCGCCAGCCTTCCGCCAGCTCGTGGCCGATGTGGCGCGGCGGATTACGCAGGCCGGGAAGCAGGTTCTTCATCGCCAGCAGCGAGTACAGAACGGCGATGTAGCTGAGGCCGTCGATCAGAAAGCAGTAGCCCTCGCCCACCCAGGCGATCACCAGGCCGGCGATGGCGGGGCCTACCAAACGCCCGGCGTTGACGATGGAAGAATTCAAAGCGATGGCGTTGCCGAGCGCGGAACGGTCGTGAATCATCTGGATCACGAAGGACTGCCGCGCCGGGGTCTCGAAAGTATTGATCACCCCCTGCAAAAACGTCAAGAACAGAATCCACGGCATGTTGATGGCGTGGGTGAGGGTGAGCGCGGCCAGCGCGAGCGATTGCAGCATGGCGAGCGTTTGGGTGATCAGCATGGCACGGTGGCGATCCCAACGGTCCACCCAGACGCCGGCGATCGGCGAGAGGAATAGCGCCGGTATCTGGCTCATGAAACCGGCGAGTCCGAGCAGGAATGCGGAACCGGTGAGGCGGTAGACCAGCCAACTGGTGGCCAGTCGCGTCATCCACGTGCCGATCAGTGAGATGCTCTGCCCCGCGAAATACAGCCGGTAATTGCGTGATTGAAAGGCGGGGAACGAGAGCGTCACTTTCTTTCTATTGTCGCTGAGACTCTGCGAATCATGGCAAGATAGCAAGGTGGCAACTATGATCGATCTGCGCAGCGATACCTGCAGTCAGCCAACCGATGAGATGCGCGAAGCGATGGCGCGCGCGCCGGTGGGTGACGACGTTTATGGCGATGACCCTACCGTGAAGCAGCTGGAGGCTGAAGTCGCGGGCGTGCTGGGGGTGGAAGACGCCGTGTATGTGCCCTCCGGCACCATGTCGAATCAAATCGCGGTGCGCACCCACACTGAACCCGGCGACGCCGTGCTGCTCGACCAGGCCGCGCACATTTATATGAATGAGGCTGGCGGGATGGCGGCGCTCTCCGGCACGCTGCCGCGCCTGCTGCCGGGTGTGCGCGGGGTGTTCACCGCCGACGATGTCCGCGCGACGCTGGGAGTGCCCAGCCGCTATCCACTTTCAACCAATGCCACGCCGATGAAGCTGCTGTGCATCGAGAACACCCACAATGGCGGAGGCGGCAAGATCTGGAGTCTGGACCAAATCAAGGCCGCCACCGATGCGGCGCGGGAGCGCGGCCTCCAGACGCATCTGGACGGCGCGCGCCTGTGGAACGCGAGCGTCTCAACCGGGATTCCGGAGAAGACCTACGCGCAGTTCTTCGACAGTATCAGCGTATGCTTTTCGAAAGGACTGGGCGCCCCTGTGGGGTCGGCCTTGTGCGGAAGCCGCGAATTCATCAAACGGGCGCGGCGCTTCAAGCAGCAGTACGGCGGCGGATTCCGGCAGGCGGGGATCATCGCGGCGGGAGCGCTGTATGCTCTGCGCTGCAATCGGGCGCGCCTCGCCGAAGATCACGCTCACGCCAAGATGCTCGCCGAGGGCATTCGCGACTGCCCCGGCCTGGTGGTGGACGTCGCGGCGGTCGAGACCAACATACTGCGCTTCAAAGTCACCAGCCTCCCCGCGAGCGAGTTTGCCGACCGCCTCTCCGCCAAAGGGCTGCGTGTGTTGCCGGGCGGCCTCGACGGTATCCGAGCGATTCCGTATCTCAACATCTCGACCGCACAGATTCACGAAGCCATCGCGATTATCCGCTCGGTAACGGCGGCCGCGCACGCCGCACCAGCATGAAATGGATGATTCCAACCCTGATCCTGACGGCGGGGCTCGTGTTATCCGCGAAGATCAGTCCGGCGAAGCCGGAGTACACGCGCCGTACCCATAAAGAATGCGCGTTCTGCCATCCACCCGATTCCCGCAAGCTCACACCGGCGGGCGAGTATTTCCGGGATCATGGGGATTCGCTCAAAGGCTACCGGCCTCCCGAACAGGAAGGCAAGAAGGCCGCCGCGAAGCCTGCTAAGTAGTCGCGCGTGGGTTCGTTTGGTTGTTGGCGGGCCGCGGGATGTAGAATGTAAAACCATGAAGCATCTGATTCCGCTAACTTTATTCGCCGTAGTGCTGGCGCCCTGGCACACCGCGAGCGCGCAGAGTGGTGAGGTCACCCTGATCGCGTCCGGCGGCATTCGGGAGGCGATGGAGCAAATGATCCCCGGATTCGAGAAGAAGACGGGATACAAGGTGAAGCCGATATTCGGCACCGGACTGGTAACCAAGAAACGAGTGGCGAGCGGAGACGATTTCGACGTGGCCGTAGTGCAGCCGCCGTACCCGGCGGTGATCGCTTCGGGTAACGCTTTGGACGAGACTGCGACGCCGCTGGCCAGCTCGGCGGTGGGCGTTGCCATCCGCAAGGGCGGGCCGGCGCCGGACATTTCGACGCCCGACGCGGTCAAGCGGATGCTGCTCGCGGCGAAGTCCGTCGCGTACCCTTCAGCCGCCATCGGAGCGGCGGCGGGAGTCAGTTTCGACGAAACGCTCAAGCGGTTGGGCATCTTCGATCAAGTGCGCGCGAAGGTCAAACCCTCTACGGGCGGAAAAGCGGCGATGGCGATGGCGGCCAGAGGCGAGGTCGAGGTCGGCGTGACTTTCATGAGCGAAATGGACGTGCCCGGGATCGACGTGGTGGGTCCCCTGCCGCGCGAGATTTCGACCGCGACTTCCTTCGTGGGACTCATCTCTTCCCACGCGAAAAATCCGGCGGCGGCCAAGGCCTTGCTGGAGTACATTTCGTCGCCGGCCGCGATGGCGGTGTATAAGCGCAATCGGATGGAACCGAGCCGCTAGGGGCGTTGGGCCGGACGGCCTAGCGCGACGCCAGATCGATGCCGAGCTTCTTCAGCTCCTCGGCGTAGTAGCGCTTGTGCAGCAGATCCCACTCCTCGGTGCCTTCGGCGATCTCGCGCTTCTGGGTGCGGATCTTGGTGCGGGCGGCGCGATCCACCTTCTCTTCGGTCTGCAGGAGGTCGGTAATGATCTTGACCAGTTCCAGGCGCACGTCGTTGGGATCGCGCTTGAGGCGGAAGTCGCGGCTCTTGCGCAGAGCGGCAACGATTTTGTGCGACAGGTCATTGATCTTGTCGCGGGAGAGCTTCATCTGGTCGCCGGAATCGCGGCCGGCGGCGCGGATCACCTTGCGCTGCGTGATCAGGGTGTTTTTGATGCGGCGGAACATGTCCTGATAGCTGACACCTTCCTTGCGCATGTATTCGCTGTACTGGCTGAGCATCTCGCGGACTTCATCGTTCAACTGGTCTTCGATGGCGAGATCGTCCTCGATGATGGCGGCCATGAATTCGCCAGCCACCTGCAGGTCGGTGGTTTCGATCCATTGAGGACTCAGCTTCCGGATGGTTTGGCGTGATATGTAGTCGACGAATTCGCGTGCGAGAAGCATCCCACTCCCATTATCGTTAGATTCCAGTCTAAAGGCGCTGTGCGAGGGGTGTCAATTGGAGTAGGGGGTTAGGAGATAAGGGGATTTAAGACTGCCCACCCCGTATGTCATAATTTCCGGCCCTGCTACAATGGCGCTATCCCAAAGCATAAGCTCCTTTCTCATCTCGTCAAATATGTAGCCACGGGCTTACCAAACGCTATGTTGAGCGTTTCAGCGATTCGCGTGTTTTTTGCGCACTCCGCCCGCGCAAGGGTTATTGTGATCCGAACTGAACTTATTCTGTTGGGATTAAGCCTTTCACTAATGGGATGCGCAACTAAAATTACGGCTCGACACTCCGTTCCCACGAATCCGGACAAAATTATGTATGATA
>Ga0105239_10005013_pt1 | contig 15635 bp, 15 predicted proteins | sample KBSC44metaG_FD_92761 | JGI IMG/M metagenome (GOLD analysis project Ga0105239, IMG submission 92761) | Corn rhizosphere microbial communities from Kellogg Biological Station, Michigan, USA - KBS C4-4 metaG | ecosystem: Host-associated > Plants > Roots > Rhizosphere > Soil | place: Michigan, USA...
GCTGTAAAAACCAAAGGGACTAAACCCTTTTTTAAATCGCTGGGTTATATTGCAGGTGCAACTTTACTTGCGCTAATGGTAAATGCTTCCCTGTTGTGGAGCACTGCGGAATATGCAGGCGATTCTATCCGCGGTAAATCAAACTTAACCCAAACAGATAAAAAGCCGGGCAGTGGTGTTCCGCGCGACTATGCCTACGAATATAGCGAAGGTGTTGGCGAAACCTTCTCCTTTTTGGTGCCAAACGTTTACGGCGGTGCATCGGGTGGAAGTGAAGATCCGGCCGAATCGAATATTACCAAAGTACTGGTTAGTAAAGGGGTTGATGCCGGGCAGGCACAACAAGTGGCCCAAAGTATCCCGCTTTATTGGGGCGAAAAAACGTTTACTGAAGGTCCCTGGTATTTTGGCGCCGTAGTTTGTTTCCTGTTTGTGTTTGGTTTATTCGTGGTAAAGGACAGGATAAAATGGTGGCTACTGGCAACAGTGGTGTTAATGATGTTCCTGTCGTTTGGCAAAAACTGGCCTTTTATTTCAGATTTATTCTTCAATTATTTCCCGCTCTATAATAAATTCCGGGCGGTTGAATCAGTATTGGCTGTGGCCATGCTGTGCGTGCCGATGTTAGCCCTGCTGGCATTTAACGAAATTATTAACAACCCCGACAAAGCCGCGCTGTTTAAAAAAGCTAAAATTGCTATTTACATAACCGGCGGTATTGCTTTGCTGTTGGCGTTATTGCCCGATGCAGTACTTTCGTTTAAATCCAGCTCGCACCACGAGCTTATCGGTAAGATATCTGCCGGGATTACCGGCGGCAACATGCCGATGGCTACCGACATTGCCAATGCGCTGGTGCAGGACAGGATTTCCCTTGCCCGTGCCGATGCCATTCGTTCCCTCATATTCCTGGCGTTGGGTTTCTGTATAGTTTGGGCGGGCATTAAGCAAAAGATAAAAATTCTCCCATTATCATTAGCGCTGCTGGTTTTAATACTGGTTGATTTATGGACTATTGACAAGCGTTATCTTAAAAGTGAACAATTTGTTGACCGGGAAGCTGTAATGAAGCCACAGCCCCGGAATGTTGACCAGGAGATTTGGCGCGACAAAGACCTTAATTACCGGGTAATAGATTTAGCGCAGGTGTTAACACAAGACGCTACTACGCCGTATTTTCATAAATCTGTCGGTGGTTATTCGGCAGCGCGGTTAAAACGCCTGGACGAGTTGATTGAGAACCAGTTCAGCAGGCGAATTAATCCCGCAGTTTTAAGCATGCTCAATACCAAATACATCATTAATGCAGATACCGCGAAAAACCTAACTGTGATGACGAATCCGGCAGCCTGCGGGAATGCATGGTTTGTGAAAACTGTTAAATATGTATCCAATGCCGATGCGGAGATGAAGGCGCTGGATAATTTTAACCCTAAAGATGAGGCCATTGTTGACCAGCAATATAAAAGCATGATTGACGGGAATGGATTTGACCGCAGTGAAAGAGTAGCGGAAGCTATTAAATTAACCAGCTATAATCCCGACCATTTGATTTATGAAACCAACCCGTCGAGGCCGCAACTGGCAGTTTTTTCGGAAATATATTACAACAAGGGTTGGAAGATGCTGATTGATGGTAAGGAACAACCCTATTTTCGTGCCGATTATTTATTGCGTGCCGCTGCAATACCGGCGGGCAATCATAAGGTGGAATTTGTATTTCACCCTGCGTCGTATTACACAGGCGAAAAGATTTCGATGGCAGGGTCGGCGTTGTTGGTGCTGGCGCTGGGCGGGGCTGTTTATTTGGAGCGGAGGAAGAAGAAAATTGGAAGTGTGGAAAAGGTTGGGTAGTGTAGCGGTATCGGATTTCATAAATCAACGGAACCCCATAGGGGTTCAAGGTCGGTAGAAAAAATAGGCAAGGAAAAATACCGTGCCGCCAGGTACGGAACATCGCCGACATTGCCTACCTGACGGCACGCTAAATTACGTTGAAGCTGTTTTTCTACCGACCTTTTGCACCGATGGTGCATTTTCTCCGTCAACTTAATGATGTTGACCATATCCCAGAGGCTTTTTTACAGCCACGTGAGGCCAGTTTTTATCTTAACTATCAATAAAATATAACACAAAATTTTGTGTTATAGAATTTTAGTAAAAGTTGTATCTTGCGCCCTCTTTTTAATATATAAAGAAATAAGTAATTATATACGTTTATGGGTATTATGGGTTTTTTGCGGGAACGAATGGGGAAGATTCTCGCATTTTTTATTGGATTTGCATTACTTGCATTTATCATCGGTGAAGTTGCCAGGTCGGGCGGATCGTTTTTCCGCGACGACAGGAACAAGCTGGGCGAAGTAGGTGGCGAAAAGGTTGAGTATGATAAGTTCCAAAAATTATTTGACCAGAACAGCCAGCAGTTTAAACAGCAATCGCAACAAGCGAACTTAACGCCGCAGTTTACAGCTTACATACAGGAAAACACCTGGAACAATATGATAAGCCAAATGATACTTACTAAGGAAGTTGAAAAACTGGGCTTGGTGGTAGGCGATGACGAAGTTAACTCGATGGTTAATGGCACCAATCCCGACCCGCAGATTGTACAGGCTTTTGGCAACCCGCAGACCGGCAAAGTTGATGTTGCTAAATTTAACCAGTTTAAACAAAACCTGCAGGCCTCAAAAGCCGACGACCCGGTTAGGGCACAATGGGATGCTTTTATTGACGGCCTTGGCAAAAACAAGCTGAACGAAAAATACCAGGCAATTGTAACAAACGGCCTCTACATTAATTCGCTTGAAGCAAAAGAAGATTATACCGCAAAAAATAAGCTGGCTAATTTTAAATATGTAACACTTGATTACGCATCAGTACCTGACAATAAAGTTACTATTACAGATGCCGACTACCAGGCTTATTACGACGAGCATAAAAATCAGTTTAAAGCACCGCAGGAAACCAGGACTTTTGACTATGTGAGCTTCAACGCTTCACCTTCGAAAGCTGACTCGGCAGCCACTAAAACACAAGCTGAAAAGATAGCGGCTGATTTTAAAGCATCAACCAACGATTCGCTTTTTGTGCAGATAAATTCTGAAACAAAAGTACCGCTTGCTTATTTGCACAAAGGCAAAGGCCTCGATCCAAAATTAGATTCGGTAATGTTTACCGCTTCCAATGGTTTTATGGTTGGTCCGTACCTTAGCAATGGCAGCTATAAAATAGCCAAACTTGTTGATTCGCGCGTTGAGCCCGATTCGATAAAGGCACGCCATATATTAATTGATCCTACAGGCATGGGGCTTGATAAAGCGAAGGCTAAAGCCGATTCGATTAAAAAACTGGTTGACGGTGGAAAATCATTTGCTGAGATCTCAGCTCAATATGCTACAGGTAAAGTACCTACCATGAAAGCTGAAGATTTAGGCACGTTCGGCCGCGGCAGAATGGTACCTGAATTTGACAACGCGGTATTTAACTTCAAAAAAGGCGATGTAAAAGTTGTGTTATCACAATTTGGCGTTCACATTGTACAAGTTGAAGACACCAAAGGTTCATCGAAAGTGGTTAAAGTTGCGCTTGTTGACGTTCCGTTAAAAGCCAGCAGTACCACCCAAACTGAAGTTTATAGCAAGGCACAGCGCTTTTTAGGTAATTTAACTAAAGAGAATTTTGCTGCTGAAGCTAAAAAAGAAGGCCTGGCAACAAAAACTGCTGCCGATATAAACGGTGTTGCAGGCTCGATACCCGGTGTTGAAAGCGCCCGTGATATTGTAAAATGGGCCTTTACTGCCGAGAAAGGCGACTTTTCGGATAAGGTTTACATCACCGGTAATCAATACATTGTAGCCCACCTGGTAAGTATTAAACCACAGGGCCAGCTATCGCTTGATGATGTGAAAAAACAAATTGAGCCAATGGTTAAAAACAAGGTAAAAGGCAAATTATTGGCCGATAAACTGCAGGCTGCGTTAAACGGCTCAACTACTATCGACCAGGTTGCTCAAAAAGCGGGTGTGAAAGTAAACCCCATCCAAAACATAGTGTTTGCAAACCCGGTAATCCCAGGTTCATCAGCTGAATATAAAGTTATCGGTACTGTTTTCGGTTCGAAACCAAACAAGTTATCAAAACCGATAGAAGGTCAGCAAGGTGTGTTTGTGTTTACGGTTGACAGCTTTATTAATCCTGCAGCCGCTACCAACACGGTTAGAGAGAAAGAACAACTGGGCCAGGCTTTGCTGCAGCGCTCACGTTCACTGATATTTGATGCCCTGAAAGATAAGGCGAATGTAAAAGATTACAGAGCTAAGTTTTTATAGTAACTTTTAAAGTAATTTTGTATCCGGGATGGCGTTACAGCTACTCCCGGATTTTTTTTGTTTACAGTTATGGAAATACAGGAAAATTTTGTGAATAAGGTAGCCCAGAGCGGGTTGGTTACTTTGGATCCTGCTGCCTTTTATCCTGAAGGCGAAAGGGTTGTTTATGATATAAAGGATAACCTTTTCATGGAACTGATATTGAAGGAAAAGGATTTCAGGGAGTTTGTAAAAGGCCATGACTGGACGCAGTACGACGGTAAATTTGTTGCCGTTACCTGCACCGCCGATGCCATTGTACCTGCCTGGGCCTACATGCTGCTGGCAAACCGCCTGGCGCCCTACGCAAAGGAAGTGGTTTTTGGCGATGCCGATGTGCTGGAAACAGTGCTGTTTGTAAAAAGCATAGCCAAACTTGATATTGAACAATACCGCGACCAACGGATAGTAATTAAAGGCTGCGGCGATATCCCGGTTCCGGTTTCAGCCTACGTTGAGCTAACCAAAAAGCTTACCCCGGTTGTGAAAAGCCTGATGTTTGGCGAGCCATGTTCGACTGTGCCGATTTATAAGAAAAGAGATTGAGGGAGAATCAAGAGTCAAGAGCCAAGAATCAAGATTTAAGAGAAATAGTTACGCGGGATGAGTTTTGCGACTGAATTTGCCAGGTGATTTTAATCTGCATGCAGGCAAATTTTCATATCTTGACTCTTGGCTCTTGGGTCTTGATTTCTTGACTCTTAAATCTAAAATCTCAGCCGAATGTCATCATCCAAATACTAATTTACTTTCATAGCAGTTTATAGTCAGAGTCTTAACAAAACAAATAATATTAAATTCGCTTTACAAGACAACAGACTAATAGCCATACAGATGACTAAATACTTTTTGACCGCGTTCTTTCTCATAACCTTTGCCTTCAAATCATCCGCACAGGAGATGAATTACCTTGGTGAACCTTCATTTAAGGTGGGCGAGGAGCTTGACTATAAATTAAAATACGGTTTTTTTACCGCTGCTGAAGCTACCATAAGGGTTGGCGAAAGCGACAAAAAGTTTGACGACAAGCCTGCTTATCATATTGTGGCCGATGCTAAAACAGCCGGTACTTTCGACATTTTTTACAAAGTGCGCAACCGTTACGAAACCTATGTGGACCAAAAAACACTTGAGCCTTACTTTTATACTGAAAACCGCAAGGAAGCCAGCTACAGGCATAGCGACAATGTTACGTACGACCATAACACCGATAAAATAACTGCTGCCAAAGGTGTTTATCCGATGAAAGGCAAAACTTTCGACTTTTTATCGGCGTATTATTTTGCCCGGAGTGTTGATATCTCCAGGCTGAAGATCGGTGATAAGTTTAACCTGCAGTATTTTTTGGAGGATGGCGTGCATTCCATGGAAATTACTTATGCCGGTAAAGAACAGATGGAATGTTCGGTAGGTACGTTTAATTGTTTAAAATTTAACCCCACAATTATCCCGGGCCGTGTGTTTAGAAAAAGCAGTAAGCTATATTTGTGGATTACCGACGATAAAAACCGGATACCTGTAAAGGCCCATGTTGAGTTGGTTGTAGGCAGTATTACCATGGATTTAACCGGCGCTAAAAATTTGAAATACGCGCTGAATCCGCTAAAAAAATAAGAATGATAGAGGTTGGCAACGTTTTAGTACACGAGGATGTAGTAAAAGAGAATTTTGTTTGCAATTTAAATAAGTGTAAAGGCGCATGCTGCCTTGAAGGTGACTCGGGTGCTCCCCTGAATGCCGATGAACTGGATATACTGGATGAAATTTATCCGAAGGTAAAACCGTTTATGAACGCTAAAGGCATAGCCACTGTTGAAACTGTGGGTACCTACGTTACCGATTTTGAAGGCGATTACACCACACCGTGTGTTGATATAAATAAAGAGTGCGCCTACGTGATATTTGAAAACGGCATCACTAAATGCGCCATTGAAAAAGCCTATGAGCATGGTGCCATTAGCTGGAAAAAACCAATATCGTGCCACCTGTACCCTATCCGCATAACCAAATACCCCGAATTTGACGTGTTAAACTACGACCGCTGGAGCATTTGCAGCCCTGCCTGCTCATTTGGTAACGAACTAAAGGTTCGTGTGCACGAGTTTCTGAAAGCCCCGCTAATCCGCAAATATGGCGCTGATTGGTACCAGGAACTGGAAGATACTGTGGCAGGGATATGAATGCAGCCAAAACATTGATAACACCGCAAAGATTTCAGAATTGTAGAAAATATATTAAATTTGTTTTAAACAATTAGTTATGCGCACCGCCCAAATAAGACAACAGCTTCATGATTATATTGATACAGCCGGAGACAAAAAGTTGAAAGCTATTTTTACCTTGCTTGAAGACGATTTATCTGATGACTACCAATTAAGCCCAGCGCAAAAAATAGAATTGGATAAGAGATATAGCAACCATCAGAATGGCGTCGGCAGAACTTACACCTGGGAAGAAACCGTTGCAATAGCTGAACAGGCACTAATAGAGCGTAAGGCCGGTAGATGAGTTATTCGTATAGCTTTAGAGAAGAAGCGACCAGGGAATTTGCAGAGGCATATATTTGGTACGAAGAACAGAAAGAAGGGTTAGGTAAAACATTTAAAGCCTCCATATTAGCCAAACTTAATCAGGTTGTTAATAATCCACTACATTACGCAAAGTCTTACAAAAATTTTCACCAGGCATTAGCTAATAAATTTCCGTTTCTGATAGTTTATACCATCGACGAAAAAGACAAGCACGTAACCGTTATCGCTATTTTTCACACCAGCAGAAATCCGAAAAAGAAAATCAGGTAATTGGTTTTTTACTTGCATTTTCTCCCAGTTTAGTTAAGAATGTCACATAAAGAACAACATCATTGCTGACAAATTATTCCCCATATTTAGAAAAAAATTAACAAATGGAAACTCCTTATGGCGGACGTGCCAGTATCATTGAAAACTTTGACGGTATTGAAATTATAGTCCCCGCGAAGAGAAATGCATTTATAATGGTGTTTTTTGCAATATGGCTGTGCATGTGGTCGGTTGGTGAGTTTACTGCGGTGATGGCGTTTATTGCAGGCAGCAATTCATCGCCCTACTTGTTCAGTGTAGTGTGGTTGTGCGGGTGGACCCTGGGCGGTCTGATAGCTTTCAGGGTGCTTTTTTGGAGCATAGCAGGCAAGGAAGTTATTAAAATTGGGCAAGGCGCACTTACCCTTGATAAGCGTGGCGCGCTGTTTTATAAAGCGAAGACCTATGATTTAAAGGAGGCCAGAAACTTTCGTGCCTGGCAGGAGTATGTACCCCGCGGTCCTTTTGGTGATACAAGATCGAACAATGCATTCAACCTGGGAAGCAACGGCACAATAAGGTTCGATTATGGTATGCAGACCATAAAATTTGCAGATGGTGTGGATGAAGCCGAGGCCAATTTTATATTGCAAAAATTACGCGATAAAAAGTATATCAGTTAAGCTTCCTATCTCCACAGACTACGCTGCAGAGATAGGAAAATCAGCCGTCCTACGGTATAATTATTTCTCCGCAGGCATAGCATTCAGCAAAATATATTCGCGCTCGCTGGCAGTAAAGTGCAGGCTGTCGGTTGTTAAGGTAACCGGGCGGGTTACCAAAAGCTCATCAGCCATCACTATGCCGTTTTTAAAGGTGGTGTAGCCCGTCCAGGTAGCAGTGCCGGGGGTGATGTTCATTTTAACTTTTTTGCCGTCTTTAAGGGTAACTTCTATCTCTTTGCGATCGTTATCAAAAAAGCCTTCGCTGGTACCGTCGCGTTTCAGGGTTATGGTGTTGTGGTTTGCATCGATAGCTATAACGGTAATGGTTTGTTTGCCGGGGCCTCCAAGTTCCCAGGGTACTGCAATATCGGCTGCCCAGGTGTCGCCTTCCTTTAAGGTTGCGGGCGGGGTACCCCATACCAGGCTGCTGTATAACAGGCCGCTGGCGCTGGTGTTGGTGAACTCTTTGCCATCGTAGGTGCCCTTACCGTCAAGGCCTATCAGTGATACGCCGGTGCCTGCCGGGCGGCCATCATACAAATCGGTTTCGTTGAATTTTGGTTTGGTAGGGTTATCGTCGAGTACCTCATAATAGCTGGTGCCGCTAACACGGAATACCAGGGGCGCAAAATCCCCGCCCGCAAATGCAATAGCGCGACTGTAGATATTGGCCAGCTTTTCGCCTTTTTTAAGGGTGAGGGCAAAGAATGCAGATGAACTGTTTTTTTTAGCGGATGGCTGGGCATTTGCGGAGAATCCGCTGATGCCGGTTAAGAGTAAGGATACTATAAATAATTTAGCTTTCATGTTGTGTGTTTTATTGATAAAATCTAAATATCAAAGGCTGTAGGGCGAAGCTGAAATTATTTCAATAAAAGGGGTGGGGTTTTTAACCGTTGGGGAAAAGTGGCAGATGTTTTAAGAGTTGTAAATCTTGTTGAATGAAAAAATATTGTCGAATTAATTGCTAATTATATTAGCTTTATTTATTATATTTGTGCTGTGCTGGATTATTTCTTCAGCAGCCTTTGCACCGCTTTCTGCGGGTGACATTTCAGGGCTTGGTAAATAAAATTTATAAAGTTGCCGCCATATTTTTTTCTTAAAATATTTTTTGGCGAAAAAGTTCTTTAAAAAAGCGCTAATTGAGCGTTAAAAATGCCTGCTTTCCGGCCATAGGGCGTGCCAACCGCTACTTTTGTACCGTATGACCTAAATGGTTTTTGCCCGTTTAACCGCAATTTTTCACATGACCAAAACGGATTTTGCCCGTTTAACGCTTTTTTTTCACACGATCAAAACGCACTTTGCCCGTTTTTAGAGTGCTTTTTCACACAACCAAAACCTTCTTTTTTCATAGAAAACTTAAAAATTATGTATAAATCACTAAAAAACCGGTATCGGCCCGAGCGCCAATGGCCTTGCAATGCGGCTGATCCATTCCCGATTGAGGGCGAGCACCTGGTGCTGCAATTTATTAACACTTATCGAAATCGCGGCGGAGTGCATCGCAAAGAGTATATTGAAAACTACGCAGACTTTTTAAGCTGGTGCCATGAGTTTGGTATTATGAACCTGGAGGAGTACAACACCCTGGTATTGGAAGGTAACTGCTACCAGGATGAGGCTTGTTTTGTATGGCAACGGGCCATCAAACTACGCGAGAAGATATACGAGTACATATATTGTAACATGCGCGACAAACCAGTGCACGAAGACGTAGCCGATTTTTTAAATGAAACAATAGCAGCAGCCAATAACCATCTGCGCCTTGAACTCGTCGACAACAAGTTACAAGTGGTGTGGTACAACATGCACGAGGAACTGGCGTGGCCGTTGTGGGTGTTGGCAAAACACGGGATAGCACTGCTTCAATCGGAAGAATTTGGGTACATAAAAAAATGCAGTTGTGGTAAGTTTTACCTTGATAATACCCGGAACAAGAACCGGCGCTGGTGCAACCCTTTGATTTGTGGGAATTCGGTAAGGTCGAAAAAGTATTATGCGATGAGGAAGGGGATGGCGGCTGCATGAGAGCGGCTATGAATAAGCAAATTTGTTCTGAAACCCTGAAGCTTTCACTACGCCGCACCAGGGCACAAAAAAATGTGCTGACCCGAAAATTAAAACAATCTTCAAATCAGCACATCATCAAATTTTCAAATTGAAAATCTTACAACCCAAACGCTGCTTTTACCTTATCCACATAATCCAATTTTTCCCAGGTAAACAGCTCAACTTCGCGTTTGATCTCTTTGCCATCGTGGCCTATGAATGATTTAGTTACGGTTTCGCTGGGGCGACCGAAGTGGCCGTAAGCAGCGGTTTCGCTGTATATAGGGTTACGCAGTTTGAAACGGGTTTCAATTGCGTAGGGGGTCATGTTAAAAATGGCTTCTACCTTTTTAGCAATTTCGCCATCGTGCAGGCCAACTTTGCCGGTGCCGTAGGTGTTTACATAGATACCCATTGGCTGGGCAACGCCGATAGCGTATGATACCTGTACCAGTACCTCGTCGGCAACGCCGGCAGCTACCAGGTTTTTGGCAATGTGGCGGGTTGCGTAAGCTGCAGAACGGTCGACTTTTGAAGGATCTTTACCCGAGAATGCACCACCACCGTGTGCGCCTTTACCGCCGTAGGTATCCACAATGATTTTGCGGCCGGTTAAGCCGGTATCGCCATGCGGACCGCCGATTACAAACTTGCCGGTAGGGTTAATGTGGTATTTGATGCCATCACCAAAAAAGTGGGCGTATTTTTCGTATTTGGCTTTTACACGCGGGATAAGGATGCTGATGATGTCGCTGCTGATTTTTGCCAGCATGGCTGCCTCTTCGTCAAAATCATCATGCTGGGTTGAAATAACGATAGCATCGATACGGATAGGCTGGTTGTTGTCATCATACTCCAGTGTTACCTGCGATTTTGCATCGGGGCGCAAATATTTAATATCGGTATTTTCGCGGCGGATAGCAGCAAGCTCAATTAACAGAGCGTGTGCAATATCTAATGCCAGTGGCATGTAGTTATCGGTCTCTTTGGTGGCATAGCCAAACATCATGCCCTGGTCGCCGGCGCCCTGCTCTTCTTTAGCAGTACGGTCAACACCCTGGTTAATATCCGGTGATTGCTCATGGATAGCCGAAAGCACGCCGCATGAGCTGCCATCAAACATGTATTCACCTTTGGTGTAGCCAATTTTGTTGATTACCTCGCGGGCAATTTTCTGTACATCAAGATATGCTTTTGATTTTACCTCGCCGGCTAAAAAAACCTGGCCGGTAGTAACTAAAGTTTCGCAAGCTACCTTTGAGTCGGGATCGAATGCTAAAAAATGGTCAATCAAAGCATCCGATATCTGGTCGGCAACTTTATCCGGGTGTCCTTCTGATACGGACTCTGATGTAAATAAATATGACATTTTGTTTTTTATGTATCAATTAATATTATCCTGAGGCACCCCGACACTTCGGGGCATCTCTAAATTCGATTCGAAATAAAAAGATTTAAAGGATTGAAGTAAAAAGAAGCATGGTATTAGCACTTTTTTACGTGGTTGCAATCCGGTAGGCCCCGCCGTTCAGAATGAACAATTGACAGGGACAAGCAATTAAATCAGTCCACTTTCCGGGTGCGAAATTAAAACAATTTTTACAAAGCGGAAAATACATTTACTTTTGCCGCAATAATCATATTTATTTGGAACGGAAAGCGTTATTTATTATAAACCCAATATCTGGCGGGAAGAAAAAGGACGGCGTTCCGGAACTCATCGAAAAGCACCTTGCTAAAAGCACACTAAATCCTGTGATTGTTTTTACTGACGGTGTAGACCACGCCAAACAAATAGCACACGAAGCCGCGGGCAAGTTTGAAATGGTAGTGGCAGTTGGGGGTGACGGAACGGTAAACGAGGTGGCTTCGGCCATTGTAGGGAGCGAAACCACGTTGGGGATAGTGCCATTTGGCTCGGGCAACGGGCTTGCCCGTTTTTTAGGCATCCCGATGGATACCGCAAAAGCTATTGAAACGCTGGGTGAGGGCAGGACAATAACCATGGACTCGGGCCGGGTAAACGGACAGCCATTTTTTAATATGGCAGGCATGGGTTTCGACGCGCATATCAGCGAAGTTTTTTCGCATAACAAAAAGCGCGGGTTTATTACTTATATCAAATCCTCGATAAAGGAAGTCATTAGCTATAAAGCTCAGCTATATAACATCAATATTGACGGCAAGGATTTTGAGCGTGAGGCATTTATGTTGAGCTTTGCCAATTCGTCGCAATATGGTAATGATGCACACATATCACCCACTGCATCGGTGCAGGACGGTTTACTGGATATTTGCGTGATAAAACCATTTCCGTTGTGGCGTTTTTTTGAGATGGGCATACGCATGATGCGTAAAACCACCGACAAAACAAAATATGTGGAGATAATTAAGGGCCAGCGTGTATTGGTAAAACGCAGCGAGCCAGGCCCGCTGCACCTTGATGGTGAACCGCAAATGGCGGGTATTGATGCTGAAATTGTGCTGGTGCCTCATTCGCTGAAAGTGATTGTGGGAGCTTCTTTTAAATAGTCTTAAGTCTTGAGCCGAAAGTCTTAAGTCATTTTGGGAAAATCCTAAATTTGCAAGTCATCACTCAAGACTAAAGACTCAAGACTCAAAAAATGGCAAAACATAAATTTACCGGCATAATGTATTCCACTGATCCTGATTTTCAATATCAGCAGGAGGGGGGCGAATCTGCACAGGCATTACCGCCGCAACAGCAAAATCTTAAAATATACCTCGACCGAAAAGGCGGCGGCAAACTGGTTACCCGGGTAACGGGCTTTGTTGGCCCCGACGCGGATTTGGAAGTCATCGGCAAAAAACTGAAATCGAAATGTGGCGTGGGGGGGGCTGTAAAGGATGGGGAGATACTAATACAGGGCGATTTCAGGGATAAGATTTTGACTATGCTTGCTGCAGACGGGTTTAAAGCGAAAAAAGCAGGCGGGTAATGTTTTTCGCGTAGGGGCGTATTGCATATGCCCTGGTACTGCGGACATTACGAGTAATGCATTCCAATAAATATTTCTAAATATATGTTGGCAAGGGCGAATGCAATTCGCCCCTATGGAGGTACCCATAGCCAATAAATCAGGTGGCAATTACAATATTCCTTACCCAACCCCAAAGGGGCGAAATTCATCAGCACAGGTCGCAGGCCTGCGCAAAAAAAACGTCCAAAAATTCCCAAATCCAGCCCTGTAAATTCTACACTTAGTGTATTGAATTGAAATATTTAGTTTTGTATAACTAGTTGTAAAATAAGTTGTTAAATAGTGTGTAAATTTTACATTATGTAAAAAATAAGCTATTTTTCTTGTTTGTTAGCCGTTAAAACCGGTAATTTTGCAGCAACCAATTTTACCATTTTAATGAGAATAAGTGCTGCCAATTTACCTGATTTGAGCTACCTGCAGCTTAATCGGGCCAGGAATGTTTTTTACCAGTTAACGCCTGCCGAACTTGTTGAGGCAGCTTTACAAAGAAATGAGGGCATTCTGGCCGACACCGGAGCCCTGGCCGTTGATACCGGCGAATTTACCGGGCGCTCGCCTAAGGATCGTTACATAGTGGATGATGATATTACCCGCAACAGCGTTTGGTGGGGAAAGGTAAACCTTAAATTTGATGCCGCCCGGTTTGATGCCCTGCTGCAGAAAGTAACCGACTACCTTGCAGACAAAGATATTTTTGTGCGCGACAGCAGCGCATGCGCCAACGAGAAATACCGTATAGACATCCGTGTGGTTACCGAAACAGCCTTCCAAAGCCTGTTTGTGCACCACCTGTTTTTACGCCCCGAAGTTATAGACGCCGGGTTTACACCCGAGTGGACAATAATTGCGGCTCCCGGCTTTAAAGCCGACCCGGAAGCCGATGGGACGCGACAGCACAATTTTTCCATCATTAACTTCACAAAAAAGATGATACTGATAGGTGGAACAGGCTATACCGGCGAGATTAAGAAAGGTATTTTTTCGGTGCTGAACTTTATTTTACCGCACGACAAGAAAGTGCTGTCGATGCATTGCTCGGCAAATACGGGTGCGAAAGGCGATACGGCTATATTCTTCGGGCTATCGGGTACCGGTAAAACTACACTCTCGGCCGACCCTGAACGTAATTTAATAGGTGATGATGAGCACGGCTGGAGCGACTACACCGTTTTTAACTTTGAAGGCGGCTGCTACGCCAAATGCGTCGACCTTACCGCAGAGAAGGAGCCGCAGATATTTAATGCCATAAAGTTTGGCGCGCTGCTCGAGAATATAAATTTTGTGAAAGGTACGCGCACGGTTGATTTTTCGAATATAGACAAAACTGAAAACACCCGGGTGGCATACCCTATACATAATATATGTAATGCGGTTACCCCGTCAATAGCGGATGCACCAAAAAATATTTTCTTTTTAACCGCGGATGCGTTTGGCATATTGCCCCCGGTATCGCGGCTGACGCCGGAACAGGCGATGTACCACTTTATTTCGGGCTATACGGCTAAAGTTGCCGGTACCGAAGCGGGGGTAACCGAACCGAAGGCAACCTTTTCGGCCTGCTTTGGGGAAGCTTTTTTGCCATTGAACCCTGTAACCTATGCCGAACTGCTTGGCGCTAAAATAAAAAAGCACAAAGTTAAAGTATGGCTGATAAATACCGGCTGGACAGGCGGCGCCTATGGCGTTGGCAAACGGATGCAACTTAAATATACCCGTGCCATGATATCGGCTGCCTTAAATGGGGGCCTGGACAATGTAAAATATGCGGAGCACCCGGTTTTTAACCTGCAAATGCCGCAACATTGCCCCGATGTGCCTGATAATCTGCTCGATCCGCGTAACACCTGGGCCAACCGCGATGCCTACGACGAAAAGGCAAATGACCTGGCCATATTATTCATAAAGAATTTTGAGCAATACGCTCCGTATTGTAATTCCGCAATAATTAGCCCCGCCCCAAATGTGGTTGTTACAACCTGAGCTAATTTATTGGCAATGTGAGTCTAAAGCCTAAAGTCTGCCGTAAAATAATGCGGGGCCGACTTTAGGCTTTTGAACTAAGAATTTAGGACTTAATGCTCGGTAACATAATTTTTATACATTATTGTTTGCTATTATTAAAAAAAATGGGTTTTATTGCAGAATATTATTTGTTCAAAACACAATTTTTAATTTTTGTCGTTATGTATCAACCGATTATTCATAACAGGTAAAGCATAAATTAAATTTTGTTAAAGAATAGCATAAAATATTTTTTTATTTCATTTAAATTCTATTTTTGTTATTCACTTTACAATGTTGCATTTAACAAACTTATATTCATAACTAAAAACTAAAAACTAAAACTAAAAAGTAATGGCAAACGCACCAACAAAACCAACTAGTCCTGTTAAAAAAGAAAGCTCAAGTTCATCAGGCATGTTTGCAACTTTAACTATCCCGATTTGTATCGTAGTTGCAATTTTAATCTTCATGTTTATACTTGGTCAACCAAGCCACTTTGCTGACGGCAACGTGGAAACCGGCACACCGACTGACTTTTTTGGTCGTATTTACAGGGGAGGTAACCTGGTACCTGTAATCATGTCGTACCTGTTAATGGTTATCGTATTTTCTATCGAGCGTTTTGTTGTTATCGGTAAAGCTTCAGGCACCGGCAACGTTGATGCGTTTGTAAGGAAAGTAACTGCTGCCCTTAAC
>Ga0105239_10005014_pt1 | contig 15634 bp, 10 predicted proteins | sample KBSC44metaG_FD_92761 | JGI IMG/M metagenome (GOLD analysis project Ga0105239, IMG submission 92761) | Corn rhizosphere microbial communities from Kellogg Biological Station, Michigan, USA - KBS C4-4 metaG | ecosystem: Host-associated > Plants > Roots > Rhizosphere > Soil | place: Michigan, USA...
ATACGTAAATATCAATACTGATATTGCCGGTACAAGCCGCAGCACGGTAAACCCCGATCCCGGGTGTTACGAGTTTAACACAGCGCCCTGTTCAACACCAATGACGGCCGGAAATCTTTCGGTGCAGCCCGACTCTGTTTTCTGTTTAGGACCCTCAATAACATTGGGTTTAAACAACGGATCACGTGGGGTGGGGCAAACATATACCTGGCAAAGTTCGTCGACTATAAATGGTACATACACCAATATAGGCAGCCCCGTTGTTTATCCCTTTCTTGATACCAAACCGCTTATTACTACATATTACAGGCTTATCAGTACCTGCGGTAGTTCAACCGACACTACTGTTCCCAAACTGATAATCGTTAATACCCAGCTGCCTGCCGGTACCTATACAATCAATTCAACACAACCTACAGGTGGTGTTAATTTTCATTCATTTGGTGATGCCGTTCTGGCCATGCAATGTGGTATTGCCGGATCTATAGTGTTTAACGCGGCGCCCAATACAGGGCCTTATAATGAACAGGTAATCTTGCCTGTTATAAATACTTCTGCCACAAAAACAATCACATTCAACGGTAATGGTGATACGCTTACGTATGCAACTACTGATGCAGAAAGAGCTGTACTCAAACTGAATGGTACCGACTATGTCACTATCGACAGCTTCAATGTTAAGGCAACCGGAGCGCAATATGGCATTGGTATTGAACTGGCCAATAATGCCGATTATAATACTGTAAAGCGCTGCCGGGTTTCAGTTCCAGCAAACACCGCAAGCACTCACGCTTCACCTGAATATGTGGGTATTGCTATCAGCTCCGATCCCAGGATCGTTGCCAACACCGGCCTTGCAGTTCCTTCGGGCGATACCAATACAATAGCCAACAATACGGTAATTGGTGGTATTTACGGCATATCGTGTGTTTCGGGCAGCGCTGGCCAGTCGTTTGGGAATAAGATCATCAATAACACTTTAACAGATCAATATTTCTATGGTATTTTCATCGACGGTGGTCAGCTTAATGCACTAATAGATAGTAATGATATCAGTATGCCTAACCGTACAGTAGTTAACAACTACGCAGGTATTATCGCTAATCAGAATCTCGACCCTTCGTCTGCCCTGAAAATTTCCAGGAACAAGATTCATAACCTGTTAAAGAACCGCCAGGATACTATTGCTGAAATGCATGGTATACACATCGAGCGCATAAGCGGTACCCTTGCTTCAACTCCTATAGTTGTTTCCAATAACCTGTTGTACGATTTTCACGGAATTGGCTATCAATACGGGTTGTATACCATTGGCTCAAGCAATGTAAAGTTTTATCATAATACAGTTTCGCTCGAAGATTCTGTAGCCAAGGTTGTTGACCCTACTGTAAAAGCTGTTGGGTTTGGTTCATTTTATACCGGCCTTACCACCACATCTTCTGGTGTAGAATATAAAAACAATAGTGTACTTATTAAAAGAGGAGGTGTGGGCGTTTGTGCAGGTATTTATATTGATCAGAATGACAACCTCCTGGTATCCAATAATAACAACTTTTTCCTGCAGGCGCCGGGCGGAGGTAGTCAAAATGTAGGTTATTTCGGCGGCGCGCCTTATGCATTGTTAACCGATTGGTGGAAGGTGGGAAAAGACTCCAACTCAATTACACTCGATCCGTTATACAGAGATCCCCTGAATGCTGATTTTACGCCAACCTATATACCATTCGATAATAAAGGAACACCGGTTGGCATACCTATAGATATTATTGACATTACGCGCAGTGTCACCAAACCCGATATCGGCGCATTTGAATTTACCATTTGCGCTCCGCTCAATACACCGGTGCTTACACTGGATTCAGTAGGCGTATATACCATTCGTTTTGCGTGGACGCCTGTTACCAATACAACCGGTTACCTGGTATCACGCGATGGTATTAACTGGACGATTCCTTCATCGGGCCCCATGGGCACCACGCATACCGTTGCCGGCCTGAAAGCCCGTGATACAGTAGGCCTCATGGTCAAAGCGCTCGGCACGCGATGGGATTGTCCGCCGGCTTACTCAAACCGCGTAACAGGTCAAACTATCACCGATCAGATCTTTATTCCAAATACATTCACTCCAAATGGCAACGGACAGAACGATGTATTTAAAGTGTACAGCAATATCGTTCAAAGCATGCATTTGATGGTATTTAACCAGTGGGGTGAAAAAGTTTTCGAAACTAACGACATCAATGGCGGATGGGATGGTACCTATAAGGGTAAGCCGCAACCGGTTGGTGTGTACGTATACGTGGCTTATATGGTGCTGAGTGACAATACCAATAGTACCATGACCAAAAAAGGAACCTTTAATCTTATCCGGTAAAAACCCCTAAAACTGGTTGTAATGAGAAATCTAATAAAAGCCGGTGTTTTAGTGCTGGCATTGATCTCAGGTGTAACAGGGCATTCTCAAACAGACCCGCATTTTTCGCAATACTACTCCTATCCGCTGTGGTTAAACCCTGCGTTAACAGGGGCCATCGATGGTAACTACCGTGTTACCGCAATGTACCGCAGTCAGTGGGGAGGGGTTACCAATCCCTTTGTTACCCCCGGTGTTTCAGCCGACATTCCAACCAATAAAAATGTAAGTATTGGTTTGACTGTTATGAACCAGCAGGCCGGTAACATCGGTTATAATTACCTCACCGGATATGCCACCATGGCTTATAACGGTGTTCGTTTTGGTTATCATCAGATCTCTCTCGGTATGGCGCTGGGCGTTATAAACCGCCGGTTCGATCAATCCAAGTTTCAAACAGGCGATCAATGGAACCCTATAACCGGTTATAATAACACCACCTCATCAGAAATATTAAATAAAACTTCGGCCACCGCTTTTGATGCAGGAGTCGGTGCCGTATACTATGATGGTACACCTGGTAAAAAGGCCAATGTGTTCGGCGGTGTATCGGTTTACCATTTATCGCGTCCGCAGGACCCGTTTTTTTCAGGGGCAATAAATGAAAGAATGCCTATGCGTATAACAGCGCACGGAGGTCTTAAAATCAATGTCAATGAAGATATAAGTGTTACACCGAATGTATTATATATGCGTGAAGGAAATGCTCAGGAAAGAATGGCCGGCGCTTATACGCAAATGAGAGTGAATGAATTTACCGACTTTTTGCTGGGGGCCAACTATCGCTTTAAAGATGCCCTTTCACCTTATGCAGGTGTATACTATAAGAACTTTATGATAGGCGTCAGCTACGATATAAATACTTCCGATTTGGGTAAAGTGGCAGGTAATGCCAACAATTTTGAAATATCAATTACCCTTATTGGCCGCAAACCGGCTGAGGCCGACGGAGTACCATTTGTATGTCCGAGGTTATAGTGAGTAACAAGTTGTAAGTAATAAGTGTAAGCATAAAGAAGTAAGAAAAGAGGAATTGAAATTCGGGAATTATTCACGATTCACGATTGACGATTCACGAAATTTTCCAAATATGATTAAGCATCTTATAATAATCATCGCTTTAGGAACACTGATGCCTGCCGGGCATACCCAGGTAGTTACCAATTACAAAAGGGTAGCCGACCAGTTTTATGCCAAAGGCGATTATTATTCTGCAGCCCAATACTATGAAAAATACCTTGGTGGAAAAATTCCTCCAAATTCAGGGTATAGCGCTTATGTGGTACAAAAACAGGGAACAGGGGTGGCCAGCCACCGCGAGGGGAGGAGCCTTAATTCCGACCTGTTATTCCGCATGGGAGAGTGCTACTTTCATCTGAACGATTATATTCATGCAGAGCAATGGTATAAATTATTACTCGATAAAGATTCCACTTCCTTTCCGCAGGTACGTTATCTGTACGCTGTTTGTTTAAGGGCCAGTGGCAAATTTGTGGAGGCTTCAAAAGAACTGGAAGCGTTCATTCAGCAACACGGTGTCGTTGACCAGTACACCAAACGCGCCCGGAAGGAGCTCGATGATTGTATTTTTGTTCAGCAGCAAATGGCTACCAGTACTGCAGTTGTTAAAGTTGAAAAGCTCAATGCCAACATCAATAAAGAAGGGGCCAATTATGCAGCCAGTTGGAATGGTTCTACCCTTGTATTTACTTCTACCCGTTCAGAGTTCACCAATACTTTATACAATGCATCCGGCAGCGGATTGGGAAAAGTTGAGAAAATGAACGTGTCGTTCCCGCGAAACTCGCAATGGGGCACACCCACTTTTACGCCCGATGGCAATAAAATGTATTATACAGGTTGGACAACAGGTAAAGGCGGTAAAAAATTATCTGCTATCTATATGAGCCAGCGGATTGATGACCGTTGGTCACAGCCCGTTCTAATAGACGGCAAAATGGATGATGAGGGCTTTAGCTCCCGCCAGCCACAGGTAACCGCCGACGGTAAATACCTGCTGTTTGCCAGCGATCGCTCCGATGGTATCGGTGGTTTCGATATCTGGTACGCCGAACTCGATGCCAATGGACGCCTGGGTCAGGTAATGAATATGGGCCCCGGCATCAACACACTTGAAGACGAAGAAGCCCCTTTCTATCATGCCCCTTCCAATACCCTTGTATTTGCCTCTAAGGGCAGGACCGGTATGGGTGGGTTCGACCTCTTTTCTTCAAACGGTGATTTTACCGGCTCATGGTCACCAGCCACGAACCTCGGTTTTCCTGTAAATTCAGAAAAAGACGATAGCTATTTTATAAGCCGGGGTAAAAACCTGCTGGAAGACGCCATTATAAGCAGCGACCGCAATTCGCTTTGCTGTTATGAACTATACAGTTTACATAGAAGCTATACGCAGGTATACAGCGGTGTGGTAATGGATTGTGAAACAAAAGCGCCGTTGAACGGAGTAAACGTATTGGTTAAAGACGCCCGCGGTAGCCAGGTGGCCCAGTTAAAAACAGACGCCGAAGGGAAATATAGTGTTATGGCCGATGCCGGCATGGCGCTGCAGATCGCCGGTTCACTCGATGGGTACCAGAACGGCCTGCTCACCTCGCCCGCTTCAAGGGTTGATACCGTTTACGCACCTGCGTTATGCCTTGCTAAAAAACCCGATCCGTTTAAAGGAAAAACCAAAACGATTGGTAATGAGGTTACTTATCAGATCGTATTTGAGTTGAAAACGGAAATAGCGCCCGCTTCCTATCCCTACCTCGATCTGATAGCAGCATATCTGAAAGACAACCCCGATGTGGTGCTTGAAATCGATGTGCACACCGATGGTATAGGGTCGGTAAAATCCAACCAGTTCCTGTCGCAGGGACGTGCCAACGCCTGCGCCGAGTACCTGATGAAAGCCGGTATTTCTCCCGACCAGATCATGCCGAAAGGTATGGGTGAATGCTGTCCGCTGGAAAAAGAAACTAATCCCGACGGATCAGATAACCCCGCCGCCAGGGAAAAGAACAGACGCGTAGCGTTTAAGATCATTAAATTCAACTAATAACATATAAAGTCAATAATAGTGGGCAGTAGGCAATAGTCTACTGCCCACTGTCTTTTGTCGACTGCCACTGCCTCCTGAGCGGAGTCGAAGCACACCTTCTGCCTTTGTCTGCTGTTCACTTCCTTCCAAACGAAATCGAAGGATACCATTTTTAATACCATAGAGTATAAAAATCATTAAATTGCAATGATACCCAGCCTTTAGGGGCTTTTTTACGTATACGCTTAGAATCATCTCAACAATCAAAACTTACATTTATGAAACACGTCTTCTCGGTTTTCTCTGTTGCATGCGTGGCGGCTTTTACTCTCTTTTTGTCGACAACCGGTTCTTCCTGTAAGAAGGGCGACAAGGGCGATAAGGGTGATACCGGAACGGCCAATGTTCAGTTTTCCAACTGGCTGGATGTAACCTTCACTCCTGCAAAAAACTCTAACGGCGATACAGTAGCATGGACGGCTACTCTTAATGCAGCGGCAATAACAAAAACCATATTGGATTCAGGAACGGTAAAAGTTTATGTGAACGCAGGTACTGCCGCAAGTCCCGCTATTTTCCCCTTGCCCATTACTGACCTGTATGCACTTTCAGGAGTTGAGAACCTGAACCTTTATTTCACCGTAGGTAAAATAAATCTGTATGCTACAGATGATGCTTCTACTTTCACCAGCAGCGGCGCCAAATCATGGCAATACCGTTATGTGATCATACCGGGAAGTAAGAACATTGGTGGAAGAGTTAACGTCAACTATAATGACTATGATGATGTTATACAGAAATATGGCATACCAAAGTAGTAGTGTATTATAGCCCTACCGTACAAGCTATCCTTTAGAAACCTCTCTTTTGACCGCCTTCGGCGGAAAAAGATTACCATATTTTTTCCATTCCTCTATAGTTCGGGATTCAAACCCCGAACTGTAGAAGAATGGAAATTGTTCATTTTCTTCACGCCCCTGTTTATCGGAAAATCCGTAAGTTGTTAACCAATTCATTCTGCTAATTAAAAACTAATTGCTATGCGTTTGTCGAAAAACGCTTCTTGGGCCCCTGGGCTGCGAACAACCTGCAAAGCGCTGCTGCTGATAACCATTGTGTGCTGTGGTTCGCTTGCTGCTCAAGCCTTTGATCTCCGCCACGATAGTAAAACCAATTTCTTTTTTCAGGATACTACAATTGTCAGAGGTAAAGTTTCAGGCGCTGAAGAAGGCGTCACCTTATCTCAGGTTTCTGTAGAAAACCTCGTTACCCATCGCGGCACATTCACCAATTCGCAGGGCGAATTTGCTATTGGTGCGCACCGGGGCGACAGTTTACGTTTTACCTACGCCGGCAAAGCTCCCAGAACCGTCATTTTCAAGGGTGAGAAATTTTTTGACGTGCAGTTGTCAGAAGGCGACAAGGCATTATCGGAAGTAGTGGTAACCGGTTACCAGACCATTGACAAAAAGAAATTTGCCGGAGCCGCCGCTACCGTGAAAATGGATGAAATAAAAATGAACGGACAAACCGATATAAGCCGTATGCTTGAAGGACGTGCCGCCGGTGTTTCCATCCAGAACGTATCGGGTACATTCGGTACCGCCCCTAAAGTGAGGGTGCGCGGGGCTACTTCCATTAACGGTGATAATAAACCATTGTGGGTTGTAGACGGCGTGGTGCTCGAAGATATTGTCAACATCTCAAATGATCAGCTATCGAGCGGCGACCCCACCACCTTACTCGGTTCTGCCGTAGCCGGTTTGAACGCCAACGATATTGAAAGCTTCGAAATTCTCAAAGACGCCGCCGCCGCCGCACTGTACGGCGCCAGAGCCATGAACGGCGTGGTAGTCATCACCACCAAAAAAGGCCGCTCCGGTAAACCTTCCGTAAATTATACCGGCAACTTCAGTAGTTACCTCAAACCCACTTACAACGATTTTGATATTATGAACTCAGGCGAACAGATGTCTATTCTCGCCGAGCTCGAACGCAAAGGAAGCCTCAACGCCAATATTCTTGACAGGGGAGATAACGGCGTATTTGGTAAGATGTATGAATTACTGAACAAAGTAAATCCCGACGGGTCTTTTGCCCTTCCCAATACGCTTTCGGCAAGAAGGGCATTTCTCGAAAGATATGCTAAAGCCAATACAGATTGGTTCAATATACTGTTCCGCAATAACTTCATACAGGAACATTCTTTAAGCATTTCTTCCGGTACCGACCGGTCTCAGTCGTATTTTTCTACCAGCTTTTATGATGACAACGGATGGACCATTGCCGATAAAGTAAAACGTTATACACTCAACTTTAGAAATAATTATCGTTTCTCCGACAGGCTTTCGGCCGACTTTACTACGGTAGGTTCTGTGCGGCAACAAAGAGCGCCGGGCGCCCTCACCCGCCAAAGCAATCCGGTATTCGGCACCTATGATCGCGATTTTGATATCAACCCATTCAGCTACGCGCTTAATACCAGCCGTACTTTAACCGAATACGACACAACTGGGGCAAGAGAATATTTCCGCAGAAATTTCGCCCCCTTCAACATTCTAACCGAACTCGCGAATAACTACATCGATCTCAATGTCATCGACCTTCGCCTGCAGGGTGGTTTAACCTATAAGATCACGCCCGATCTGCGTTGGGAATTTGTTGGTGCCCTCCGGTATGTAAAATCCAGCCAGGAACACCAGATCACCGAAAACTCCAACATGGCCAATGCCTACCGGGCAGCAGGCACTTCAACCATTCGCGACAACAATAAGTTCCTGTACCGCGATCCTGATAGTCCCAATGCGCAACCCGTAGTCGTACTGCCGTATGGTGGCTTTTACAACCGCGTTGAAGACCAGCTCGTCAGTTACGATTTCAGGAACAGTCTTGCCTGGAATAAATCATTCGGTATACATTCCATCAGCTTACTGGGCGGTCAGCAGGTAAAATATGCCGACCGGCAGAACTTCTCCAACACCGGTTACGGATACCAGTACGACAATGGCGGTGTACCATTTATTGACTACCGCATTCTTAAACAAACCATCGAACTCAACTTCCCTTACTATGGCATGTCAAAAGATTATGACCGGTTTGTTGCCTTTTATGGAACAGGCACCTACACCTATAATTCAAAATATAATTTAACCGGTACCGTTCGTTATGATGGTTCCAACCGGTTGGGTAAATCACCAAGGGCCCGCTGGCTGCCAACCTGGAGCGTCGCCGGTTCATGGAACGTAGAGCAGGAAAAATTTATGGAAAAAGTATCCTGGGTTGATGCGCTTACCCTGCGCGCCAGCTATGGTCTTACCGCCAGTATGGGACCTGCTACCAACTCAAGTATTGTTCTGAAAAATCTTACTACCAACCGCACCTACTTAAATGAAAGGGAATCGGTAATACAACTCGCTAATCTCGAGAACTCACAGCTTACGTGGGAAAAATTATATACTGCCAACCTCGGCGTAGATGCCACCCTCTTCAACAAGTTCCTTAATGTAAGTGTAGACGTATATAACCGCAGAAGTTTCGACCTCATCAGTTTGGTTAAAACCTCCGGTGTTGGCGGCGAACCGTATAAAGCAGCAAACTATGCCGATATGGAATCTCAAGGTGCCGAATTGCTTGTAGGTGCTTTAGTAGTAAATAATAAAACATGGAAATGGCGCACCAATCTTACCGCAGGTTACAATACCAACAAAATAACCAATGCTAAGAACGAACCCCTTATCTGGGACCTCGTAGCGGCAGAAGGTGGTAACAAACAGGGATATCCCGTGCGCAGTTTATTTTCCCTGAACTTTAAAGGATTAGATCATACTACCGGTGTTCCGCAATTTATTGATGAAACCGGTAAAATGAACTCCGCTGTGTACCTGCAGGACCAGAACACCAGTTACCTTGTTTATGAAGGTCCTGTTGATCCCAAATTAACCGGTGGCTTATTAAACAGCGTAAGCTATAAAGACTTTACAATAAGCGCGTTTATTACTTACCAGGCCGGTAATAAGATCAGGTTATATCCCGCTTTCAAAAACAACTATAGCGATCTGGATGCCATGCCTAAAGAGTTTTTCGATCGCTGGGAAATGCCCGGAGATGAAAAATATACCAACATACCTTCTATACTCGGTGCATTTGAACAATCACAACTCAACGGATCAACACCTTATAATAATTACAATTATTCAACCGCGCGGGTGGCAAAAGGCGATATGGTCAGATTAAAAAATGTATCCCTTACGTGGCAGGTACCTGCTAAAACAATAAAGAAGTTGGGTGTAAGCAACCTCGCTTTATCAGCAGTAGCCAATAACGTGTGGTTGATCTATTCAGATAAACAATTGCATGGACAGGACCCTGAGTTCTTTAATACCGGTGGTGTGGCGCAGCCTGTTCAAAAGCAGTTTACTTTTTCTGTGAAAATGGGAATTTAATCTGAAAATCTGTAACAACTGAAACGATGCGAAAACTATTAACATATACCTCCTTTGCACTGCTTGTTTTCACAGCAGGCTGTAAGAAGTATCTGGAAAAAAATCCTGATAACAGAGCCTCTCTGAATTCACCCACCCAGGTGTCGCAATTGCTCGCCACCGCCTATCCGCAGGGTAATTATATGGCTTTTTGTGAATCTATTTCAGATAATGTAACCGACAAGGGAGCCGGTGTTCAGGACAAAACCAATATCGATCCTTATTTTTTCAGGGATGTAACGTCGAAAGATCAGGATTCGCCTGAGAATTACTGGAATGCCTGTTATACAGCCATAGCTGCCGCCAATCAGGCCCTGGCCACTATCAAGAGTGTATCCGGACCTGATACCGCACAATACCAGGCGCAGAAAGGCGAGGCGCTCGTATGCAGAGCATACGCCCATTTTATGCTCGTTACGTTCTTTTCAAAAGTGTACGACCCCGGTACAGCCTCAACCGATATGGGCATCCCTTACGTAACCGATCCCGAGAATGTGGTGTTTAAAAAATACGACCGTAAAACAGTTGCTTACGTGTATCAGATGATCGAGCAGGACCTTACACAGGGCTTACCACTCATTGACGACAGCAAATACACCGTACCCAGTTATCACTTTACCAAAGCGGCGGCGCACGCATTTGCAACACGCTTCTATTTGTTCAAACAGGACTATGCCAATGTGATAACTCACGCCAATGCAGTATTTGCCGCAGGTAATATAACCTCCATGCTGCGGCCGTGGAATACTACTTACTTATCCTATACACCTGCCGACATGTTTGCCAATTACGAAAAGGCAACCCAACCGGCCAACCTCTTGCTGGTTGAAACGGGTTCGGTATGGGCAAGAAATTACTATACCGTTCGTTACGGACTTAATTCAACCATCCGCGACGAAATAATTGGCGATAATGTTACCACCGGCGACTGGGCTTTCCGCTATCAGATCTACACAGCCGGTACCAATAACTACCTGATCCCGAAGATCAATGAATACTTTGTGCGTTCATCGGTAAATGCCAACATTGGTTTCCCGTACGTAATGGTGCCATTGTTCACTACCGAAGAAGTGCTGTTTAACAGGGCAGAGGCATACATTTATCAGAACAATTTAACTTCCGCCATTGCCGATTTAAATACCTACGCCAGCACACGTATTATCGATCCGAATACCAGACAGTATGATCCGGTAAAGCATATCATTACCACCGCTAAACTCAATAGCTTTTATAGTACAACCAATACCAAAGGAGCGGCCCTGGAGGCAGTCATCGACTTTAAACGGGCAGAATATGTACAGGAAGGTATGCGTTGGTTCGATCTGCTGCGGTACAATATAGGCGTTACGCATACAACAACTGACGGACAAGTGCTGTCGCTTCCGGCCAGCTCCCCGCAACGGGTATTCCAGCTGCCCGAATCGGTTTCAACATCGGGTATGCCATTGAATCCGCGTTAACAACAAACAACAAACGACAAACCACAAACCAGATATGAACAACCTTAAAATATATCTCACAGCGATACTGGTAACCGGCATACTGGCGTCGTCGTGTAAAAAAGATAACCCGGGCGATGTCAGCAACATACCCGGTCTTGGAGGTGACTCAGTAGTAGCTACGTCTATCGACAACTGGATCAGAGACACACTCACCATACCTTTCAACGTGTCGGCAAAGTACCGGTGGGACCAGGGTGAGCTCGATTTCAGTAAAGATCTTACACCGCCCGATGAAGCAAAGATCATCCCCGTATTAAGCTCCATAAAAAAAGTATGGATCAACAACTACGTGGCCGAAGCAGGAATGACCTTCATGAAAACATACATTCCCAAGTTCTTTATACTCGTGGGCAGCGCCAGTTGGAATATTGATGGAACCATTACTTTGGGAACAGCTGAAGGCGGCCGCGAAATAGTATTGTATGTGCTCAATGACTTCCTCATAAAAGGAATGCCGGGTTATGTACCCGCCGACTCATTTAATATCAAACTCATGTTCCATACCATTGAGCATGAGTTTGGGCATATCCTGCATCAAACGGTGTTGTATCCGCAGGCGTTCAAACAGATCTCTGTAGGTACCTATACATCTAACTGGAACAATACAACAGATCAGCAGGCCAACGAAAACGGATTTGTTACAGCCTATGCCCAGTCGGCCTATGATGAAGACTTTGTGGAAATGATCGCCGTTATGCTGATAGAAGGTCAGGCAGGGTTTGATAGATTGGTGAACGGTATTTCCAGTGCAACAGCACGGGATAAACTGAGACAGAAACAAGCCATTGTGGTAAACTATTATAAAGATGTGTGGGGAATAAATTTCTCTAGTTTACAGGCCCGCACCAGGGCGTCTATTGATGCATTGATTAAGTAGGACGATTGACCAAAACAAGAAATTATGAAAAAGACCTTTCTATATTATTTGCTTGCAGTAACCCTGATAGCATCGTGCCGTAAAGACACACATGTGTTTGATAAGAGCCCCGATGAGCGGATCAATGAAACGCTCACTGCCTATCAGCAAGCCATCAGCGGTTCTGCCTATGGATGGAATGGTAACCTGGTTACCGGAAGCGGTGGCTTCTACAGGTTTTATTTTTCGTTCGATAACAATAACCGCGTACAGATGTACAGCGACTGGGACAGCACTACTTCTTCAGTAATAAAAGAAAGCAGTTACCGGCTAAAAGCATTGCAGCAGCCCAGCCTCATCTTCGATACATACTCCTACATTCATATTCTCGCCGATCCCGATGCCGGGGTAAACGGAGGTACTTATGGTGTAGGTCTGAAATCTGATTTTGAATTTAGGATCGATACTGTTACTGCCGACAGCATAAGCTTAACCGGCAGACAGAACGGCAGCAAATTAAGTTTGCGAAAAGCCACACAGGCCGATAGGGCTGTATGGCAGAATAAACAGGTGCAGGCAGGCGTAGTGTCTTTCCGTAATTTCTGGAAGTTCCTTTTGTACTGGCGCAGATTGAACTATGGCGGTGCACAATATGAATTGCAGTTCGACAGTACTTCTAAAAATGTAACCATTTCATGGGTCGCCGGAGGTCAGGCGCAATACGTTAAAAGAGGATATTATTTCTGGGCCAACGGCGTTTCTTTTTCAGATCCCGTGGTGAATGGTTCGCAAACTGTTCCCGGATTTACAATTACCGGTTTTAACGCCAGTACGCAAACGATGAACGTAACCGTAAATGGTACAGCCGCTACTATTACAGGTTATACTGCACCCATCAACCCCACTGTAAAAGATGCTGTGAACAGTTGGTGGCAGCAAAGTGGGGGAGGAGACAATTACTGGATCTCAGTAGATGGGTTTCATGTAAATGGTGTTGACGATGCGTACAATATTAAATCGCTAAAAACTGATACAAGCAAATATTTTTACCTGCTTTATAAGGCCAATCCCAATAGTGTTGATGCCTTCTTTCCGGTATATCTTGATTCAGCCAAAAATCAGCTCGAAGCCAATTACCGCTCCTGGTTGCTGATGACCGTTGCTGCAAACGGCCGCGCCCGTTTTGCTGAAACCTCGCAGGCGCCCAGTGATCCCTGGCCTGCAGGCCCTGCCGGCGATACCAGAACCCAGATGTTAAATGCAAGTGGCTATTATTTCGTACAAAGCAGTTCCTATAGTTACGATATGGTAAGCGTTGCCGATGCGAAGGTCTGGCTAACGTGGTACTGGATCTTTTAGCCTAAGACATTAAAAGAATAGAAAAAGAAAAAGGAGTCACGCTGATCTGTGACTCCTTTTTCTCTTGTAACTCTTAGCTAAAAACGGGCCCTCATTTTACTGAGAGATCCCGTTGTAGAGAGTCTCGACTCTGCTGACTGCAAGTTGTCAGGCTTCCGACTTATATTTTTACTGTACGTTTTTTGTCTTTCTCTTTATCCTTGTCTTTGTCTTTTCCGTCGTTTTTATTTACGTCGATGTTTATGTTATGACCCAGGGTTACATCACCATAATCTGACTTGATCTTCATGGCTATATTTCCATTGCCGCTTTTGCCGGTATACCGCTTGTTAAAGTGTGGGCCATGGCGGTCATCATCCTTGCCTTCTTCTTTAATATCAAAATTGGTTTTGTTGTTCAGGTTGCCAAAATTGGTACTGATGTCAAAGCTGGCGTTTATATTGGTATTAACATCAAGGTACAGGTGCGAGTAGCTGTTCTTTACATTCAGTTCTTTGGTGTCATTATCTACATGTAGTTTCGCTACATCGCAGTATTCGAAAACAGCATGTACCGAACCATCGAGATTGTCGATCCCTGCTTTCGAAAATTTCACTACCACATCACCGTTGCTGATACTTTTTATATCGGCTTTGCCAAATTCAACCTGCACTTTTTTTACATTGGTTAGTTTGCCGGAAGTAAGGCTGCCGAATTTGCTCTCCAGTGATGCTTCGCCATTGAAATCACCAAGGATCATGGGGCCAAACTCGTTTCTCGCAGTCAGTGGATTACGGGCAGGAACGTATACTACATAATCGATGTGAAAGCCCTGCTTTTCGCCTTTCTCCCAGCGCTGATTTTCTTTTGTCATTTTTGTTTTGAAATAAACACCGTCATCTTTCTTTCCGTCTTCAATACTGATTCGGTCGAGGATCATCTGTGCTTTTTCTTCAGTGCCCGCTTCAGCGGTGATGGTGATGTCGGCTTTTACTTCACTTTTATCCCAGGTGCTGATCTTCATTTCGCCAAACTGATTATATAAGGAAATTCTGTCGTTACCGCTTACGGTATAGGATTTTGAGTAGGTTTTCTTTTTTTCAACTTGTGGCTCGTTTGCCAGCGTATTAACTGACAGTAACAAACCGGCAGCAAAAATGGGAACTATGTGAGTGTAGAGTAAAGTTGTTTTATGCTTTTTTAGAAGTCCTTTCATGGTTGTTGTTTTTAGATGCTTTGATTTCATTAATAATACTCAGTTGCTGATTCAGGATCTCAGTCTGCAGCCGAAGATTCTCAATCATAGCTTCGAGTAGTTGTTCACGATTGGGATTTACCGGTAATTCTGTTTTTAACGCGTTATAGGAACTATCCAGTTTATCTATGTCTGATACAAACTTTTTATACAGGTTCGGATGCTCTTTCTCAATCTCCTTCAGTTCATTTTGTTTCAGCTCTATCAGCTGTGTAAAATGATATACTTCTTTAGCGTATGTTGGATTGATCTCTTTCAGGATCGGATCACTTTCCGCCGCCGGCGTATCAGTTGTTACTGTATGTTGGGCTGTTTCGTGCGAAGGTGTGGTGCGGTCGTTAAACAGGGAATAAACGCCCAGTCCCGCCAGTACCAGTATTGCTGCAGCCGCGCTCCAGCGCAGCATTTTCATGGCAATTAATTTCCCTCTGTTTGCTTCTTGTTTTTTGAGATTTGGTTCTTGTATCCCGGGATTTGGAATTTTTTCTTCCAATTTTTTCCAAACCTGTTCGCCGGGTTCGTCGCTATCAAACTCGTCGCGGTTATCTTGTATGAATTGTTCTAAACGGGTACCCATAGTCAATCTCCTTGTTTTATAATAGACAGTAATTTTTGTTTGGCCCGAACATATTGCGTGCGTACGGTATTGTGCGATATATTCAGTATTTGTGATATTTCTTCGTGATCATAGCCTTCCAGCAGATATAAGCTCAATACTGTACGATAGCCGTCGGGCAGTTTCC
>Ga0105239_10005016_pt1 | contig 15631 bp, 13 predicted proteins | sample KBSC44metaG_FD_92761 | JGI IMG/M metagenome (GOLD analysis project Ga0105239, IMG submission 92761) | Corn rhizosphere microbial communities from Kellogg Biological Station, Michigan, USA - KBS C4-4 metaG | ecosystem: Host-associated > Plants > Roots > Rhizosphere > Soil | place: Michigan, USA...
ATTCAGGTGTATTACGTGAGTCGTATTCTCGCTGTTGCAGCGTTAGTTGTGTTGGCGATCTCTGCTGTCTACTCCATTCGGCTTGCCCTTGCGGACGCCGCATTTCGCAAGCAAACGCCGCAATCGGTGAGGGGCGCGCTGGAAATTCTGCCGGATCGCGCCACCTACCTGTTGTTCCGGGCTCAGCAAATGGATTACGACGGCGAAAATTCAGGCGCGCTGCTGGAGCGCGCCGCTCGCGTAAATCCGCTGTCTTCGGCGCCTCGAATCCGTCTCGGGCTGGCGGCCGAAGCACGCGGGGATTTTTCGGGAGCGGAGAAATGGTTGCTGGATGCGGCGCGCGTAGATCGTCAATTCGAGCCGCGCTGGACGCTCGCCAATTTTTATTTTCGCCGCGAGCGCACCGGCGAATTCTGGAAGTGGATGCGGACCGCGCTGGAGGTCTCCTACGGTGACCGCCGCTTGGCTTTCGATCTGTGCTGGCGGATGTCTCAGAATGCGGAAGAAGTGCTGGCGCAGGCCATTCCAGATCGGCACGACGTCCTGGGTGCGTATGTAGATTACGTCATGGATCAGCGCCGGGAAGCAGTGGGCACTGCGGCGCTCAAGCTGGCGCAGTTGCATGACCCCTCCGATGTCCCGGAATTGGAGGCCGCGTGCGACCTGCTTATCGATATCGGAAAGTCTGCACAGGCCCGTGGACTGTGGCGGCAAATGGGACACGCGCAGACCGGGTTGATTGACAACGGCAGTTTTGCGGCGGTGCCAAGCGGACACGGTTTCGACTGGCGTCCGTCCCCCGCCGAGGGCATCGCCCATGTTCCGCTGCCGGGTTCCTATCGTATTCTGTTCTCCGGGAGACAGCCGGAATCCACCGAATTGCTGCGTCACTTCGTCGCATTGCAGCCGGGTAAAGCGTATTCGCTCCACTGGGAAGCTCGAACGCAGGGATTCGGGTTGCCATCCGGCATGGAGTGGACCGCCGGTGTGACCCGCGCCGCGCTCGAACCGGCGCAGGACTGGCGCGCCGGGGTCATGGATTTCAAGGCAGAGATCCCGCTTCTGGCGATTACGCTCGCCTACCAGCGGCCGACGGGTCAGCCGCGCGCGGAGGGATCCGTCGAGATCCGCGCCGTTTCATTAATTGAAAAATAGCCTAGTCGATAAATCCGACCTGTTGAAGTGAGGGCTGCGGTTCGGGCGCCTCGAAGTGTGTAAGGATGCTCTTGACGCGTCCGTTTTCGAGCGCCACTGCGTAGGGCGGCGACGTGAACACAAACAGTTTGCGCAGCAGCGCGGAGTCGGTGGAGGTCTTCGCCACCAGTTTGGTGTCGTGCAGGAAGGACGCGGCCCACTGCGGGTCGTTGGTAGGCAGTCCGATCACCGTCACGTCCTTCTTCCAGCTATACGTCGCCATGTGGCGCGCCGCTTCTTCGCAATGGCTGCACGCGGGATCGTAAAAGAACAGGAAGATGTGACCTTGGCGGATATTAAACGGCTTGCCGTCCACCGTGATTGTCTCCGGCACCTGGATGCCGCTCTGATGGAGGGTGTTGTAGCCCAGGGCGGCGCCCGCCAATACCGAGATCGCCACCAGCGCAATCACCGGAAAGCGCAGACTGGACGGCTTGCGCGAAAACCAAGCGGCAATGAGAGCAGCCGCCAGCATCGCTCCGTCCTCCAGAAACAAAGCCGGCGTCACGGCGCGTTTCAGCCACGGGAAACAACTGCAATCGCGGCCTACTAACGCTTGATAACGCAGTCCGATGTATCCCATGAACGCCACCAGCATCGCCGCGATCAACCAGGCGCCCCAGCGGCGATAGCGCGGCATCAACACTAGTAGGCCCCCCAGCGCTTCGCCGATAGCGAGCACAATCACCAGCGGCATGCTGGCCCAGACCGGCACCAACAATTGCTCGAACATGGTTTGTACCTGGTAGGGCACCGCCATTTTGGCGATGCCGGTGGCGAGAAATATGATGGCGACGGAGACCGCTGCAATGTGGCTGATGATATTTTTCCACGCCGGCAAATCGAGGCTGCGGTCGCTGAAGTTGGCGGTGGTGCTGGCGCTCATACCTGCAATTCTAGCCGGATTCAGGGCCTCCGTGGCGGAATACGTGTCAGAATAGCTGTTTGACCTTTCGCAAATTACGGGTTCCCGCATCCAGTGCCAATCTTGGACCCGCCTTCGATGCGCTGGCTCTGGCTTTGGGCGTTTATCTGGAATGCCGCTTCCGTCCCGCGGACCAACTCGCGATTCACGTAGCCGGCCGCGATGCGGCGTCGATCTCCAGCGGCGAAGACAACTTGATCTGGCAGACCGCTCTCCGCATTGCCGGCGACATGAAGCGTACCATGCCGCCGATCGAACTGCACATAACTAACGGCATCCCGCTTGGTAAAGGACTCGGGTCGAGCGCCGCCGCACTTACCGCCGGTGTCGTGATCGCCGATGCCATGCTGAGTCTGCGCTGGTCCCGCGGTCGCGTGCTGGATGAAGCCGCCCGCATTGAGGGGCATCCGGACAACGTCGCCGCTTGTGTCCATGGTTCGATCGTCGCGAGCGCTACAGATGCGCGCGATGTGACCCATGCCGCGCGGCTTGAGTTGCATCCTCGCTTCGGCATAGCCGTAGTAGTGCCGGATTTCCTGCTGCCGACGGTGGAAGCGCGCCGCGTCCTTCCCAAGACTTATTCGCGCGCGGACGTGATCTTCAATATCCAGCGCAGCGCGTTGCTGGTTACGGCGCTGGCCACTGGAATTACCGACGCCTTTCCCACCGCGCTCGAAGACCGCCTGCACCAGCCCTATCGCGCCGCGTTGGTGCCGGGACTGGACGAGATCATTGGCCTGCGCATGAAAGGACTGCTGGGTTGCGCGCTCAGCGGCGCCGGTCCGTCGATTCTGGTGTTCTACCAGCGCGGTTACGAACACGTGTGCCAGTCCGTGCAGCATGTTTTCACGGCGCATGGGAAAGACTCCGAAGTGATGTTGACCGAGTTGGCGACCACCGGCTACGAATTGAGCTAAAGACACGAATTAAGCTAAAGACGTGCCGACGCCTGCGCCCCCCAATCGCCTGATTCACGAAAAAAGCCCGTATCTTCTGCAGCACGCCTACAATCCGGTGGACTGGTTTCCCTGGGGTGAAGAGGCCTTCGAAAAAGCCCGCCGCGAGAATCGGCCCATTTTTCTGTCGGTGGGTTATTCAACCTGCCACTGGTGCCACGTGATGGAGCGCGAATCGTTTGAGAGCGAAGAGATCGCGCGAGTATTAAACGATCACTTTGTTTCGATAAAAGTAGATCGCGAAGAGCGCCCTGACGTGGACCGTATGTACATGTTGTTCGTGCAAGCCTCCACCGGCAGCGGCGGTTGGCCCATGTCGGTATGGCTCACGCCCGAGCGCAAGCCTTTTTTCGGCGGGACCTATTTCCCGCCCGACAACCGTTACGGCCGTCCCGGATTCCGCGCCGTGCTGGAGCGGCTGGCCGAAGCCTGGCGGCAGGACCGTTCACGAGTGGAAGAATCCGGCGACAAGGTGATCGAGCAGCTTCGCGAATACGCGAGTCTCTCGCCCGGCAAGGCGACGCCAGGGCGAGAGGTGCTGGATCGCGCGTTCCAGGCTTTTCGGCGCGTGTTCGACCCGCAACTCGGCGGGTTCGGGAGAGCGCCCAAGTTCCCGCGTCCCAGCATCCACAATTTTCTGGTGCGTTATCACGCGGACACGGGAAACGAAGAAGCGCTGGAGATGGTGCTCGCGACATTGCGTGAGATGGTGAAGGGCGGGATGAACGACCAGATCGGCGGCGGGTTTCATCGCTACTCGGTGGACGAGCGCTGGTTCGTTCCGCACTTCGAAAAGATGCTGTACGACCAGGCGCAGCTTGCGATGTCGTATCTCGAAGCCTTCCAGATCACGCGCGACGGCCAGTATGCGGCGGCGGCTCGCGACATCTTCACGTATCTGCTGCGCGACATGACCGATCCTGGCGGCGGCTTCTATTCGGCGGAAGATGCCGATAGCGCGAGTGATCCGGCGCATCCGCACGAGAAGGGTGAGGGCGCATTTTACATTTGGCGCAAACAAGAGATCGACGAGGCGCTGGAACCGGGTCCTGCCGCCATGTTCTGCTATCGCTACGGCGTCGAACCCAACGGCAACGTTGAGGAAGATCCGCAGAATGAGTTTCGCGGCTCCAATATCCTTTATCAAGCGCACACCATCGAGGACACCGCGGTGCATGCCGGAACCACTGCCGACGCTGTGCGCGCAGAATTGCAGCGGGCGTCGGTCAAACTTCTGGAGATTCGCGCGCGCCGTCCGCGGCCCTTGCGCGATGACAAGGTGCTGGCGTCCTGGAATGGACTGATGATCTCGGCATTCGCCAAAGGTGCGCAGATCCTGAACGATCCCCGCTACGCCGAAACGGCGCGCGCCGCGGCGGATTTCCTGCGGGGGCACCTGTGGGATGACGGCCGCCAGATTCTGCAGCGCCGCCATCGGGGCGGGGAATCGGCCATCGACGGTTTCTTGGATGATTACGCCTTCTGCGGGCTGGCCTTGCTGGATCTATACGAGACTACTTTCGAAGCGCGTGATTTCGAATGGGCCGTGCGTCTGGCGGAACGCGCCATTGAGCTATTTGCCGATGCCGAGTACGGAGGCTTCTTCAGCACCGCCGCAGGCGCTGCGGACGCCCTGCTGCGCCTCAAGGACGATTACGATGGCGCCGAGCCTTCCGGCAATTCCGGCATGGCGCTGCTGCTGCTGCGCCTCGCGCGCATGACGGATCGCGCCGATTTTCGCACCGCCGCCGAGCACACATTACGAGCTTTCGCGTCGCGCATGGAGGAATCGGGGACCGGCGTCCCGCAGATGCTGGTGGCTCATAGCTTCGCCCTGGGCCGCCCCCAGGAGATTGTACTGGCCGGACCGCGCCACGATCCGGCGATGCTGGATATGCTCGCTTCGATCCGCCGCCGCTTCATGCCCGGAGGCGTCGTGATGCGCGGCGAGCAGAGTTCGCTGCCGATGCCCGCGCTCGAAGACGCCGCCACCGCCTACGTCTGCGAAAATTTCGCGTGTAAGCTTCCCGTGACCAATGCGTCCGCACTCGACGTGTTGCTAGAATAACCGCTATGGAAAGATCAGCGGCAACTACTCTAAAAGGCAACCCCATGACGGTTCTGGGGCCGGAACTGAAAGTCGGCGACAAGGCTCCCGACTTTGAAGCAGTAGACAATGGATTGAAAGCGGTAACGCTCGCCACCACCGGCAACGGCGTGCGCATTTTCAGCGTGATTCCGTCTCTCGATACTCCGGTTTGCGACGCTCAAACCAAGCGCTTCGAGGAAGAGACCGGCAAGCTTCCCAACGTCAGCATCTATACCTTCAGCATGGACCTGCCGTTCGCCCAGAAGCGCTGGTGCGGCGCGTTCGGCGTGGATCACGTCAAGATGGTGTCGGACCATAAAACCGGGTCTTTCGGCCAGGCCTACGGCACTCTCATCAAGGATCTGCGTATCCACAGCCGCGCGATTTTTGTGGTGGATAAAGACAACACCATCAAATACGTCGAATACGTTAAGGAAGTGGGCGATCATCCCAACTACGAAGCGGCTCTCGCGGCCGCGAAGGCCATCGCCTAGCGCGCACGGGAGATAGCCGGCAGTCGTAATTGACAACGTCGGAAGGGCGGCTCTTCTCCTGATTCCCATGCTTCGTATCGCTTATGTCTGCGAGTTTCTGCTGGCACTGCTTGCGATTTCGGTAGTATGGGGTCAAGTTGGGGGTCAGGATCATCTGGATCTGATGCCTTGGTATGACAAGTTCGTGTTGATCTTCGCGTTGGCGCTGATTACGGTTGCAGGAACCGTAGCGGCGGTTTCGCGGGAACGAGGCTGGAATGGGTTTACGGTCGCCTGTCTGGCGACCGCCCTCCTGATTCTGTGCATCATGGGCGCGGTAACCTATTACTATCACGTGCACGAAGATCAGGATCAGGATACGGATAACATCACCGGCGCGGCCTATATAGGCGCGCACGATCGAGGGAGCCCGTGAGCGTGAATAACGCGAAATTCGGCACCTGGGTGGTCCCGGAAAGCCCGTTCGACGTCGAGTACTCGCTGGTGGTCATCGAAGAAATCCGCCAGGTGGTCGCGGATGGTTTCCAGCGCCTGCAACGCGGCGGGATCGAGGTTGGCGGAGTGCTCTACGGCGCCCGCGAAGACCGCATCGTCCGCATCCTGGCAATGCGTGAAATTGCCTGCGAACACGCGCGCGGCCCCACCTTTCATCTTTCTGACAACGATCGTGCGGCGCTGGTCGCTCAGTTCGCGCGCGATAAGGAAGACATGCGTCTGGAAGGGATGCTGGTGGTGGGCTGGTTTCTGTCGCACACGCGGAGCGATGTCACCCTGCAGCAGTCCGATCTGGATACTTACAGTGCGTTTTTCCCGGAGCCGTGGCAGGTGACGATGGTGGTGCACCCCGGCCGCGCCGGCATAATGCGAGCCGGGTTCTTTGTGCGCGAGCCCGATGGCTCGGTGAAGGGCGAACGCAGTTATCAGGAATTCAATTTCCCGGATCGCCTGGCGGGCGTAATCGAGCGCGCGCCCCGCGAACGGCGTCCTCTCATGGATCTGCCGCCGGCCAACCGGATCCCGACCGCTCGTTACCCGCTGCCATCGGATGCGGCTGATCCGCGCGATTCACTCGCTGAGCCGCGCGAGCGTTACGATACGCCTTTGTTCGGGCAGCCCTCCCGCCCGATTCCGCCATACTCTCCCTATCCGAATACCAGACGTAAAATACCTTGGGCCATCATGGGCGTGGTTGCGGCGGCGCTGGTGGCGGCGGTAGCCGGATTGAAGTACCTGGGTCCGCAACTAAACACGGAGCCGCTTTCGCTGGGGATGATTGAACAAAACGGCCAGTTGCAGATTCAATGGAACCACGCATCCCGCAGCATTTTGAACGCGGCTAGCGGAACGCTCAATATTGTGGACGGCCCAGACAAGCGTGACATTCCCATGAATCGCAGCGAACTAGCGCACGGGAGTTTCACGTACGCACGGCAAACTGGCGACGTGCAAGTCCGTCTGACAGTGACCAGTGCAGGCGGGCAGCCTATCGTCGAGGCGTCCCGATTCCTGGGTGCGGCTCCCGCACAGGGCGATACCAATGAGGCGGACGTCCTCAAGGTGGAACGCGATGCGCTGCAGGACGAAGTGACGCGCTTGCGTCAGCAATCCGGGCAGCAGGCGGCGCGCATTCAGCAGTTAGAGCGAACGCTCGTGATCCTGCAAAGCCGTCTGGGAATAGCAGCGGCCCGCTAAGAGAAAGCGTTAACGGGAAGCACGGCGCGTAACGACCCCCGGAAACGAGCGCTCCAGATCCTGCTCGGGCACCATTAAAACCACTCGCATCACCGGCCCGCTGGAGCTGACCTGGGCATTTCTTAGCGCAGCGGCCGGCGTGCCCTTCAGCATTCCGGAGACCAGTTTCAACATGCCGGCCAGTCCCTGTGCCTCGGTTGCAGAGTGCGTCAACGCTTCCGCAGAGATGGTCAGGCCATTGTGATCGAACTGCACGCCGACCCAGCTTTCAATTACGCTCCGCAGGAGCGCCGTGGGGTCGAAGCCGCCCGTGGAGCCGGCCGGTATCAAGTCCGTTAGGGGCGTCACGGTCGCGAACCACGCCTCGTGAGTGGCGCTGGCGTCCAGTGCCTTTTGGACTAACGGTCCCGCGAAAACCGCCATGGCGGCATGGCGGTCGATCACTCCTCGAATCGCCGGGTCGCTGCCGATCACGATGGTCGAGACATCTAAAAATGCGAAAACCCGGGCGTCCCGCTCCTGCGGAGGCGTAATCATCGGCACCCCGCGATACTCGGAAACCTTTGCGCCAATAACAGTGGAGAGCGCCAGAACTTTGTCGGGTGCGAACGCTCCGCTGGCCAGCACCAGGGCATCTGTGCCGTTACTCACATTGCCGGTGGTGGAACTCGCCACCAGGATTTCCTTTAGATCACGCTGCAGTTCGAATCCGGTTGCGGCCTGAAAGCGTATCATGGCGTCGTTCTGCGGCAAATGCGAGAGCGCGAATTGCCCAAACGGGGATGCCAGCGTCGGTTGAACCTGAACACCATAGAGCACCTTGGCGTCGGGCATCACCAGTCTCAACAGGTTGGGATCCACAGCAGCGCCCGCCGTGGCCGACAGCAGAAGCGCTAGCGCCGTAACGATTGCGTGACGATTCATTCAAGGCCTCTATACCATTCTACGGGGCCGAGGGGCGCGGAGTTCCAGAAACTCACAGTTTCCCTTTTCCGGCGAACGCCGAGGCGCGGGAGCGGGCCGCAAGGAAGGCTATTCTCCGGACTGGAAAGTGCCGATCATAACCAAGTGCGGTCAACCGCCGTGTCCGCGCGCCAGCGCTGGCCAAAGCGTGTAAACTATAGTTAACTGTCTTGTTGAAAGCGGAGCTATCACCGAGCGCCTCCCTCCCGGAAGTTCACGGAAGCGTCCAGACTACTCACGCCACAGTATTCCGCCGCATGCTGGCGTTCGCTGGCCCCGCCTACCTGGTGAGCGTCGGCTACATGGACCCCGGTAATTGGGCCACTGACCTCGAAGGCGGCGCACGCTTCGGCTACCAGCTTCTGTGGGTGTTGGTGGTGTCGAATCTGATGGCAATCCTCTTGCAGACCTTGGCCGCTCGCCTGGGGATCATCGCCGGACGCGATCTGGCGCAAGCCTGCCGTGAATCGTATTCACGCCGGGTTTGCAATGCGCTGTGGGTGCTGTGCGAGATCGCCATCGCGGCCTGCGATCTGGCCGAGGTCCTGGGCGCGGCGATCGCGCTGCGGCTCCTCTTCGGGTTGCCCCTCATCGCGGGCGTCTTGGTGACGGCACTCGATACGCTGCTGGTGCTATGGCTTTCGCGTTATGGCATCCGGCTGATCGAAGCTGTGATCTTGAGCCTGATTGCCATTGTGACCGGCTGCTTCCTGGTGGAATTGGTTTGGGCCAGGCCAGTGTGGCACGAGATGGCGGCCGGCCTGCTGCCGCGCCTGAATAACAGCAGCTTGTACGTCGCCATCGGCATCCTGGGCGCCACCGTCATGCCGCATAATTTGTATCTTCACTCCGCGCTGGTACAAACCCGCCGGCTGGGGCGCACGGTCGCCGAACGCCGCGAAGCCTGCCGCTTCAATTTGTTCGATTCGGTGCTGGCATTGAACGGCGCGCTTATCGTCAATGCCGCCATCCTCGTATTAGCGGCGGCGGTGTTCTTCAAACACGGCGTCCTGGTGACTCAGATCGAGCAGGCCCAACTGCTGCTGACCCCGCTGATGGGCGCTGGATTGGCCGGCAGTCTGTTCGCCGTGGCGTTGCTGGCGAGCGGCCAGTCCTCTACGCTGACGGGCACTTTCGCGGGACAGATCGTGATGGAAGGTTTCCTCAACTTGCGGTTGCGCCCCTGGCTGCGGCGCCTGGTGACGCGGGCGCTGGCGATTATCCCTGCAGTGCTGACGATTTATTACTTCGGTGACGGCGGCACTTTCAAACTCCTGATCCTGAGCCAGGTGATACTCAGCATGCAGCTTCCGTTCGCCGTCATTCCTCTCATCCGTTTCACCAATGACTCGCGGCGGATGGGCGAGTTTGCTAACCGCACCTGGGTGCGCATACTCGCCTGCAGCGCCGCAGTCATCATCGTCGGCCTTAACTTGTGGCTGGTCGCGACTACCGTCGGACCCTGGATGGCGGAAACTGCCTGGCACGCCTGGCTAGTGGGACCGCCGGTGTTGGCAGTTCTGGCTCTGCTGGGGTTCGTGGCTTTCGGCGGGACTTCGGTACCCGTTCCGCGGATCGAGACCGCAAGCGCCCAGAACAGCGGACTGGCAGTGGCCGCCGATCTCCCGGTGCCGCATTATCGCAGCATCCTGGTCCCGCTCGATCACTCCGCTCGCGACCGGACGGCGCTGGCCCACGCCGTGGCCATGGCCCGTTCGCATGGCGCCGCGCTGCACTTGCTGCATGTGGAAGAAGGAGTCACCAGCCAGCTGTTCGGAGCGCTCTCTTCGACCGAAGAAATTCTTTCCGGCGAGCAATACTTCGGCGCCATCGTGCAGTCGCTTGCGGACGCCGGCATTTCCGCCGAACTGACGATTCAACACGGCATCACTCCCACTGATGCGATTGTCCAGAAGGCCCGTGAAATGCAACCCGATCTCATCGTGATGGGAGCGCACGGCCACCGCGGATTCAAGGATCTGGTGTTCGGAAATACCATCAATGCGGTTCGTCATCAGGTGTCGGCGCCGGTGCTGGTGGTGGGCGCCGACTCGCCTCATAGCTAGTACGTCCTTACGTTTCCAGTTCGATTGTCCCCTCGGAAAATTTCACGGCGCGGCCTGCGATTGAAACCCGGTCTCCGCGATGCTCGCACCACAGTTCTCCGCCTCGCTGCGAACGCTGGCGCGCAAACAGTTTGGTTTTGCCGAGTTGCCGGGCCCAGTAGGGGATCAGCGTGCAGTGCGCCGAACCCGTTACCGGATCCTCGTCAACGCCCTTCGACGGAGCAAAAAACCGCGACACGAAATCGCAGTCCGTGCCGGGAGCTGTCACGATCACCGCGAAGCAGTCTAGCGCCGCTAGCTTACCCATGTCAGGCTTCAGCGCGAGCACTTCGTCTTCGCTCCCGAACACGCACAAGTGATCGCGGGCTTTGAGCATCTGCTGCGGTGCCGCTCCCAAGGCCTCCTCCAACGCGGGATCGGCCGCCAGCGCCTGCGGAGGCCGGGAAGGGAAGTCCAGCGCATAGAGGGCAGTTCCATTCTCGGCGATCTTCTCCACTCCGAGTTCCCCGCTTTTCGACCTAAAGGCCACGCGCTTTCCGGCAACTTCGCGGCGCTGGTCGAAGATCACGTGAGCGGAAGCCACCGTCGCGTGACCGCAGAGATCCACTTCGACTTCGGGCGTAAACCAGCGCAGCTCGTAATGTCCCGCGCGCGGTACATAGTATGCGGTCTCCGAAAGATTATGTTCGCCCGCGATGGCTTGCAGGGTGGCATCCGGCAGCCACGATTCCAGCGGGCAGATTGCTGCTGGATTTCCCTCGAACGGCCGGCTGGCAAAAGCGTCGACATGGTAAACCGGGATTCTCATCCCTACACTCTACCGCCATAGTAGGACAGGCCCACGGACTGTCACTCCTATCAGCGACAGGTCATGGACCTGCCCTACCCAAGCTTCAAGCAGCGTCAAACAGGCATTGCTGCTCGAAGTGCCTCGGCCCGAAGCGCTCGAGCTCGGTCGGAAACCGCCGCCGCAATTCCTTGGGCGCCGCAGACACCTGGCCGTTTAACAGCGACTGCAATTGCAGTGCGTTCACCACGCTCTTCGCCTGGGCGTCATTATTGAACACCACAAACGTGGCTTCGGCGTAGCGATTGATTCGCTCGATACGCTTAGCCCATTCGTCCAGTTCCGCTTCCGAATAAAGATAATCGTGCTGGCGCAGGCGGGCAGGGGATTGACGGTCAAAAGCTCCCAGCGAATTCTTGGGATTCCTCCCATGCAAGCGCACATAGCCGATGCCGCTGGTCAGATACGCCGTCGGCGGCATGGCGCTAGTGTACTCCGGCTGGTCGATATTGCAGAAGCCGATGTGATAGTCGAGGAAGGTTCCGATTGCCTCCTCCGCCAGCCAACTGGCATGCCGCATCTCGGCCACCAGCGGAAACTCGTGGAACGCCCGGCGCAGGCGAATCAGGAACTCGCGGTTCTCCGGCGTAAACCGGAAGGCCCAGGGAAACTGCATCAAAATCGCCCCCAGTTTATGCGCTCTGAGCAGCGGCCACAGACCTTCTTTGAACCCGGCAATCGATCGCTCCTCGAGCGCACGTCCGTGAGTGAAGCATTGATGCAGTTTTGCCGTGAACTGGAAGTCCGGATTCGTTTGCACCTTCTTCATCCAGAGCTTCACGACTTCAGGCTTAAGGGGTTGATAAAATGAACTGTTTATTTCCACAGTATTCAGCCGGCGGGCCAAGAATTCCAAGGGATGATACCCCGGGGGAAAGGCCTTTGGATAAACCACGCCTTTCCAGTGTTCGTAGGACCAGCCGGCTGTTCCAATGCGAGGGGAGGTGGACATGGGAGAATCTCCGTATTCGCTTTTTCTTCGCTACATAATAATAGCGAAGAAATAGAGAAAATGTCAAGCGGAAATTCGCTACGATTCCCTCCGCTGGGGGGGCGCCGACATCCATTCTTTATCCGATCTCATTGACAAGACGCTTGTTACATGCGAAAATCCAACCGCATGGTGAGTCGCCCTGTCCGTGTCAGAACGACTTGGTTCTGGTCCGCCTGCGCAGTGTTTGCTTGGAGTACCATCCCGGCTGCGGCTGCCCGCCCAGTTCTCGCGCAGTCCCAGCGCTGCGAGGAGATGAATCGCCTGTCGCTGCCCGGGATAACGGTCCACTCCGCTACGCCAGTTGCTTCCGGCCTGTTCGGGGCCGGCGGTATCGCTCCGCGCCCGGTTCCCGCGTTCTGCCGTGTCGTCGGAACGGTTCTTCCTGAACTCGGCTTTGAAGTCTGGTTGCCCGCGCAATGGAACCACAAGTATGTTGGAGTCGGCAACGGCGGGCTCGCAGGCAAGATTGTTTATAGCGCGATGTTTAATCCGGTGAACCGGGGCTACGCGGTGAGCAGCACGGACACCGGCCATGTCTCCAAGAGTCCAAACGATGGCAGCTGGGCGCTGGGCCACTTGAGTCGCGTCATCAACTACGGACAGCGCGGCGTGCACGAAATGGCGCTAGCCAGCAAGGCGATCATTCGGGCGTATTACAGCGCCGCGCCGGCGCATTCCTATTTCCAGGGCTGTTCCTTTGGCGGCCAGCAGGCGCTCACCGAAGTGCAGCGCTATCCCACCGATTTCGATGGCGTAGTCGCGGGCGATCCGGCCAATTGGTATACCCGGCACTATACTGGCGGACACATGTGGATTGCGGATGCGGTCGAGGGCGACGGTTGGCTGCCTCCCCATAAAGTGCAGATGCTGGCCAACGTGGTCGACGCCGCTTGCGATGTCCTCGACGGCGTAAAAGACGGAGTCCTGAACGATCCGCGGCGCTGTCATTTCGATCCTGCTCTGCTGCAATGCAAAGCTGGCGATTCGCCCAACTGTTTGACCGATGCCCAGGTGGCGGCGGTGCGTAAGATCTGGTCTGGTCCGCGGGATGCCGAAGGAGATCAGCTTTATCCAGGCTTGGCGCCGGGTGGCGAAGCGGGCCCCGGGGGCTGGGTGCAGTGGGTGACTGGGCCGGCGCCGGACCAGGGCGCGCATATCGAGTTGGGCCTGCCATTCATGCGGAATGTGGTGTTCGACAATCCTCAATGGAACCTCCGCGAGTTTCACTTCGCTCCTCCCGCGCGCGGGCTGGAGAGCGACGTCGAATACGTGGACGATAAGGTTGGCCGCATCTTCAATGCGGTCGATCCGGACCTGACCGCTTATCGGGCTCACGGCGGAAAGCTGATTCAATATCACGGCTGGTCCGATCCCGATATTCCGCCCTTCAATAGCATCAATTATTACGAGAGTGTGGTGCATAGAATGGGCCGCGGCAGCGCCAATGCATTGCACGACACCAATGCTTTGCACGACACCAATGCTTTGCACGACACGAGAGAGTTCTACCGCCTGTTCATGGTGCCGGGTATGCAGCATTGCACCGGCGGTCCCGGCACGGCGCGCTTTGACGCGCTTACCGCGCTCGAACAATGGGTGGAACGGAACAAGCCGCCCGAGCAGATCGTGGCCTCTCATGCCACCAACGGTTTGATTGACCGCACGCGTCCGTTATGCGCCTATCCGCAAGAGGCCAAGTACAAGGGCTCGGGCAGCACGGATGATGCCGCGAATTTCTTCTGCGCGCTGCCCTAAAACCGATTATGGCCACGATGTTTCCTAGCCGGCATGTGTTGGTGTGGGTGGACGCCGAGTTCCTGGAATCCGAAGGGATGCTGCATATACTGCGGGAATGCGGCGCTATCAGCGGCGGAGAAGAGGACTGGGAAAAGCTGGTGGCTGCTGCCGAGGACTCCGGCGGATTCGCGCTCGGCGGAATACTGGTAGAGTCCAACCACGGCGCCGGTATCTGGATATCGCCGCCCAACATGGTGGAACTCGAGATCATGATCCCCTGGCGTTTTGTGCGCAGCGTGGTGACGGCTTCGGAGCACCTTCAGAGTAAGATCTTTGGATTGGCGCGAGCCGGCGCTAAGCTGAGTCCCGCAGATTAGCCGCCTCATCCCGGGCTGGTAGCAAAGCCGGGCGGAGCCGTATCCATGTGGCCGGCACCGCCGGAAACTACTCACTTTGCCCCGGCCCGCAGACTGCCTGCTTTGTGATATTTTACAGTCTCATGCAGCTCCCTTCGTGGTTCGTGTTGATCAGCATTACCGGACTTTGTTTTCTCGGGTTGACGATCATCCTCCACGGCGCGCACCGGGAGTCGAAGTTGCGCCGCCGGAAAGCCAGGGTGCGCAAGTGGGTGCAGTCGGAAACCGCAGGGCGGGCCCGGAGCGCGAGTGGCGCCCATTCCAGTTAAGGTAGACCCGCACCGCGATCAAGCGTTGGCAGGGCCAGGCGCGCAAAACCCTGCGCCACTATCGATCCAACGCGCCGCGAGGCACGTCCCGCCAGGTCTGCCTATTTAAAAGTCGAAAAATAGGCGCTGAGTACCGGTTCGTCTAGTACCACCTCCAGTTCTAAATGGCTCTTGACGCACGGATGTCAATACCGTCTAATGACTATACCTCGGGTTAAATAACTTGGGGAGATTCGTCGGAGGATCTTCAGCATGTCTCGCTTGGCTCGTTATTGGCCCGCCGCGGTTATCGCCGCTCTGTCTACGTTCCTGGTGCTTGTCGCGCAAGGGACTTACGTTCCATCTGGAGCCTTCAACCCCTCAACCCCGATGGCCGTGGCGCGGGATGGCGCCTCATCGGCAGTCTTGATGGACGGCAGCATCCTGGTGAGTGGAGGCAAGGACGACAGCGGCAATGCGCTCGACTCGGCGGAAATCCTGGGCGGCTCCAGCGCCGGCCAGATGCACGCGCCCCGCGCCGGTCACATCAGCGTCACGCTGAACGACGGCACGGTGCTGGTCGCGGGTGGAAGCACCACCGGAGGCGCGGCCACCAATTCAACTGAAGTCTACAATCCGGGGGCAGGCGTCTGGACGGTGTCGGCGCACTCTATGCTCGAAGCCCGCATCGGGGCCACCGCTACGCTGCTCAGCGACGGGCGCGTACTGATCGCCGGCGGCGATAACGGCAGTGGTCCTCTGCAGACCACCGAAATTTACGATCCCGCGAGCGGCGTCTTTTCCAGCGGCGCTCCGCTGTCGAGTGCCCGCAAGAATCACGCCGCCGCGTTGCTCCATGACGGACGCGTGGCGATCGCAGGTGGTATGGGACTCGGCTCCGACGGCCAGACACCCGTGCCTCTGAACACCATCGACATCTACGATCCCGTGGCCAACACCTGGACCGCGGGCCCTCCGGGCCTTCTCAACAGCGACATCGGCGACGTCGG
>Ga0105239_10005019_pt1 | contig 15623 bp, 3 predicted proteins | sample KBSC44metaG_FD_92761 | JGI IMG/M metagenome (GOLD analysis project Ga0105239, IMG submission 92761) | Corn rhizosphere microbial communities from Kellogg Biological Station, Michigan, USA - KBS C4-4 metaG | ecosystem: Host-associated > Plants > Roots > Rhizosphere > Soil | place: Michigan, USA...
TCAGGGTTAACCCCATGGCATCTTTAGCGACATACTGATTAATGCTGCCGCTATAGGAATCGCCGCCCATATCGTATTTCGCTGTGCCGCCGGTACTGTTGATTCCCTTCAGCCAGCCCTGCAGCGTATAGGCATAGTCCAGACCCTGTACCTGCTGATGACCGAGGGTGGTTCTTGCCAGCGGTCCATGCCGGTAATAATCGTAACGTGCGTCTGTTTCCCATACGAGGCTGTCGGTACTGGTTTCTACAAGGGTTAATCTGTTCTCTGCATCATAGGTGTAGCGGTGGTAAAAGCCGTCCAGCCAGCCGCGCTGGTACATGACCATATTTACCTTACCGGACACCAGATCATATTTGTAGGCGATCTTTTTCCAACGGTTGTTATTTTCGTTCATCACATTAGATGCAAAACTGCTGCTGCCATAATCCTGTAACAGCGTATCGACATTGCCCAGAATGTCATACGTATAGAAAGTGGCCTGATTATAGGCGGTACTGGTGCCCGTATCGGTAAGTGTGGTATAGCTGACGCGATTTCGAAGATTGCGCTGTGTGACTACCAGTCGCATATCGCCAATGCCAGATCCTGGTAAAAAGCCGGGATAAGGCTGATCATAAACGGTATTGGTAATTTGTCCGCGATGATTGCCAAGCGCTGTCAGCCAGTTACCGAGCAAGGTTTGGCTACGACTGATGGAATCAGTCATGGCTCCATTGGTGGTTGTATTGCTAACCTGCCCTACTTCCGTTATACGGCCTAAAGAATCGTACTGGGTATAGCTGTAATAGCGGTAGTCTTCTGTTGTACTGACTGCCTTTTGATGCGCATTGCGACTGATAACAAGCCGACCCAGCCTGTCGTACCAAAACTCGGTTAAACCACCATCCGGCGACTGCTGCGCTACCGGCTGATTGAGTGTATTGAACCGGTATTGGGTAATAAGCTTATGAGCAGGTGTTAAACGTTTCTTATTACGCCGAGCCGATATTACTGAATCTGACCAGGCACTGGCCCACGCAAACTTACTCACGTCCACGCCTTCGGGTGGTACGGTCTTTATTAAATTACCTGCCTGATCATAGTAATAGAGCGTATAATGATATTCGCTAACCGGCTGATTCACGGTGAAACTTTCATTATACCTTGCCTTCAGGCATTTTGCCAGATAGCGGTCGTTAAAGCTGCCGGTAATGGAATCGGCATAGGCGCTCTGTCGCAATACGGCCACTGAGGTAGCAAACAAAGTACTGTCATCACAGGGCTGATGCTGTTCGAGGGTCGTAGGTGCAAACACCGGATCGGCATTGCCACATAGGGTGAGTGAATGGCTTGTTGTATCACAAACGTTCAGGGAAATGTTATGCGCCCTGTACATACTATCGAGCTGGGTATAGGTATAGCTGGTACCCAGGTTCCTGTTATAATAACCGGCAAAGGCAGTAGTGCAGGGCTCGCGCGGACATTCAATATAGGGGGCGAAGAAATTGAAATTACTGCAATCATTAAAGTCTTCGAACCAGAAGAGTTTGCCATAAGAATCATACGCCTTTACCCAGTCAATAGGAACAGGAAGCGCACTGTCTCCCAGTACATTAAAGGAGACGCCCATGAATTTATTTAAATCAAGGGTTGACGGGAAATTGTATGAACCTATTAAAGAGTCATCCACGTAGTATCTCAATATAGAATCCTGCACCTCAAACTTTATCCTTCGCCAATACGAAAAGTCACGCACTATGGCCGGGTCATATATAACCCGGTCATTAGCGGGATTGCCAGCATCAGCAAACTGAACATAAGCAATACCCGAATTGGCGTTGATTGCATTGTAAAAAAACTGCTCATGGCTGAAGTCCTTGAAAATGTCTATGTTAAAATGCCATTCCAATCTCAGGTGCAGATGGGGATCTTTTACCCTGAACTCAAGACTCATCCGGTGATTTTGCAGACAGGCAGAATCCCTGCATAGAAAATCATAATCAACACCGGTGTGTGCATAACCGCTCCCCAGCGTATCGGGATATTGCAAGATCCCATTCTTCATGTAATCCTTATGCGGTATTCCTGTAGTGTTCAAATAACCACCATAGTTGAATTTCCAGTTGGCGGTGTCACAACCATAACTATCATAATGACGGTTGTGATCATAATACCATTTTCTAAATTCAGTTTGCTGATTAATTAAGGCAGCACTCGTCGAATCAGAGCAGTTGCAACTGTTAACTACGCCGGTAGGATCATTGCTGTCAAAAGAGATCTGTGAGGAAGAAAGCCACACCGGGTCATAAATATCTTTGCTACTCGTAGTTCCTACAATACCATTGTTGCGCTGAGTAACATCATCTGTTGAATAGTCAATGACGGTTTGCGAGCAGGTATCGTTACTGGTCATCAGATAATAGCCTACCAGCCCATCCTGTGGCGTTAAACGGGTGGTGATGTTATTCTGGATTTCATCCTGCGTTCTGGCTTTATTCCAGATCCGTACTTCACTGATCCAACCGTTGTACGTTGTTACCAGGTTGGAAGGCCCCGTAGTGTCTATTCCAATATACCATGGACCACTGGTGGTAACATTTCTTTGTGAAGCAGGTGTGGTGAGCCCGGTGGTACATGTTATCTGCACCGGCAATTTTATGCCGTCTAAATAGAAGGATACAGAATCGCCCTGACGTGTCACTGCAACGTGATGCGCCTTGCCATCATAGACATTAATGCCTGCTGAGCTGGTAGTGGAGTAGTTATAACATCCCTGGAATTGCACGCTCAAGCCACCGCTGTTGGTTAGTGCAAAACCACAACCATCGGCATAAGAGCCAGTTGCAAAGGTTTTGTTGGAAAGAATATTATTGAACGATGACACAGAATTGGTTTTGGGCTTAATGCGTGCCTCAAAGGTCAGATCACTGGTTCCGAGATTAAGCCTGCTGTTGGCAACAGCTATTTTTACACGTTTAGCCGTAGTACCGTTGAAACTTAATGCAACATTGCTATTGACGACACCAGAATTCGTGAAGCTAAAGGCGTCCATGAACTGTAGATAATCACTGGTGGTTTTATTAAAACCTAACTGAGAGTTCATGTACATTTCAAAGAGCATGTTCTTGCTGCGTTGCAGGCTGTCGCTCTCATCCATTTGCGGCAGCGCATCCGGGAATTTGGCAACATAATGGCTATACAGCGTGTCAATTCTGGCGCAGTTAACACACACATTTTTTACTCCGCATTGCAACACTGGAGGCAGCGATAATGGTGAAGATAAAAAGCTACAATCTATCCCACCATTGCAAGCCATTCTGAGGGTATCCAGCGCTCCCTGCCGCATTACGGTGCCACTGGTGCGATACAGGTATGCCGCAAATGAAGTGTCTTTACCATCCCACTGGTACTGTTGGTAGAGTGCGCCAATGGTAGCACACTCACAGCTATCCGGCTTTTTATAAATTGGTTTTTCATAGTACACCGGCTGCTGATCATAAGGGACGGGTGAAGTGATCAGGTAAGCGTTGCAGGTGCCGTTATAGGCTTTACCCGTGCTGTCTCTATAGGCTTTTATAACATCTTCAAAACTTTTGTAAGTATAGGTGCTCGTTGGTTTTACAGTGGATGAGCCAAAGAGGTGGGCTGAATCGCCGCCCTCTTTACATACACGAATGAGTCGCGGAATAATAATGGCGCTATCTGTGCTGTTGAAACCGCAAGGGCTTAATTGCTGGTACCATGCCTGCGCATAGGCTGTACAATTATCACCGATAAACTCATTTAAACTATCGCGCCCGGCGCTAACGCTGGTTGCCATATCGCCTGCCGTAGAAATAGCAGGATCATAAAAATTGAGTTTATGGTTAGCTGCCAGCTCCGTTAAATAATCCTTGAATCTTGATCCCGGCTGGGCCTCCGCCGCGTCTAAAATTTCTCCGATAAAAATGCGCTTGGTTTGCAGGTACATCTCTCTAAAGTATCTCCATGCCGCGTCCAGGTCACCGCTGCAACTGCTGCCGATGGCAAAGGCGCTGTCTATCGGCTTATAATGATAGAGACAAGCAATGTTGTTGGTATCAGGGCAATGCGCCAGTGCGGTAGCGAGCGACCACATCGAAATAGAACCGCCGCTGGTATCTTTTGCTTTGGTCACTAGGCTGTCCTGCATGCGCGATTTATAGGAAGCATCTACAACGCTGCCGGATAAATCGGTAAAGAAAGGATCGCGATGAGTAGAGTTATAGGCAAAGATGCTGCCCGTTGGATGCGTGGAAAAATTGCCTGGGTTTAGAAAGCCGCTATCTACAGCAGCCTGATAGGAATCGGTCTGCTCGAAACGATCATCCCAATAATTACTGGCTGCAAGCTGCTCAAACTTAACCAGCTTCGGATATTCAGGATGTTGCTTCAGTAACGTATCGGCCCATGAAGGTTTAAATTCATTAATAAAATCGGTCTGGTTTAAGGACTTTGGATAAAGCGGGTCAGGCTGGCCGTTTTCACCTACATAGGTGCCGTCCACAGTAGCATAGGGAGCTTGTGGATTAGGGCCGGATAACCAGAAAATGGAGAATATATCGAGGCTGTCCGGATTGGCATATTGCCCGTAAGGCGGCGTAATATCTGCCAGCATTTGCTGGCGAATGCTTTTATGAAGCGCTGTATTGTTACATAGTAGATCGCACTCAGCCTGTTGCTTGTTCCAGGCAAGTTGTGCCGCTGCGCGGTAGCCCGCGCTATCACTGGCTGCAATACCTGCATTCTGCATATAATTATTTCGGAAAGTGTCCCAGCTTCCGATAGCTGCCAGGCAGGAGGCGCACGTTGGTGCGCACTGGAGCGTGGAATCAAGCGCTATTCTTTGCGCTGATATGGCTTGCTCAAGTGTCTGACAAGTATTACGAACCAGGAACACACTATCGCGGTAATAATTAAATGCCTGTTGGTTGATAGTAAGCGTTTTAGTTACCGTGTAACTTCCTTCCCGCAAATAGACAGTAGTATCTACCGCCGGAAAACTGTCAATAGCGTTACAGTTTTGATCAATATGATAATTAGTTCTATTGATTACCAGCGGCTGATGGCTCGTAAACGTTGAGTTGTTACACTCATCAGTTATAGTGATTTTTAAATCATAGATACAGTCATAGCAGACTGAGGTATTGTTACAGTCTTTAATGCTGATGCTATCGGGCATCATGGAGTAAATGAACCGGTGACTGCCTGCTTTGGTAACAATTAATCCCTTGCTGCTTTCAATCACGGCTCCTTTAATAATGTTAGTGCTACTATCGAGCAGCTTTTTGGTGATGTACACCGTTTTATTGGAAGCCAGTGTATCGAGTTGCATGGCAGGTTTACCGGCCAGAGCCGTGGCAATCGTGCGCCCATGCATATCTACATAGCTGATGCTGTACTGACCATTGGCATCCAGCACGGTATTTTTAAAATAGTGAGAGCTGTTACCGACCTCTGTACCAAACAAGGCATCTATTTCTTCCTGGTTAGCAGAGCTATAGGTATACTGCGTTTCATGGCCTTTACCGATCTGGAAAGTGTCACCCACTGCCCCCTGGATACTGATGCGACCAGTATTGTCAGGCGTATATCTTGTTTCTGCAAAAGCAAACCCTCTTGCCTTTGGGATATATTTGTGAAAACTACTGCTGACAAGCGGATTGTTACCTGAGTAATATTTTGCTGCCCCATAAGCAGAATCCATGGCCGGAGCACCTACTTTACAATAACACGAATCCTGCAACAGTCCGTCGTAGAGGTCTTTGGTATACTCAGCGCCATTAATGCGGTTGAAGTTGGGCGTGAATTTTATTATACTGCTCAGTGACGGCGTGGGCATTACCTGTATTACCGGTCTGCCCTGGTAATCATAAAAAGTTTCAGCTACTACCGTAGTATCGGTGGTATTGTCTTTGGTAACCGTTTGCCTTGATTTTAGGGAACCGTCAAAGTATTGTACTACCGATTTGCGTTTGCCATCTTCGGCAAAAGAAGTGGAAGCCTGCCAGTTGAGGGTAGTGTCGAGCCCGAGGAAATCATATTTTCCCAGGCCGTTTGTATAGTCAGAACTCCATACCGATTCTATGCGTTGGTCACTGCCTTTGATCTGCACGGCCCGTACCCTGTAAAACATTGTTCCTCTTCCTTCATACAGCAGGGGGATATAATACTCCGTAGCAGCAATGCTTACCCTGGTGGCATTGCCGGGGAATATCTTCTTTGGGTCGTAAGTGGTTGTGCTGCCGGTAACGTAGTAATTAGCCAGGGCGGCGCTGTCGATATAACTCCATTCCAGATCATATTCATCGGCAGCGCGCTGGGGCGACCAGTACACTTTTAACTCTCCTTTTGAGCTTACATAGGAAGTGCTGGTGTTGATGGTTTGAACTGCGTTATTGGTGCATGAGAAATTATATTCGCGGTTCACGAGAATTTCATTGGTGAGTAGCAGGCCGTCTTTAATCGTATTAAAGTCAACATCCGATGAAATGCTCGTAATCTCGATCTGCGCCTTTTCCCAGCCATCCATTACATACGCGGCCTTAAAGCCATATTTTGTATAAATTGAATAATCGAGGTTTAAGGTAATGGGATCACTCACATCATCTACCGCCGTGCCGCCATCATCGTAGGTATAGTGAACCACAAAGGTGATGGATACATTAAATTCACCCGGCAGCATGTGGCGGTACGCCTCATTGATCTGAAAGGTGATCAGATTCTTTACAGTAAAGGTGGTCTGTATTGGTTTGAGCGAAGGATTGAAGTAAACCGTATCCATAACCAGGCTGGTAGAATCCGGGGCCAGTTGATTTCCACTTAAGCCAGGCGCGGCATAATGTTCATCTATCGCCAGTACGCTAAGGCTTGTCAGCAGCAGAAAGAATATTGATAGTAACCGGTATATAAATCGCATGGTGTTACGGTTTACTGGTTATTGATTAATTGATAAGAGCCATAGGGAGAAACCAAAGAATATATCCCGTTCTTTCTTATAAAATAAGGGGCCATCGAAAACGCTGTGTCATTAAAAGCGCCTGTGGTGTATGAGGTACAGACGGCTTTTACGTGGTAATAATGATCGGGCGTGGTACCATCGTACTGGTTCTTTTTAATATCATACTCCACGCTGCTGATATGATGGCTGGCAGTATCATAAACGACATCTAATTGCCGGTATGGGCTGCCGGTTTTAAAGTAAAAGGAAATTTTTCGGTAAGCCCCAGAATCCGTTGAATGCAGGTAGTTTACATGCATCTGGGTGAATGCAGGATCATTTAAATTAACCTGGAATAAGTTTAGGCCAAAGGTATTGGGCCTGGTAAGGATAGCCAGCTTTTGATCGGTATAAAGGGTGAGATGATAAAAGTCATTTTGAATGATCACGGTGCTATCCAAGCTAAAATAATATTTGTCCCCGCTGGTTTTATAGGTACCGGCCAGCGTATCCAGCACGGTAACCGTATCTACGTCCTTCAGATAAAACGTAGCGTTAAAACTGAGGTGCGTTGTATCATGGAACACGGCTTCGATTTTAATAATCTCCCGCCACAGGTTAGAGGTGTCTGCAGGATTATAAGGACTTGCTTTACCCGCCTGAAAAATCAGCAGCAGCATTACCGGAATAGTTAGTTTATAACAGCGCATATACGGTGACATTATACTATTGAACAATAGAGGTTATTTACTTATCAGTTGGATTGTTTTATTAAGGCGCTCCTGGATTCTTTAATCGTTTTAATGCCACGCTCCGTTTCTTTTTTCACCCTAATCAAAGTTCCTTCATCGTCGTATTCATAGAAGGTGGCATAGTTATTTTCATCTAGTTCTGCGAGCAATCTCAGGTTGACCGGACTATACACGAATGATTTCATGTTGGCATTGAACGGGTGCATCCTGATATCATCAAAAAATACATTAGCTGAAGAGGTAGCTTTCATATTCAGGGTACAACTGGTAGCTGTCGCAGGTATTGTAATAGTATCTTCAATTCGCTGCCAGCCTTCGATAATATTTCCTGAAGAGGCTAATGTATAGGTGGTGCTATCTGAGTTATTGAATTTGAGCTGTAGCTGGGCGTTATCATAATTACCACTTATGCAGGTCATTTCCTGCTTAACCCAGGCGCTGACCACCATTTTCTTTCCCTGCATCGGTGAGAACCGGTTAAGTTTTACACCCGTTGCCGTTGGATTTTTAAAGCGCACGCACCAGGTAGTATCACTGACTATGGTAGCGCTTTTAACAGTAGTAGTATTTGTTCCATTGGGATATAAATTTTTGAGCTGCACTATATCTCTTGGCTGTGGATCAACGCCCTGGCTTTCCCATTCGAGTTTTGCTGCGTAAGGGTGTCTGAACTCATTCCATATAACCGTTACAAAATATAATTCCCCCGCCTGTAACGCCATGGTATCAGTGCGGATAGCCTCTGTCCACGGCGTATGCGGCCTTTCAGCATCGGTGTTCTTTGTGAGGTCTTTTTCAACGCCATTGCGGGTAATGTGAACACTCACGTAATCATCAGCCGTAACATAGAATGTATAAATACCGGTGTGCTGCGGTTGAATATATCCCTGAAATATTACATTAAAGTACTGGTCTGAGCAAAGACTGGGAAAAGGCTTGTTATTATTTTCATCATAATCGATGTTGGAAGTGAAACTCAATGTACGGAAAGGATTTACTACGTTGCAACTGAGGTCGTGATCGTAGTATACGCTCAGTCCGGTACCATTACTATTAACCGTCGTATGAATTTTGGCAATCGAATCTTCTTTCATCGATAAGGAGGGCGTTATCGTATCCTGGGCCACCGTTCCAATGTTAAAGGTTTTGGCCACCGTTTGGTTACCGGCTACGCGAAGACTATATACACCGGTATGGCTTACCGAATCTACCAGCGTAGAGCCGGTGCCCAGGTCAATATGGCGGTTTACCGCACAACGCTTGCAGGTATCTGTTTTATATCCGTAATCTTCAAACCCATCAAAGGCTATCTCCCTGTTCTTTGCATTTTGAACCACGGCTATGGGCAACGTCTGGTTGTATCCATACTGGCCCGAGTTGTACCGGTTCAGCGGGTCGTGGTTTTCTATTTCAAGCCCTTTGCTGTTTACTTTGGTAATCTCTGAGTTCCATACCCATCGCATGGTATCGGTGCTGGCACTCAGCAGCGCGCTCGTGAAACTCCAGTATGGCATAAAACCACTTATAGCGCCATCGGTTCTAATATTGCTGGTATCGGAAGCACTTGACTGCTTTCGCTTGCCATAATAGGTATAGGCTCTGTCCAGCCGCCAGTTACCCAGGATACCAAAGCGGTAATAGTTGACGGCGGTATCGTTAATATTAGACTTGCATACAAAAGAATCTACCGGGTTGTCGTAGCAGTAGTACCCGGGCGAAGGCGAGGTAGCCCACGTGGGCTGTGAACCACTGGCACAGCCTTTGTAATAGCTTGCAAAAATGCCAGGGAAATTTTGATAATGGGTATATTGATCCCGCGCCTCGCCACTGCCATCATATATACTTGCCCACGTAAAATAGGACAACCGGCTGATGCTTCCATTGTTTAAACCGCCGGAATCAACCAGGCTGATACGTATAGCCGGTTTAACCCACGGGCGGAAATTGTAGTAATCATCCAGCATGTTTTGCGCCATGGAGGTAATGCTGGCCGTATCGTTACGGACCTCCATTATGCCAGGGGTCGTTTCACCCAGCGTAACGCGTGTACTTGTTTCAACAGCGCCAAGATTATTTTGATTGAAATATTGACTTAATACATCCTGGTAGGCTGAATTGTTACGATTGAGAATAAGGTCGCCCGGCCAAAAACCCTTTAGCCGTTCCAGGTAGCAGGCATTGGTGTTACGCATATTGGAATGCTTTGTGTTGAGCGCTCCAAAAAGCTCAAGCCTCGCATGTTGAATAATTGATCCTTTCGGAATGCTGGTGAAATCAAATTTTATCCAGCTTTTTACAAAATCAAATAAATAGGGACTACCGAATGTATAGGCAGAGGCGACAAACAGATGCGTATTCACGGTGTCGTATATACCACGGGTAAAGAAACCATACGGTCTAAAGTAGTGAACGGAATAATTATCATCCTGATTTAAATAAGTGCTATCGAGCTGTACTATTCTCGAGGCATTGATCACCGTATCCTTTGGGTAGGTGGTACTATCTACTTTCCAGAAGTCTTTAAACCGGGCCGCGCTGGCAGCTATCACATTCGTAGTGGAATCAAAAACAAGTCGCGTAGTTCCGCTTACCTTTTGAATGGGGCTGGCAAGTGAAGTAACCGAACCTACAGATACACCCGCCATATTGCGTTTGCCGGAGCGTATAATTCTTACAGTAGCCGAATCGGCAGAATAAGGAAGGCCATCAGCATCAATAAAATAAATACCTTTTTGTCCGTCTTTTCCTTTTGAGGCATCTACGGCCCATATTTTTTTATAACGCAGTGTATCATCAAACTGGTAATAACTCTGATCACAATAATCGCTTGTATTTTGCAGGCGCTTATCGCGTGCACGAACCAGCAGTTCATCGCCGCTTTCAAAATAACGAGCCGTAGCAATGCGATGACTCACATCGGCTGTCCACATGATCCCTTTTCTAAATGCCACATTTTTTAAAACGGTGCCGATATTTTTATAAGCAGGCCCCATACCGGTATAAGCCCAATGTGCGGGATAGTTAAAATTATACATTGGGTCATCAAACTCATTGTTGGTTTGGGATAGCAGTACATCACCCGTTTCACCATCATATACCAGATTACGGGTAGTTACCTTACTGCCTTTTTCAATATGAATAAGGCTATCCAGGATACCGTAGCGGTGGACTACTTTTAACACGGCCACCGCCCGGTACCGGTTGGTTTCAGAGCTGGGTATCGGTATGGAAGTTCCTATACTGACCGTTGGAATAGGAAAAACCACATCAAGATTACCGCCAATGGTGCCGCTTTTGGTTACCGATGTTTGTTCCCTCACATCCACCATCACTTCAATATCCTCGCCCATTACAGCCGCCGTATCGATCACCCCGTTGGCAGAATCTATCGCCGACACCGTATTTGACAAGCGGGGTTGCCCGGCATTATCGTTTTGCAGTTTGTAGTAATTGTAAGTATAACTTATCGGAGTTATTGAATCGGTTTGCGCAAAACTCGACTGCGATTTCATTTTGCCGTTCATGTCGTTAAGCTCCACCTTAAAACCTTGGCTGAGCGTAACGTAATGTTTGGCATCGATCGCTAAAAAGTTGCGTAAAGAAGGATTGTACGTTTTTTTACTGTCTTTATCAATCGGTGTATACTCAACTATAGTTGGAAAATCTTTGGTGGTATAAAACTCCGTCTGTTCAAAGCCATTAGCCGATTTTTTGGTTTTGTTGATGGTTTGTACCCGCACTTTGCTGTAACCCACGGACGGGGCGGGGAAAAAGGTTTCTGCAAACGGTTCTTCTGAATATAAATAGTTAGTGGGCGCAAGCGCACCTACTTTTTCAGTGTATACTTTTAAAGGTATGTGGAAGGGATTTTCATCGCCGCCAATCATCGGTTCATAACTCGCTACGCCGCTGCTGATGGTGGTAGGAACGCCATTGATCATTGTAGTGGTAGTATAATCATAGGTTTGCCCATATACCGATTCTGAATCCACACCCGTCATCTGTTTCCAGTTGTCGTAGATCTCTACTTTTTTTACCCGCAGGCCACCCCCGTACTTTTTATAGAAGGGATTATCGAGCCTGATAAATGACTTATCGGATACTACGCTTTGACACCAATGGTCTATTCTTGCCTGACCATCGAAGCCGTTGATCATGTTTTTAATTTCCTTCATGCCCGAAGCCAGCATACCAAGTACTGCCCGCATGCTTAAATCATCGCCCGGTTCGGAAAATGGATAGGCTTTGGATGGAAGATTGAGCCGGAGAAACTGAATAGCTGCTGTAGCAAAAGGGCTTTGTTTGTTTGTAATTGGCTTTACCTTGATCCAGATAACATTACTGGTTGCGGTAACGCCATAATCATCTATATCAGCATATACGGGAATAATCTCAAACCCTTTCCCCTTATTATCGGCGGGCATATTTACTGCCAGCTTAAAAAAGAGCTGATTTACGCCGTCGAGATATTTACGGGTAATGTCGTTTTTGCCTGTTACCGACTGGGAAACTTTTACAAAAACAAAGTGATAATCGTGATTGGTTGAATCATTTGGATAAAGCTTTGCCTTAATTACATCAGTGGACGAATCGCCAAAACCCATAACAGAAAAAAACTGCATCGCTCTTTTATTCTGTACATAAGCGTAGTCGTCCGACTCATAAGTCACGTTAATTTTTCCACCGGAAGGCAGCTTTATGGAACTGAGTGTCCACGCTGCCACATTGCTCGCCGCTTTAACACTATCGGTTTGCAGCGTATACGGATAGTCAGCATTGGTGAGTTTGCCGCCCGTAGTACCAGGATTATCAGCCGGGTTTTTATAGTTTCCCCAGCGGTCAACTGCTTTGGCGTTAAAAGAAGGGTTATTGGCGTGGTAAGTAAATACATAAGGATTGCGGCGAACCCTGTTGTTCTTATTATACGTAAACCATACACGTGTTAAAGTGAGTTTGCCGGTGCTGCTTTGTGAGCCGGGATTACTCGTGCATAGGTCATAGCTATAATCAAAGTGAACGGTTTTGATGGCTTTGGCGCTGCTGCCGTTTTTTAAAAAATCAGCCTTTGCATACAGGTTTATTTCTTTTAACCGGTATAACCTTTGGCTCGCGTCCTGGCCGCCATTTTCTCCCAGTACACCGAGCCCGTCTTTTCTTAACGTGTCGGTTTCCAGGGTAAAAGTGGCAATCATCGTTTTGGATTCAATCGAATTGAGATACCATACTTCCCTGCTTCCATAGCTATAGGAGCCTCTGTCATCATATTTATCCGTTTTGAGCCCTTCATTATAGGAAGCCATATTCTGATCGTAAGGAGCCCGCCACTGGTAAGGATGAACAAGTGAAAACACCTGAGAATAATTAAACTTCACCGCGTCTCCATTGTCATCTGCCGTGATGCCATCGCCCGTAATATCAACATAGTCGGGTGACAGAATACTGCTGAGTAAAAAAGAATGCGTGTAGGGTGGAAGTACTTCTCTGTTAAAATACCCGTCTTTGCCCTGGTTATTTTTGACATCATTATCAGTTCCTGGCGTATAACTTACCAGACCTGTGCTGTTATTGCCAGTCGCTGTCGCCATGGTGACATCCACCTGAGCGACATTATATACCGGTATGCCATATACATACCTTCGCCCATCGGAGTTCAGTACAGTAATCTCTGAGATGTGGTTGGGTCTCCTATAAGTAGAGTCACACCTGCGAATATTTTGAAAATTGCTTGCATTACAGGTCGTCGAAGGAAAGCTGTTGACATAATACGATTTAATGAAAGTATCGAGTGCAACAGCAGTTGCCTGCCTTGCCGTGAGATAGGAAATCACCTGACTCCGTTTGTCGCGCTCTTTTCTGACTGTGTTTACATCAAAAGTTGTTTTGCCTGCGGGTATTGCATTTTTAAACAATGTCATCGAGCGGGCGGCCAGCACGGTTTCATTATTCCGGCCTTGACTCGCCAGATCGGCCCGCATCAGATAATCGTCGCCCAATGCCTGATGGTACGCTTTATTGGCCAGTGTCTTTTCTCCCGGATTTTTAAAGTACACATTTTCATACGTCGAATCCTGCGATCTGAAAGCAATTACATCAGCCAGCCGGTTGTCGGACAACCAGGGATTATTTTTAGTGGCTGCATAGATTTTATCGTAATCCACACCCGCGTGAAAAACACTGCCAAACCCAACTTCAAGAGAGATCTTGTCATCGTTGCTCTTGGTTGTCAATGCGTGATCAAAGATGAAACCAATATCTCCTCTATAGGGTCTAAACATGCCCCCCGTGCCTTCCCCTGAGATCAGCCAGGTATCATACGTGTACATCGGCATAGCGATGTTGGGTGCATTGTCTGAATAGGCGATGTCTTTTTCGCGGTTATAATCCAGCAGCACACTTTGTTTACCGCCAGCCTTATCGAAGTACATGTAACCATAGGCCGGCATGGTCTGATACTTATCAGTGAGCGTAACATATTGCTCAGAGGAATAACCTTTAATATAACCACTTGAGAAAAGACCGGTCAATTCAGGCCCGACTTTGCCGGTGAATGCAATTTGCTTAGAAGTGTAGGGAACTTGAATAGTGGGCGTATAAGATGGTTTGCAAAAACTGATCCCTGCATTGATGCCGGTTCCTACACTGGCGCGAAGCGTATTACCAAAGTTGGCTGATTGTCTGAGCTCCCTGTTATCTGCAACGCCTGTATGCCGGTCCGGGAATTATAATTGGTACCAATGCTAATGCCGCCGCTTGTCATAGTTTCATTGCACGCCAAACGAAAACCCATGGATGGGCTGATGTTAAAACCCGTTTGTGAATTGTCACTTATTCCCAGCCCCGCTGTTAATCCGCCCATAGCGCCAATTCCCGCACTCACTGCTACGCTCAACGCTTTTTGTATACCCCAGCCTTTATAGGTGTTATGAAACAGCCCCATTGATATATTAAGATTGGCAGGCAAACCGAATAGCTCAATAGAACCGCCAATGTCAACGCCTACTGTTTTGTTTGGTTTTATTGAAATGGTTTTCTTAATTTTATCACTTCCGTCAAAGTCATCCGGTAGTCCGCGCATATTTCTGTTCACGCTTCCCGGATTTATATTCCAGCCTAAGCCACACCATGACGCTTCCTGATCCATTGTGATGCCACTCGAATAATGCAGGTTAACGGGATACCCGCCTACATCAAGTAAGGGAATATTGTAGGAGAAGTCACCAGTAAACAGATCCACGAGATTATTGGCATTAACGGACTGGAAAGATTGTGTTTCCGGCTGAACAGGGCCGGTAGTAAGATGACTCTTTACAACGAGTGGTTTACGCCGCTGGCTAACGGACGAATTGTTCGACACTTTTTCTAAATTCTTTCCTGTTCCATTGTCGCTAAAGGAACTGGCAGGCTGCGATTTTATTTTCCATATGTCACTACCATTAAATGCGGGCGGCAATGGCAAAGGTCGTTCGGCTGCTTTTGTTTGTATTGGCGAAAAAACCAAGTCTATATAAAATAGCGACACAAAGAACCAGGCTATCGCCTTTGGACGACGGGATAATGCGTTCAACATGGTTATAGTTTTTCTACGGGGGCTTACAATTTGGGTTTATTGCTCTACAGGTCTACGATATTCAAATTTTAAAAACCAGTGTTCACCGAGGCCATTGACTAACTCCATCAGGTACATGTGCTTGTCGGTGATGCCCGGCTTATCACCCACATCCAGATTGATATAGTTGATACCATACTTTACGCTCAGTGTGGAAGAGTCGAGAGCCACCGGTTGCTGGCCGGCACTACTGATATCCGTAATCTTTATCTGAATGGCCGGGCTGTTTTCATTGTGGGTATACTGAATGCGCAACGTATTATTTGAAATTATGTAAGAGGCATCCGGCTGTCTGCGTAGCAGTGCGTAATATCCTTTGTTGACA
>Ga0105239_10005021_pt1 | contig 15620 bp, 18 predicted proteins | sample KBSC44metaG_FD_92761 | JGI IMG/M metagenome (GOLD analysis project Ga0105239, IMG submission 92761) | Corn rhizosphere microbial communities from Kellogg Biological Station, Michigan, USA - KBS C4-4 metaG | ecosystem: Host-associated > Plants > Roots > Rhizosphere > Soil | place: Michigan, USA...
CACGACCCGCTCGCCGCATCCGTGCTGATCACCGACTCGGACGAGCTGTCCGCCGCCGTCGACGCCGAACTCGAGCGTCAGATCGGCCTGACCAAGCACGTAGAGCGGATCGTCGCGGCACTGACCGGCGAGCAGTCGGCAACCGTTCTCGTGCGCGACATCGACCAGGGCTTGGTAGTGGCGAACGCCTATGCGGCCGAGCACCTCGAGGTCATCACCGCCGATGCCCGGGCAATCGCCGCACGGGTCCGTAACGCCGGGTGCGTGTTCGTCGGCGCTTACTCTCCGGTCTCGCTCGGGGATTACTGTGCCGGCTCGAACCATGTGCTCCCGACCGGCTGCACCGCTCGACACGCGTCCGGACTGTCGGTCCAGTCGTTCCTCAAAGGCGTGCACTTCGTCGAGTACACCGAGGCCGCGCTGATCGAGGTCGCGCCCCACGTGCTCGCCCTGGCCGACGCCGAGGACCTTCCGGCGCACGGGGCAGCCGTCGCTGCCCGATTGCCGCGATGAGCAGCGGCCTCGACAAGCTTCCGCTGCGCGACGAGCTGCGGGGCGAGGTCCCCTACGGCGCTCCGCAGCTGGATGTAGCCGTCCAGCTGAACGTCAACGAGAACCCGTACGGGCCGAGCGAGAAAGTCGTGCGGGCGATCGCCGCCGCGGTCGCCGAGGTTTCCACGACGCTCAACCGCTACCCGGACCGCGAGGCGTCGGCCCTGCGGGCGGACCTTGCGACGTTCCTGAACGCTGACGGGGCCCCGAGCCTGACGGCCGATGAGGTATGGGCCGCCAACGGCTCGAACGAGATCATGCTCCAACTCATGCAGGCGTTCGGCGGTCCCGGCCGCACCGCAGTCTCCTTCGCGCCGACGTACTCGATGTACCCGGAGTATGCGCGCAACACGAGCACTCGCTGGGTCACTGGCCGGCGATCCGACGACTTCGGACTTGACCTCCCGGGCGCAGTCGAGCTGATCGAACGTGAACGGCCGGCCATCGTCCTGCTCTGCTCGCCGAACAATCCCACCGGCACCACGCTGTCCGAGCGGGAGATCGAGACCGTCTACGAGGCGGCGCCGGGCGTCGTCGTCGTCGACGAGGCGTACGCGGAGTTCCGCCGAGCCGGACGGGCGAGCGCGACGACGATGCTGCCGGGACGCCCCCGCCTCGTCGTCACCCGGACGATGAGCAAGGCGTTCGCGCTCGCGGGCGGCCGGCTCGGCTACCTCGCCGCGTCGAGCTCTGTCGTGGACGCGGTTCGCATTGTCCGCCTGCCGTACCACCTCTCCGCGGTGACCCAGGCCGTGGCCCGCGCCGCGCTCAGCTGTTCCGGCGAGCTCCTGGCCCGGGTCGCCGACTTGCGCGGGGAACGCGACGCGGCGGTCACGTGGTTGCGCGAGCAAGGTTTCACGACAGCCGACAGCGACGCCAACTTCGTCCTCTTCGGCGTGTTCAGCGACCGGCACGCCGTCTGGCAGGGTTTGCTCGACCGCGGCGTGCTGATTCGAGAAACCGGCCCGGACGGCTGGTTGCGCGTCTCGATCGGCACGCCGGAGGAGATGTCGGCGTTTCGGAGAGCCTTGCTGGAGGTTGCCAAATGACACGTAGTGGGCGCATCGATCGTCAGACCAAGGAAACCAAGATCCTCGTCGAGATCGATGTCGACGGGCAGGGACTGACCGATATCAGCACCGGTATCGGCTTCTACGATCACATGCTGAGCTCCTTCGGCAAGCACGGGCTCTTCGATCTCACGATCCGTTGCGAAGGCGACCTGCACATCGACGCCCACCACACCGTCGAAGACGTCGCGATCGCCCTCGGCCAGGCGTTCGCCCAGGCCGTCGGCGACAAGTCCGGCGCCAGGCGATTCGGCGACGCCCTGATTCCGATGGACGAGACCCTGGTCCAGGCGGCGGTCGACCTCTCCGGGCGCCCCTATCTGGTTCACCACGAGCCGGCGGGCGCTCCGCCGTCGATCGGCGGTGAGTACACGTCGACGTTGACCCGCCACGTGTTCGAGTCATTCGTCTACCACGCCGCGATCGCCTTGCACGTCACGGTTCACGGGGGTCGGGACTGGCACCACATCACCGAAGCCCAGTACAAGGCGGTCGCTCGGGCGTTACGTGCGGCGGTCGAGCTCGATCCCCGGGTTCGCGGAGTGCCCTCGACGAAGGGTGTGCTCTGACAACCTCGGGCCCGAGCGTCTGCGTGCTCGACTACGGTTCGGGCAACCTCAGATCCGCACAGCGGGCCCTTGAACGGGCCGGCGCGCGGGTGACGGTGACGGCTGAGCTGACGGCGGCGACGAGCGCGGACGGCTTGGTCGTGCCCGGCGTCGGGGCGTTCGCCGCCTGCATGTCCGGACTGGCCGACGTCGGCGGCGACAAGATCCTGGCGACCCGCCTCGCGGCCGGGAAGCCTGTCTTGGGCATCTGCGTCGGCATGCAGGTTCTCTTCGAGTCCGGCCTCGAGCACGGGGTCGCGTCCGACGGCCTCGGCGTGCTTCCCGGTCGGGTCGAGCCACTGCGCGCGCCGATCCTGCCGCACATGGGCTGGAACACGGTCGACTTCGCGGCCGGCTCGACGCTGTTCGCCGGCATCGCGGCCGGCACTCGGTTCTATTTCGTGCACTCCTACGCCGTGCACGAGACCGCGGGCCTGGTCAGCGTCGCGACTCACGGCGAGTCGTTTGTCGCCGCGGTCGAGGCGGGGCTGGTCAGCGCTACGCAGTTCCATCCGGAGAAGTCCGGCGCCGCCGGGGCCGCCGTCCTGCGCAACTGGCTCGGCGTGCTGTGAGCAAGCAACGGCAACGGGACCGGGCCCTGCGGGAGGCGGAGCGGGCCCTGCGGGAAGCGGAGCGAGCTCAGCGGGTGGCCGCCGAGCAATCCGCACGGGCCCAGCGTCTGAAGAAGTCGGCGCGGGCCGTCAAACGGCGCGACACGTGGCGCGGCGTCCGGTTGTGGCGCCACGGGCCCGGGTTTCATCGCGACAAGGAGAGGTGGGCCGCGCTGGTCACGGTGGTGCTGGTCGTGCTCGTGTCGACCTACCTGCTCACCGGTTCGGTCGGAGCGGTCGTGGCCGTCGCGTTGATCTGCGCGATAGCCGCGCCCGCGCTCGGGGCGTTTGTGTTCGATCGGAGGTCACGATGAGTTTCACGCTGTTCCCGGCGGTCGACGTCGCGGATGGCCAAGCGGTTCGCCTCGTCCAGGGGGCCGCGGGTTCGGAGACGTCCTACGGCGATCCGTTGGCGGCTGCGCGGGCGTGGGAACGCGACGGGGCCGAGTGGATTCACCTGGTGGACCTCGACGCGGCCTTCGGCCGCGGCACGAACCGCGAGCTGATCGCGGAGGTGGTGCGTTCGGTCGATGTGAAAGTCGAGTTGTCCGGCGGCATCCGTGACGATGACTCCCTGGCGAGCGCGCTCGCGGCCGGGGCGCAGCGGGTCAACCTCGGCACCGCGGCCTTGGAGTCGCCCGACTGGGTGCGGAAGGTCATCGGCGAGCACGGCGACCTGATCGCGGTCGGCCTCGACGTCCGCGGGACGACATTGGCGGCGCGCGGGTGGACGCGCGAAGGCGGCGACCTCTGGGAGACCCTGGCCCGCCTCGATCGGGACGGCTGCGCGCGCTACGTGGTGACCGACGTGCACCGCGACGGTACGCTGACCGGTCCGAACACCGCCCTGCTGAGCGAGCTCTGTGAGCGCACCTGCGCGCACGTGGTGGCCAGCGGGGGAGTCTCGTCCCTGGCTGATCTTCGCACGCTGGCCTCGATTCGCTCCGACAACGGCCACGGCGTCGAGGGGGCGATCGTCGGCAAGGCCCTGTACGCCGGCAACTTCACGCTTCCCGAGGCGCTCGTCGCCGTCTCGTCCTAGGAGCGCAATACTTCGATGATCAAGAGATTTGGCTCGGGCGGCCCCTACGAGGACGCGATCGGCTACAGCCGCGTCGTGCAGACAGGCTCGCTATCGCTCACCGCGGGCTGCACCGCGGTCGTCGACGGCGAGCTCCAGCACGTCGGCGACGCGTACCACCAGGCGATCGTGGCGTTCGGTGTGGGTCTGGACGCCCTCGCCGCGGCCGGTTGTCCGCCCGAGAACGTCGTCTCCTCCCGCATGTACGTAGCTCGTCGCAGTGATATCGACGCGGTCGCTCGGGCGCACTCGGCCGTGTTCGACAAGATCCGCCCGACCAGCGCGTTGATCCTCGTCGCGGGCTTCGTGGACGAACGGATGCTCGTCGAGATCGAGCTTGTCGGGGCGGCGCCGTGAGCGTCGCCGTCAGAGTCATCCCGTGCCTGGACGTTGATGACGGCCGGGTGGTCAAGGGAATCAACTTCCAGGGATTGCGCGACGCGGGCGACCCGGTGGAACTGGCCAGCAAATACGACGCCGACGGCGCGGATGAGTTGACCTTCCTCGACATCACGGCCTCATCGTCCGGCCGGGAGACCACGTACGACGTGGTGCGCCGCACGGCCGAGCAGGTGTTCATTCCCCTGACCGTCGGTGGCGGCATCCGGACGGTCGAGGACGTCGACGCCCTGCTGCGCGCCGGCGCCGACAAGGTCGGCGTCAACACCGCGGCGATCGCTCGGCCTGCCCTGCTGGCCGAAATCGCCCAGCGCTTCGGCAATCAGGTGCTGGTCTTGTCCGTCGACGCGCGCCGGGCGCCGGTCGACTCCGCGCCGACGGCGAGTGGCTTCGAGGTGACCACGCATGGCGGTCGCCGGGGCACGGGCATCGACGCGCTGGAATGGGCTCAACGCGCTGCCGAACTCGGAGCCGGCGAGATCCTGCTCAACTCCATGGATGCCGACGGAACCAAGAACGGTTACGACCTCGAGTTGATCCGGTTGGTCCGCGGGCGGGTGAGTGTGCCCGTGATCGCCAGCGGAGGAGCGGGTGCTCTCGCCGATTTCGCTCCCGCCGTGTCGGCTGGCGCCGACGCGCTGCTCGCGGCCAGCGTCTTCCACTTCGGCGACCTGACGATCGGCGCGGTGAAAGAGGAGCTTCGCAAGGCGCACGTCGTCGTACGCTGAGCTACGCTGGTTGCATAGTCGGTTCACAGTCAACGCTCACCTTGACCTCATCACTGACACCCAGTGTGGTCACAGGCAGGGCACGACGAGCGAGCCCATGAGAACCACGTAGGGGTGCCGACGATGACGACAGCGACGACAGCGACGACAGCGACGACAGCGACGACAGCGACGACAGCGACGACAGCGACGACAGCGACGAAGCGGATATGAGCGCGGCCACTGCGACGAAGCGGCGAGTGCTGGTCGTCGACGACGAAGAGAACGTCACGCATCTGGTCTCTTCCGCGCTCCGCTTCGACGGGTTCGAGACGCTGACCGCCGACAACGGCGCCGACGCGCTCGCCGCGGTCGCTGAGAACGAGCCGGATCTGATCGTCCTCGACGTGATGATGCCGGGCCTGGACGGCCTCGGGGTGCTGCACAACCTGCGCGCAGCCGGCTCCCAGGTCCCGGTGATCTTCCTGACCGCCCGCGACCTCTCGACCGACCGCATCGGCGGCCTTCGCGCCGGAGCCGACGACTACGTCGTCAAGCCGTTCAGCGTCGAGGAACTGCTCGCCCGGGTGCACGCCGTGCTGCGACGCACCGTGCCCGACGAGGGTCGTGACGGAGTTCTGAGAGTGGCCGACCTCGAGCTCGACGAGAACAGCCACGAGGTGACTCGCGCCGGCGTGGAGATCCATCTGACCGCGACCGAGTTCGAGCTGCTGCGCTACCTGATGCGCAATGAGCGAGTCGTGCTCTCCAAGGCGCAGATCCTCGATCGGGTCTGGAAATACGACTTTCAGGGCCAGTCGAACATCGTTGAGCTCTACGTCGGCTACCTCCGCAAGAAGATCGACCACGTCGAGCCCAAGCTTCTGCACACCGTCCGTGGCGCCGGCTACGTGATCAAGGCACCGCGCAGCTGACCCCTTGACCGACGAACTCCCCGTCGAGCAGGGGTTCGCCCCGCCTGCTCCGACGCACGACGCCATTCATCCGGCGGTGGCCGCGCGCAGATGGCGGTTCCTGCCGCGCACGCTGATCGCTCGGCTCGTGTTCGGAGTGGGGATTCTCGTGGTCGTGGTCGTGACGTTGACCAGCGCCGCCACCTACACCGCGCTCAAGCCGTATCTGACCAGCCAGGTCGACAGCGAGCTGCAGGCGGCGGCCGATCGCAACATGGGCTTTCTTCAGAGGTGCACGATCGAGGTGTCGCCGAGTGGGGGCCATTCGATGTCATGCACCCTTCCCGTCGACCCGTTCGGCACCCGTGTCGACGTCCAATGGGTGCAGATCATCGACGCGGACGGCCATCAGATCATGTCGTCGATCTCGAACGAGAACTATCGCGTTCTGCACCTGTCCGATCGGCTCGCGGCCGCCTTCGCCGGGAACCAGACGCGCGTGGTGTCGACGTCGGTCGACGGGATCCCGCTACGCGTCACATCTCGCCAGCTACGGGGCACGTCAGACTTCATCGTCACGGGCGTCTCTGCGGCGTCGGAGGACAACACGCTCCACCGGCTCCTGCTTCTGGAGGTCAGCGTCGGCGGTAGCGCCGTCCTGCTCGCTCTGCTGGCCACTTCGGTCGGCGTGCGGTTCAGTCTGCGGCCCCTGCGACGGGTCTCGGAGACCGCCCAAGCCGTCACGGCTGAGCTGTCATCGGAGGGGGCGGGCCTCGACCGCCGGGTCGTCGTCACGCCCGCCGAGGAAGGCACCGAAGCCGGTCTGCTCGCGGAATCGATGAACAGGCTCCTCAGCACCGTCGAGACGCAGTTCGCGGCCCGGGTCGAGAGCGAGCGGCGGATGCGTCAGTTCCTGGCGGACGCGTCCCACGAGCTGCGAACGCCGCTGACCTCGATCCGCGGCTACGCCGAGCTGGCCAGGATGCAGCGGGGCGCGGGTGGCGGCGACCCGAGCGGGAACGCCGAGATTCTTGATCGCATCGAGTCCGAGGGCAATCGCATGTCGAGGTTGGTGGAGGACCTGCTGATGCTGGCCCGCGGCGACCGCGGATCCGATCACCTGCAGCTCAGCGAGGTCGATATGCCCAAGCTCGTCGAAGAGGCGATCGTCGGGGCTCGAGCCGCGTATCCGACCCGCTCCATCGAAGTGTCGCTTCGATCGTCGGGCACGGTGCGCGGCGACCACGATCAGCTGATGCGCGTCCTGCGGAACCTGATCAACAACGCCTGCCTGCACACGCCGGGGCCGGTTCAGGTGGTCATGTGGCGCGAGGCAGGCGTGGTGGTCGTCCAGGTGATCGACGCCGGACCCGGCTTGCCCCCCGAGCAAGCCGCACACGTCTTCGAGCGGTTCTGGCGCGCGGACTCCTCGCGAGCGCGAAGCAGCGGTGGCACTGGTCTCGGCATGTCGATCGTCGCCTCGTTGGTGGCCGCCCATCGCGGCACGATCCGTTTCGACAGCGACGTCGCGACGGGTAGCACAGTGACGGTCGCGCTGCCCTCTGTCGACGCCTAGACCACGCCCTGGCACTCGGCGTGGACACCCCGGCACACTCGAGGAGTGGAGCCCCGCGAGTTGGTCGGCCGCTGGCACCTGCGCCGGCGCGTCCTTGACCGCCTCGCGGGCCGGCGCGGCTGCGCTGTCGGCACGCTCACCGTGCGGCCGGAGGGCGCGTCGCTCGGCTGGTTGGAGGTCGGCTGCTTCACCTGGGACGGGCAGCGGTTCGAGATGAGTCGCAGCCTGCGGCTTCGTCAGCACGAGGGCGATTGGTGGATGGAGTTCCAGGACGGCCGGCTCTTCCATCCCTGGCGGCCAGGGGCGATCGTCGAGCATCCTTGCGCCGAGGACCTATACACCGGTCTCATCGACGTTCGCGCAGAACGGATGAGCACGCTCTGGGACGTCACCGGACCCGCGAAGTCGCAAAGACTCCTCACCCGCTACCGCCGGATCGTCTGAGACCGGTATAGCGGTGGCCGGCACTGGCAGAATATTCGTGTGGCCCGCCAGATCCCGTCCGCGCTCGCGCCCGACATCGCCGCGCGCCTCAAGCGCGACCGCGACGGTCTGGTCGTCGCCGTCGTCCAGCAACACGACACCGGTGAGGTGCTCATGGTGGGTTGGATGGACGACGAGGCATTGCACCGCACGCTGACCAGTGGTCGCGCCACCTACTGGTCGCGCAGTCGCCAGGAGTACTGGGTCAAGGGCGAGACGTCCGGGCACATCCAGTTGGTCAAGTCCGTCGCCCTCGATTGCGACGGCGATTCGCTGCTGGTCAAAGTCGATCAGGTTGGCGCTGCCTGCCACACCGGCGACCGCACGTGCTTCGAGGCGGGGGCGCTGTGACCATCAGCCGCGAGGAGCTGGGCAAGCTGGCGTCGACCCATCGCCTGGTCCCGATAACCCGCACCGTTTTCGCCGACGCCGAGACGCCGGTGGGCGTGTACCGCAAGCTCGCCGCCGGGCGTAGCGGCACGTTCCTGCTGGAGTCGGCCGAACCCGGTCGCTCGTTCTCGCGTTGGTCCTTCGTCGGGGTCAACGCCGTCGCGACACTGTCGGTGGCGCACGGCGTGGCGCAATGGACCGGCGAACTCCCGACCGGCGTCCCCGACGTGAAGGATCCGCTGCAGTCGTTGGGAGAGGCCTGGCGCTCGATCACGGCCCCCCGGCTGCCTGACCTGCCGCCGCTCACCGGCGGCTTCGTCGGCTATCTCGCCTACGACGTGGTTCGCCGGATCGAGCGGCTGCCGGACAACGCCGCGGACGAGCTCGGCTTGCCGGAACTGACGATGCTGCTCGTCACCGACATCGCGGCCGTCGACCACTACGACTGCACAGTGGTGTTGATCGCGAACGCCCTCGTCTCGCCTGATCTCGACGAACGACAGCTCGACGCCGCGTACGACGACGCGATCGCCCGACTCGACGCCATGCAGGAGGGACTGGCCGCGCCGGCTCCGGCGAGCATAGCGAGCTTCGATGTGGTCGCTCCGGTCGATGCGCCGTCGCGAACCCCCGACGGTGAGTACCAGCCGGCGGTCGAACGGGCGTTGGAGGCAGTGCGGGCCGGCGAAGTCTTCCAGATCCAGATCGGGCAGCGCTTCTCGGTCGCGACCGAGGCGGACCCGCTCGACATCTACCGGATGCTGCGCACGCTGAATCCGTCGCCGTATATGTATTTCCTTCGCCTGCCCGACGTGGACATCGTCGGTTGCAGCCCGGAGGCTCTGGTGACGGTCACCGGATCGCGAGCGATCTTGCATCCCATCGCGGGGACGCGCAAGCGTGGCGACACGGCTGAACGCGATGCGGCTCTCGCCGCCGAACTGGTGTCAGACCCCAAGGAGCAGGCCGAGCACGTCATGCTGGTCGACCTCGCCCGCAACGACCTCGGGCGGGTGTCGGCGCCCGGCAGCGTCGAAGTGGTCGAGTTCGGCGCCGTCGAGCGTTACAGCCACGTCTGGCACATCGTGTCGACCGTCGAGAGCACGGTGGCCGCGGGCAAGGACGCCTTCGACGTCCTCACCGCCACCTTCCCAGCGGGCACGCTCACCGGCGCTCCCAAGGTTAGGGCGATGGAGCTGATCGACGAGCTGGAGCCGGTCCGTCGGGGCGTGTACGGAGGCGCCGTCGGATACCTGGACGCCGCCGGCGACCTTGACATGGCCATCGCGATCCGCACCGCTGTGATCAAGGCAGGCGTCGCGCATGTGCAGGCCTCGGCGGGCATCGTCGCGGACAGCGTCCCTCGGTTCGAGGAGCAAGAGACCCGAAGCAAGGCGCGTGCGGTGCTCCAAGCGATCGCCACCGCCGAGACCCTCCGTCCGTTGTGAGCTCGGCTCGGCGGCTATTTGCGCTAGCGCTGCTGCTTGACCTGGTCGGGGCGGGTGGAGCCGCGCTGATCACCCTGCGGACCTGGCAGACGATCGTCGCGGCCCGCTCGCGTCCGCTGCCGGCGGTGAGCGTCGGCGTCGACGGACGGGGGCTGGACGGAGCGCTTCTCGGGGCTGCGCTGGTGGCGCTGGCCGGGGTCGTCGCGGTGCTGGCGACGCGGGGGGTGATCAGGCGGATCATCGGCCTGCTCGTGGCGTCAGCCGGGCTTCTCCTCGCCTGGCGCGCCGTGGACAGCGCCGCGGCTGTGGGGCACGCCCGGGCGTTGAGTCTGGTGATCGCCCGTCGAGGCGGTCTCGGCCTCGACCCGACGTCCGCGACGTCGGTGCGGACCCACCCCGTATGGCCGATCCTCACGATTGTGGCCGCGGTTCTGATCATGGCGGCGGGCGTGCTGATCGCGGCGTTCGGGGCCGGGTGGTCGGCGATGTCCGCGCGCTACGAAGCCCCGGGGACGGCGACGGCGGGCGGCGAGGAGGCGATGTGGACGGCGTTGGACCGCGGTGACGACCCCACCGCGCACGGGGACGGATGACCGCGGCCTAGGGTTGGCTCGTGGTTGACAAGTTCGCGGGGATCCGGCTCGGCAGGCGCGCGATCGAGCACAGCCGGGACAGCCGGCCGCGCGTGGGCCTCAGCGCCGTGATCGTCAGAGGCGAGTCGCTGCTGGACCACGTGGACGAGCCCGATTTCCTCCTGTTGGACGGCGTGACTGCCCAGTTGCTCAAGAAGGGCGTCCAAGCGGGCGCGGTCTACCTCGCCGTCCGCGGCCCAAGCTTCGAATGGTGCGTTCCCCTCGACGCCGACTCTCTCGCCAAGGCGCGCGCGTTCGCCGACAAGGTGAACGCCGCCACCCCGCTTGAGTAGGTTCCAAACCATTTCTTGACATTGTGTTGACCGGATCGTGGCGTTGCCGGCCGTAGAGTTCCGCCGTGTCCGCATTCAACCCGCCACGTGGGTTGATCCTGGTTGTCGAGGACGAGCCGGCGATCGCCGACATCGTCAAGCTGTACCTGACGAAGGCCGGCTACGGCGTGCACGTGGAGCGCGACGGCGAGCGGGCGCTGGCGGCCATCGCCTCGCTCAAACCGGCGGCCGTGCTCCTCGACGTCGGTTTGCCCGGCGTCGACGGCGTTGAGGTATGCCGCCGCCTGCGGGCGGCCCACGACTTGACACCGGTCCTGTTCGTCACCGCTCGCGACGACGAGGTCGACCGGATCATCGGCCTCGAGCTGGGCGCCGACGACTATGTGACCAAGCCGTTCTCGCCGCGCGAGCTCGTTGCCCGCGTGAGCGGGGTGCTGCGACGGGCGCGCGGCGTCCCCGAGGCCTCGCCGGCGATCGAGGTCGGCGCCGTGCGTCTGGACTCGGCCGAGCGTCGGGTCTTCGCCGGCGCGCAGGAGATCGCCCTGACGGCGACGGAGTTCGACCTGCTGGCGCATCTGATGCGCCGCCCAGGGCGCGTCTTCACCCGTGAGCAACTCCTCTCCGAGGTCTGGGGCTATTCCTCGGCGGCGGGGACGCGGACGGTCGACGTGCATATCGCGCAGGTGCGCGCCAAGCTCGGCGACGCCAGTCCGGTGCGCACGGTCCGCGGTGTCGGATACGCGGTCGAAGCCCCGCGATGAGGCGGGCGTGAGGCAGCGCCGTCGCGGGACGCTGGCGCTGCGCATGGCGTTGCTCACCAGCCTGACCGCGGTGATCACCGCGCTGCTGGCCGGCCTGCTGAGCGTTCAGCTGATCCGCGGCAACAACCTCAAAGCCGCGCAGCGAACGCTAGCGACGGAGGCGGACGCGGCGCAGGAAGAAGCGAACTCAGGATCCACCGCGGCCCTCGGGCAGACGCGGGCCCGCGCCTCGTTGCGCGTTCTCAAGATCGAGTTCGTCGTTGTGACGCCGGCCGCCACGCTCCAGGGCGGGACCGCCAGCGCCTTGGCGCGTGGGGCGATCCGTCCGAGCGATCTCACCGCGATCGTCAGCGGCTCCTCGGTCTCGACCTCCCGGACCGTCGACCGCGCTCGTGTCCTCCTGGAGGGTCGACCGACTGACAACCACGGCGGACTGATCCTGATCCAACGCCGTTCCGACGCCACCGCGGTGGGCGATGAAGCCATCCGCCGGTTGATCGTCGCGCTGGCGATCGGGGTCGGCGTGGCGATCGTCCTGGGCCTGATCGTCGCCTGGGGGTTGGCGCGCCCGTTGCGACGCACCGCGCAGGCCGCGCACGCGCTGGCGGACGGGCATCGCGACGTCGCGGTCGTGCCGGAAGGTCCCGAAGAGGTGGCGCAGGTGGGCGAGGCGCTCAACGTCCTCGCGTCGAACCTCGCCCACTCCGAGGCGCGGCAACGCGAGTTCCTGCTGTCGGTGTCGCATGACCTGCGCACGCCCCTGACCGCGATCCGAGGCTACGCGGAGTCTCTCGCCGACGGCGTCGTCGAGTCTGCGGGGGCGCAGCAGGCCGGTTCGGTGATCTTGAGCGAGGCGCGACGACTCGAGCGCCTCGTCGCCGATCTGCTTGATCTGGCCCGGCTGGAGGCGCGCGAGTTCCGGGTGGACTTCGCCCTCGTCGATCTGAGCGGCGTCTTGGAGGACGCAGCCCAGGTGTGGTCGCGACGTTGCGCGGACGCTGGGGTGATCTTCGCTCTCCAGGCGCCGGGCCATCCGCTGCCGGTCCATACCGACGCCGCGCGGTTGCGCCAAGCGCTCGACGGGTTGTTCGACAACGCACTTCGCATGACGCCGGCCGGGCGGCCTATCGTGCTCGCCGCGCGGGCGGAGCCAGGCGGCGTCGGCTGGCAGGTGGCGATCGACGTCCGCGACGGCGGGCCAGGATTCACCGACGCTGACTTGGCCGTGGCGTTTCAGAAGTCGGTGCTGTACGAGCGCTACCGGGGCGTCCGCTCGGTTGGCACCGGACTTGGCCTCGCGATTGTGGCGGGCCTCGTCGAGCGCCTGAACGCCGCCATCGAGGCCGGACATGCGGCCGAGGGCGGCGCGCGGTTCACGATTCGGCTGCCCTTGGCCGGATGATGGCCGCCCCGTAGGAGATGCGCCCTCACGCTGGTTTAGCCTGGAACCCAACCGCACGGCCGACATCGGAGCACGAGCAGGAGCCTTATCGTGACCACCGTCCTCGACGACATCGTCGCTGGCGTGCGCGAGGACGTGAAGGCCCGCGAGGCGCGGGTGCCGCTCGATGTCGTCAAGAAGCAGGCAGCCTCGAGCCGCGCCGCCCGGGACGCGCTGGCGGTGCTACGGGCCCCGGGCGTGGGGGTGATCGCCGAAGTCAAACGCCGCAGCCCCTCCAAGGGGGCGTTGGCCGAGATCGGCGACCCGGCGACGCTCGCGGCCGAGTACCAGGCCGGCGGCGCCCGGGTGATCAGCGTCCTCACCGAACAGCGACGCTTCGGCGGGTCCCTGGATGACCTCGACGCCGTGCGTGCCCGGGTCCAGATTCCGGTACTCCGCAAGGACTTCGTCATCGGGTCCTATCAGGTCCACGAGGCGCGCGCGCATGGCGCCGACCTCGTGCTGCTGATCGTGGCCGCGCTCGATCAGAACACCTTGACCGGCCTGCGCGAACGCGTGGAGTCGCTGGGCATGACGGCGATCGTCGAGGTGCACACCGAGGACGAGGCCAGCCGGGCGATCGACGCCGGCGCGCGGGTGATCGGCATCAACGCGCGGAATCTCAAGACGCTCGAGGTCGACCGATCGACCTTCGAGCGGATCGCCCCCGGGCTGCCAGCGGAGATCGTCAAGATCGCCGAGTCCGGAGTTCGCGGACCTCTCGACCTGATCGAGTACGCGGCCGCCGGCGCCGACGCGGTTCTGGTGGGCGAAGGCCTGGTCACCCAGGCCAACCCACGGCATGCGGTGGCTGAACTGGTGACGGCCGGCGCGCATCCGGCGACCCCGCGGGCGTCCCGCTGAGGGCCGTGCCAGCCGGCGCCAGCCAATGCCAGCCAGCCATTCAGCCAGCCAGCCATTCAGCCAGCCATTCAGCCAGCCAGCCATTCAGCCAGCCAGCCAGTGGCCTCTTTAGTGCTCGGCTTGAGCCCGGAAGTCGACTGACGTCGACGCCGCCTGGTTCGGGCTGGTCCCGTCGTAGAAGAAGAGGACGCCCAGCGTGCTGTAGTCGGCCCATGCGCAGGCGGCGCTGATAGCGGGGGCGTACCCGCAACGCAGCGAGCCCCCGAGCGGACCCGGGTCGAACTCGTTGACGTCGGTGAACGCCTGCATGACCTCGTTCGTGTGCGCCCGGTCGGTCTCGCCGTGCAGCAGGCCGGCCACCTTGGCGCTGTCGGACGCGGACACGCCGACGAACAGCACCGCGGGCACTGCGCCGGTCGCGGGCCCGTAGACCTCGACGCGAGCGTTCTGAAAGAGTTGGTCGCCTTTGGACGCGGCGCGCAGGACCGCGTCCTGGACGCGTGCCTTCACGTCCTCGGCGGCGGGCCCGGTGAGGATCGGGTGGCCGCCCACGGTGCTCGGGCTGGTCAGCGAGCGGGACGGTCCGGTTCGGGTGGCTGAACTCGACGTGACGGCGACGATCGCTATCGCCGCAACCACCACGCCCACAACGCCTACGACGCCCGCGACGACCAACACTGCGACCCTGGTACCGGTTCGGGCGCGCCGTCGTGGCGGCGGCGGGCCCGGCCAGCCCGGTGGGGTGTAGGGCTGGTATCCGGACGCCGGGTAGGAAATCGGCGGCGGGACCGGCTCGCCCGGTTCGAATGTCGGGTAGCCCACGACCGAACTATGACATATGCGAAGTCGAATCCCGGCGTGGCCGAGCGGTAGGCTGCGAACGTGCTGCGGGCCCGCGAAGATGGTGATCGATGGCGGTCGTGACGCGTCGTCACGTCCAGACTGCCGCCATCGCACAGGAGCGCCGTTATGACTGCCCGCACTGATCTGTCTGCGACCCCTTCCACCACCCCGGACGCCACCGGCCATTTCGGCGAGTTCGGCGGCCGGTTTGTCCCCGAGGCGCTGGTCGCCGCGCTGGACGAGCTGACCGAGGCGTTCCACGCCGCGCAGGTCGACCCCGCCTTCCGCGCCGAGCTCGACCGGTTGTTGCACGACTACGCCGGCCGGCCGTCGCCGATCACCGACGTGCCGAAGTTCGCGGCCGAGGCTGGCGGGGCTCGAGTGTTGCTCAAACGCGAGGACCTGAACCACACCGGATCGCACAAGATCAACAACGTGCTCGGCCAGGCGCTGCTCACCCGGCGCCTCGGCAAGACGAGGGTGATCGCCGAGACCGGGGCGGGTCAGCACGGGGTCGCGACGGCGACCGCGGCCGCCCTGCTCGGTCTGGACTGCACCGTCTACATGGGTGAGGAGGACACGCGGCGCCAGGCGTTGAACGTCGCCCGCATGCGACTGCTCGGAGCCGAGGTGGTTCCGGTCTCGACTGGGTCGCGGACGCTGAAGGACGCGATCAACGAGGCCTTTCGCGACTGGGTGGCGAACGTCGAGTCCACGCACTACCTTTTCGGCACCGCGGCCGGTCCGCATCCGATTCCGCTCATGGTGCGGGAGTTCCACCGCGTGATCAGTGTCGAGGCGCGGGCCCAGGTCCTGGAGCGAGTCGGCCGGCTCCCCGACGTCGTGGCCGCGTGCGTGGGGGGCGGCTCGAACGCGATCGGCATCTTCGCCGAGTTCATCCCTGACGCCCACGTGCGGTTGGTCGGACTGGAGGCGGCCGGCGACGG
>Ga0105239_10005023_pt1 | contig 15617 bp, 14 predicted proteins | sample KBSC44metaG_FD_92761 | JGI IMG/M metagenome (GOLD analysis project Ga0105239, IMG submission 92761) | Corn rhizosphere microbial communities from Kellogg Biological Station, Michigan, USA - KBS C4-4 metaG | ecosystem: Host-associated > Plants > Roots > Rhizosphere > Soil | place: Michigan, USA...
CACCGCCCGCTACGGCGATCGAGTGACGCTCTGGCCGTCCGACGACCGCGGCGGACTCTTCGATCTCGAGGCATTCTTAAAAGAGCCTCAGGACGACACCCTGATCTACTGCTGCGGTCCCGAGGCACTGATGTCAGGCGTCGAGCAGCACAGCGCACACTGGCCCGACGGCAGCCTCCATCTGGAGCGCTTTGCAGCCAAAACCGTCAGTGCCGAAGAAGCCGCCGAGGCCCTCGACGAATTCGAAGTGGTCTGCCAGCGATCGGGCGTCACCATCGAGATGACCGCCGACCAGTCCATTCTGGAGGCACTTGAGGACGCTGACGTCCCCGTGCTCGGCTCTTGCTACGAAGGCGTATGCGGCACCTGCGAGGTGAAGGTTCTAGAAGGTACTCCCGCACACCGCGATTCGATTCTGACCGACGCCGACCGGGCATCCAACACCGTGATGCTGCCCTGCGTATCGCGGTCCCGCTCCGAAAGGCTGGTCCTGGACATATGAGCGTCAACTACCCGAAGAAATCGTGGTACGTCGCCGCCACCTCGGCCGAGGTCACCGACACCCCGGTGGCACGGCGGGTGTTGGACACGCCGTTGGTCCTGTGGCGCGACTCTGCCGGGACGGTCCGCGCGTTCCACGATCGATGCGCCCACCGCGGATTCCCGCTCTCCGAGGGCAGCATCGCCGGCGACCACCTGGTCTGCGGCTACCACGGTTGCACCTACGACGTCGACGGCCGATGCGTACACGTCGCGCCGCAAGCCGAAGTGCCGAGCGGCATGCGCGTACCTACCCGCGCGGTCTTCGAAGCGCCGCCGTTCGTCTGGGTGTGGGGAGGCACCGTGGAGAGCGCCACCGGCACCCGTCCACCGCGTACCCCGTGGCTCGATGACGAATCCTGGACTACCTTTTCCGGCTCCTGGACTGTTGCGGCCAACTATCTGATGGTCCACGAGCACTACCTGGATTTCAGCTATGCACCGGTGTTGCATGCCCGCGACGTCCCACCCGGCATCGAGCGCCTGCCTGCGCACGATGACGTGGAGATCACCGAAACCACCGTGTCCTACAGCAGAGAACTCCCCGAGGCCATGCCGGCCGAGTGGGAGGCCGAGGCCACGGGGTTGGACCGCTCGCGGGCGTACTCGCGCCTTGAACAGGGCACCTTCGCCTCGCCCGCCCTGTACGTCCAGCGCTGGTGCATCCACGCCCCCGAGAACCCCGATTTCACACACATCCGATTGCACGCCATCACCCCGGAAACGCCAGAGCGCACACGGGTATTCATGGAGATCTCTCGCGATTACGCACTCGGCAACGACCGGGTGACCGAACTGCTCCGATCAAAGGTCGACGAACTCATCGAGCGCGACACCGCAATGGTCGAGCTTGCCGCGGCCAATGTCGGCTACGACGGCTGGTGCTCCGGGATCGAGTTCCGATCAGACGCCGCGGTCATGCATGTCCGACGGATCATCGGGCGGATGCTGGCCAAGGAAGCGGGCCGGACCCCGCTGCCCTCGGGCGCGTCAGCTTGGTCTGCCGGGCGCTGACTCGCAACCTGGCAATCTCGTCTTGCCCTTGCCTCGCTCGAGTCAGAGCCGTCAACTTTCCTAGCTTGTCAGGGAAGTCGACGGCTCCAAATCACCTGCGCCAGAATAGAACCGAGACTCCGAACGGACTGGTCAGTGCCGACCACCGCGGTCTCGGTCTGCCCGAAAATGCGTGTCCCCGATGGTGTCGGCGGCACGGAAGCCCGAGATGTCGAGGTCGCTCGGCCCATCATCGTGGTGGACGAAGTCCTCCTCTTTCCACATCTCGCGCTCGACCTCATGGTCGTCGTGAACCATCGCGTCGTGCGGAGGAGGTGCCGATGCGGCGTAGTCGGGGAAATGTTTGCCGATCTGGACCTCGTCATCATCACCCGATTCCGCACTATCTCCGCGGTTCCGCAGCTTGTCGACCAGCAGCACCAGCAACCCGACGACGGCCAAAACGATACCGGCCCATGCCAGCCAGTGCATCTGCGTGACACTACCGATGGTGACGAGAACCCAACTCGCCGCGGCCAACACCAAGACCACCAATAGCATCGTTCCACTCCTTCCGTCGGCATACAGAGTCGTCGCCGTGGCCGCGTCGGGCATTTCTCCCGCTCAACCGGCCTGATTGATCCAATCAATTAAACGCTCCCGGGCCGCGATGCGGACCAAAAAGTGCTCGTGGAGCGTGCAAAATCGCACTTATGAGACGCAGTGCCTCACGCGGCACCCGCGGCTGAGCGTCGTCCGCAGATCACAGGGGCTGACCGTAGACGGCCACCACCACGCTGCGGCCAAGGCTGTTCGCCGACCACACGCCCATCTGAGTGAAGGAGCAGTCGCGCATTGTCGCCAGGGCCACCGGATCGTTGAACCACTGGTTCAGGATCTCGATGCCGTTGATCGCGAGTGCCGGGTTGATCGCGACCGTCTGCGCCACCCGACCGTGGTACCCGGCGGCGGCAGCGCGGCTCTGCGGGGTCGAGCCGTCCGACCCCAGGTCGCCGTCGAGTTGGTTGTTGTTCAGCACGTCGTTGGCGTGCCACTCCGCAGCCTGTCGCAGCGCGGGGTTGCTCTTCACATCGTTCATGCAGCCCGCCTGATGCTGGACCGTGTAGACGTTCGCGAGGACGCTGTCGTTGAGTCGCTTGTTGTCGGCGTGGGCGGCCGGCGCACCGACCACAGTGGCCGCGACCGCGACCAACCCGACGCAGGTGGATGACAGGCGGCGCATGGGTGACTCCTTGTCTACCGTCGCACGAAGGCTGCCCATCTGTGAGATTGGACGTCTCAGATATTAGATCCACTGCGATTCGCCGTCAATGATTTGCCGCCGATCAAGCGTAGACTTTTGAACCATGTTGTCTTAAATTCTGAACGATGCTCGCACTCTGGCACCGCAGACGGCTGCACGCCCCGGTAGCCGACCTCGACGCCGATTGGCAAGCGATCGACTGGACGCACCACACTCACGACGTGAGACTGCGCGGCAGGCGAGTCCGGTACGTGGACATGGGCAGCGGACCCACGGTCGTGCTGATCCACGGCCAAGGCGGATCATGGCAGTGGTGGCTCCGGCAGATAGCCACGCTTGCCGACCGAGCCCGGATGGTCGCCGTGGACCTGCCCGGTTTCGGCGCGTCCGATGCCGTCGAGAATGGCGAAGACGTCTTCGTCGGACACATCGCGACCATCATCGGCGTACTGGATCACCTCGGCGTGGCCAGAGCCACCGTCGTCGGCCACTCCATGGGTGGTGTCGTCGCACTTCGACTCGCCTGCGATCACCCGGAGCGCATATCGGGCCTGCTGATGACCAATGCCGGCGGAGCCAACATCGGTCCTCGACGGTTGAAATGGATCCTGGCTGTCTTGCGGCTGTTCAACGCGGTGTTCTCGATCCCCTGGGTGCCACGCGTCGTCGCACGGAACCGCTTACTGCGGTCCATCCTCTTCGCCGCGGGCATCCACGACCGGCGCACCCTCACCGAACCGCTCGCCTCCGCCATTCTCCCCGGGATGTCCGCCCCTGGATTCCAGCAGTCCCTCGAAGCGGCCGCGGTCGCGGTCAATCAGGTGACACCGCAGACGGTTACCCGTCCGTGCCTCATCGTCTGGGGCATGAAGGACCGCATCCTGCCACCCTCGGCCGGCCATGAACTGCTGTCTCAGTTCCCCGACGCCAGTCTCGTGCCGCTGGAGGGCGTCGGCCATTGCCCGATGATCGAGGCGCCCGAGCGGTTCAACGAGTTACTGGCAGCCTTCGCCGGCGACCCACTCAACGGTCGACCCAAGTCCGAGTCATCAACGCGGCCTACGCGCTCCCCCATGCCGCCGGACGCCCCGGCACAGCAGGCCTGAGTCAGGCCGACGTCTCGTGCGCGCGCTGTCGGTCCGCGTCGTTGACGACGACACCGACCAGAAAACTCCGCACGCGCTCGGCGAACAACTCTTTGAGGGTGAATTCGTTGGCCGCCAACGCCGCTGCCAGATAAGGAGACTCGTCGGCATCCACCGAGGGAAACAGCGAGTTCCGGGTACGTGGCCGGTGCAGTGCCTCCGCAAGGACCGCGCCGACCGACATGGTCTCCATGCCGTCGAGGATCTGAATGTGCAGCCGAGTCGGCACATCCGAATCATGGAGGAACCGGGCGTTGTCCTCGTAACTACCGACCAGGGTTTCGCGTGGCAGATGCTCGATCAACACCGGCGCAACGTTCCTGTGCCGCAGCACGGACTGACGGAAGTTCAGCGCCAGACTGACGAAATATTCTGGCCAATCGGGTCCCGGCGCACGCCGCGGTCGGATCACAGACTTCCCCCCGACATGCCGGGCGATGGCCGTCAGGATCTCGTTCTTGTCAGCGAAGTGGTGATACAGGGACGGAGCGCGAACACCCAAAGCGGCGGCCAGACGCGGCAGGCTGAACGCGTCGAGACCCTCGGAATCAATGATCTCGATGGACTTTTCGACGGCAGCCGTCCGGCTGATGAGGGGCTTGGAGGGACGGGCCATCAGTCCGTTCCTCCGGCACTCGGCGCCCTGCCGGAAACAGTGTTCACCGTCCCATTATATGGAAGGCCGCGCAGACCAACACCCGTTCGTGCTGGAACCTCAGCAGCCGGTCGCGAGCTCAAATGCCAAGCAACTGACCGTTGACCAGTAGCCCAACGCCCCATTAACCTAATGCCATGAGGTTTATGGCTGCGCATTCAGGTAGTTGTCGATGACGCGCCCACTCCCGCAAGGGGACTCGCCACTGCCGCACTGGACCGCGACCGAGTGGCAGCCCTTCGTGCACGACGCGGTGATCGACGGGCGGCATCTGCGGTTCGTCGACTGCGGCTCGGGGCCGTCGTTGGTATTACTGCACGGAATGGGCGCAAGCTGGCAGTGGTGGCTGGAGAACATTCCCGCCCTAGCCCGCCGGCACCGCGTGATCGCTGTGGACCTGCCGGGTTTCGGAGAATCCGAACCGCTGCCGAAGCCGGCCGAGATCACCACGCACGCCGGCACGGTGACCGCGCTGTTGAGCCAATTGGGCGTGCGGTCGGCCACCATCACGGGCCATTCCATGGGTGGACTGGTCGCATTGGCGATGGCCAAGGCCGATCCCCATCTGGTGCAGAACCTGGTGCTCGTCGGTGCGGGCGGCGTCCCGATGACCGAACGCCGGCTGCAGATCATCCTCGTGATGTTGCGCGTGTTCTCTACCGGGTTGCGGCTCAACTTCATTCGCAGAGCCCTAGCCAACGAACAATGGTTGCGCCGGCTGGCGCTGCGGCCCGCCTTCCATGATCCCACGGTGCTGTCGCCCGAGCTGGCCGCTGTCACCATGCCGCTGCTCAATGCCCCCGGGTTCGTCGGCGCGGTGGCCGCGTCCGGTCGCGCGGTGCGCGATTCAGTGCCCGAGGAGATCACCTGCCCTGTGCTGCTCCTCTGGGGCGAGTACGACCGGATGGCACCGGTGCACTGCGCGGAGGACATGCACCGCCGCCTTGCCGACTCCGAACTGGTGATCATCCCCGGATCGGGCCACACTCCCGCTGTCGAACGCCCGGAGCAGTTCAATGACGCTGTTCTGAACTTCACTGCAGCGCACCAGAACTGAATATTCGCACCAGACTCTTCGCGCAACCGCAACTCACGCGATGCGGGATACACCAAGGTTCAGGGCCCAGAACACAGGAGAGATTCGAATGAAGGTACGCCTCGACCGCGCCAAATGCACCGGCCACGCCCAGTGCTATGCCATTGATCCCGACCTTTTCCCCATCGACGACCACGGTTACTCCATCCTCGAGGAGCACGTCGTGGCCCCGGGAGACGAGGGCACCGTCCGCGACGGGGTCGCGGCCTGCCCGGAGCGGGCACTCACGCTATTCGATGAATAGCGAGCCTTCGGAGACAACAGAATTCACCGCCACGACCAACGTGAACCGGCAGGTCTTCGTGCCGACCGCAGGTCACACTCGTCGATGTGCTTGCGCTGCTCGACGCCACGCGAGCATAACCGCGATTCATACCCAAATTGCGCCTTGAGCTGCAAGAATTATTTTTAAGCCGATGTAGCTCAAATCGTCGTTGACGGCATTTATCTATAGGCGTAAGGTTTATTTCGCCAGTGGCGCGGATCACCATGAGGCGTCCGCGACGCTACCGACAGGACCGTCGATCTGTACGACAACAATCCATAGGAGAGTCATGAGACTTCAGGGCAAAGTCGCCTTGATCACCGGCGCAGGTTCAGGTTTGGGCCGTGAGTGCTCACTTCTGTTCGCCAACGAAGGTGCAAAAGTGGCCATCGTCGACATCGACGCCGAGCGCGCACAGCAGACCCTCAAGCTGGTCGAGCAGAGCGGCGGCGACGCCATCGCCATCACCGCTGACGTTGCGCAGAAGGACCAGATCACCGCGGCGGTCCGCGAGACCGTGGACCGCTTCGGCAAGCTCGACATCGCGTGGGCCAACGCCGGAATCGTGTCGCGCGGCGGAGTGCCCAGCGTCGCCGGCGGCGAGTTCGTCGCTTTCGAGGACCTCACCGAGGCCGATTGGCACGACGTCTGCGGAGTAAACCTGTCGGGTGTCATCTACACCGCCCAGGCGGCGGTCCCCTATCTCAAAGCCAACGGCGGCGGCACCATCCTGGCCACCTCGTCGGCGGCGTCGCTGGTCGCCTACCACAGCATCGCGATGTACTCCGCGACCAAGGCCGGCGTCAACGGACTGGTCCGCGGACTGGCTTTGGACCTGGGCCGCTACGGGATTCGCGTCAATGCCATCGCACCCACCCACGGCATGTCACCGAACTTCCTGATGCCGCCGGGCTCACCTGTTGTCGGCCAGTCCTACGAAGAGGTTTCGGGGCCGTGGAACCCGACCGTCTCCCCCATCCCGCTCAAGCTGTCCCGCCCGCCGTCATTGCAAGACAACGCGAAGGTTGCCCTCTTCCTCGTCAGCGACGACTCCGCCTACATCTCAGGGGCGACCATCGGCTCCGCCGACGGCGGCACCCTCACCCGTGTCGGCATGTGGTTCGACGAGGACCTGAACCCGGAACCGGTCGCCTGATCGTGACCCCCACTTGCGAATGGAGCCCAGCACGATGACCACTGCAGAAAAAGTCCCCGCGCACCTCGTCGTGGACCTGGACGTCTACGACCCGACCCTCGCGGTGCCGGTCGACGTGATGCCGGAGAAGATCGCGGAATTGGCGGCGCTGGGACCCGTGGTGTGGTCGACCGCGCACGGCGGCCACTGGATCGTCACGCACTACAAAGAGATTCACGACGTACTGGCCGATACCGAGACGTTCTCCAGCTACCCCAACAACCTGGTCACCCCCGCGGACTTCGGCAAGTTCATCCCGCTGGAACTCGACCCGCCGGATCACACGTCGTACCGGAAGGTCCTGCAGCCGCTCTTCAGCCCGCAACGGATGAAGAAATTGGGCGAGGACATCCGCGATGTCGTGAACGAGCTACTCGACGAGATCGCACCCAAAGGCGAAGCCGAGTTCATCTCCGAGTTCGCGCACGAACTGCCGTCGCGGGTTTTCCTGGCACTGATGGACTGGCCGCTCGAGGATGCCGCGCTGTTCTCGGAGGCCACCGACGCCATCCTGTTCGGCAAGCCGGGCGGCACCGAAGAAGAGTCCCAGCAGGCGATCATGGCCGCCTCCCTCACCGTTGCCGGCTACTTCAGCACCGTGATCGCCGACCGCCGGGGCAAGACCGGTGACGACGTGACCACGACGCTGATCAACACCGAAGTCCAACTGCCAGAGGGTAATCGGCAATTGACCGACGAAGAACTCTTCCGGATGTTCTTCCTGCTGCTGATGGGCGGCCTGCACACCGTCCAGGGTTCGCTGGCGTGGTCCGTCGTGCACCTCACCAAGAACCCGGAACGGCGGGCCGCGATCATCGCCGACCCGACCCTGATCCCCAAGGCGGTCGAAGAGATCCTGCGGATGGAAGCCGCGGTCATCCCGGGCCGCCGGGCCACGCGGGACGTCATGCTCGGCGGCGTCCAGATCTCCAAGGACGATCAACTGATCACGCCCTTGTGCGCGGCCAACTGGGACACCCAGGAATTCGGCAGCCCCCGAGAACTCGACATCGAGCGCCATCCGAACCGGCACCTGTCCTTCGGCGCCGGCCCGCACCGCTGCCTCGGCTCCCATCTCGGCCGCATCGAGCTGGTCATCGCACTAGAGGAACTGCACCGGCGCATCCCCGACTACCAGCTCGTCGAGTCCGATCGGCCGGAGTTCCACGCGACACAGGTCCGCGGATGCAAACGAATGCCGATCACCTTCACGCCTGAAAAGAATTGATATGACAACCTCACTCCCCCGCCAGGACCGGATTCGTCGGGCGCTGGAGTTGCTACGCAACGAAACCACCGACAAGTTCGACGACACCATCGGCTTCTCAGCTGACGAGTTCACCGATCCGGTGCTGGCCCAGGCAGAGCGCGACCTCATCTTCGGCCGTGTGCCGTCCATCGTGGCGCACGGTTCCGAGATCGCCCGCACCTACGACTACCTCACCGTGCAGATGCCCCGCAACAACGTCATCGTGGTGCGCCAGAAGGACGGCGGCGTAAAGGCATTCGTCAACCTGTGCCGGCACCGTGGTGCCCTCCTGGAGGAAAGCGAGAAGGGTCGCTGCCGATTCTTTTCCTGCCAGTACCACCGGTGGTCCTACGATCCCGACGGTTCGCTACGAATGATCACCCGGGACAACACCTTCGGCGACATCGATCGTGAGCAGCAGGGCTTGATCGAGCTGCCGTGCGAGGAACGACACGGGTTCATCTGGCTGGTCGACAACGCCAAGGAGAGCATCGACGTCGCCGCGTGGCTCGGCCCGGAGGTCGACGCCATCCTCGCCGGCTACCATCTCGACGAGCTGGAATGCGTGAAATCGGCGGGCTTCGACGAGCCGACCAACTGGAAGATCATGCAGGACGCGTTCCTCGACGGGTACCACATTCAGTACGCGCACCCGAACACCGCGGGAAGGATCATCCACACCAATGTGATGGCGTTCGAGGACTTCGGCCGGCACTGCCGCTTCATCGCACCACGCAAGTCCATCGACCGCTGGCTGGAAGAGGATCCGGGTGATCAGCCTCTGGATCGGTATGTCACCGAGACGCATTTCCTGCTGCCCAACAGCACCCTGCTGCGGCAACCCGACCATTTTCAGCTGCTGACCTTCCGACCGCATCCGCAGGACCCCACCCGCTCCCGGATGGAACAGCGGCTGATGGTCCCGCCGGTCGAGAAGTCGGGCATGGAACCCGAACACTGGAATGCGCGGTGGGAGAAGAACTGGGAGATTCTGCTCGCCGTCCTGCACAACGAGGACTTTCCGCTGCTCCGCAAGTCTCAATACGGCATGTCCAGTGCCGACGCGGGCGACATGATGTTGGGCCGCAACGAAGTTGCCAACCAGGTATTCCGGCGCGAGACCCGCAGGCTGCTGGCCGAGGGCGCATCGGCGTCGTGATCTGTCGATGATCAAGTACGAGTGGCGCACCGAGCTCACCACGGACGAGGCCGACGAACTGGCCGACATGCTGCGCCGGGCCGCAGAGTTCGATTCCGAACCCGAGTACAGCACAATCGATTTCGCTGACGTCTACCGGACCCTCGGCACCCCGAGGGTCCGGCATCTGGTGATCTGGATGCTGCCCCATGCCACGGTGATGGGTGAACCGGATCACCCCGAACGCATCGCCGGCCTCTTGAGGCTGGCCATGACTGCCGACAACAGCGCGGAAGCCGCCATCGTCATCGACCCACGACTGCGTTCGATCGGGATCATGACCTTGTTGCTGGAGCGGATCGGGCTCGACACCGATGCCGCCGACGGGTGGGCCGGCACGGGCGCCCGGACGATCACGGCCTGGGCCAGGGGCAATCACCCGGCTGCCGGCCGCCTGAGCAACCGCTTCCTCATCCCGCGGACCCGGCGGCTCTGGAAGCTCATGCGCTCCGCATCCGAAACGCTCACCGCGGCAACGGTTCTGAAGCTGACGGACCTTGCCGCGGTGGAAGCGCTGGGCTGGGCGCCGCCGGTTAGCGGTGCCGCACAGGCTTACGCGCTGCACGACGACGGCTACGCCGCCGGCATCGTCGCGGTGGACCCCACCCCCGTGACATCGGAGGAGTTCGGCCTCTGCGCGACGGTCCAGTGGGCCGTCATCGCACCGGACTCTCCCGCGACAGCACGCCGCCAACTCCTCACCGGCGCAGCCGAGGTGGCCCATGACCTGGGTTTCACCGGCTTGACCTGCCATGTCGATTCCGATGACGCGGCCATGGTCAACGCGTGCCGGCTCTCGGACTTTCAGCATGACCGCACTGATGCGTACTTCCAGCTCGGAGGACAACCTTGACTGTGCCCACTGACCTCGCCGATACCGTCGAAGCACACGGCAAAGCCGTTGCCGCCGGGGACAATCGCGCGGTACTCGGCGACTTCCTGCCTGACCGCATCGGACAGTTGATCGCATCGGCGGATGTACCCGTCAAGCTCAAAGCTGCAGCGGTTCGCACCATCACCGACGTCGGCGACGACAGGTATGACGCCGTCATCCGCTACACCAAGCCCGACGCCGAATGGTTCGAGCTCCGCAGCCGGTGGGTGCGATTCGACGACGGCACATGGCGGGTATTCAGCGTCCGCAACATTCCCGACACGCCGCCCTGGATGGATCTCACCGGGCCGTCACCCGATGGCCTGGACGCCCCGCACTGGGACGGCCTGCGCGCCGGGGAGCTGTTGATCCAGCGTTGCGCGGGGTGCGGCGAGTGGGTGTGGTCACCGCGACCGATCTGTCCCCGCTGCCATTCGTTCGACATGCATTGGGAGATAGTCGAACCGAAGGGAACCATCTATTCGTGGACCCGGACCTGGCAGCCGTTCACCAAGGAAAGCACCGGCCACCTCCCGTACATCGTCGTGCTGGTCGCGCTGCCCGGAGCCGGTGGCAGACGGGTTCTGGGCGTGTTGGCCGACGCTGACGGGGTGACGCCGACCATCGGCGCCACCGTTCGCGGCGAGATCCAGCAGCCGCCGGATACCGAGCACTGGCCTCTCGTACGCTGGCATCTCGAAGGGCAACCGAAATGAACGGATTCCGCGGAGCGACGGCAGTAGTCGGTGTCGGCACCACCGACTACTACAAGCGCGGCACCAGCCCGCTGACTTCAGCGCAGCTGGTCCTGCAGGCGATTCTGCGAGCCTGCGACGATGCGGGGGCTGATCCGCGTGCGGTGGACGGATTCGTCTCCTACGGAGGCGATTCCAGCGAAGGCCTGGCGATCGGCACCGCTCTCGGTGTGAACGAAATCCGTTGGTCCACCGAAGTCTGGGGTGGCGGTGGTGGCGGTGTCGCCGCCGCGGTCAACGTCGCGGCGGCCGCCGTCTACAGCGGGCAGGCGACGTGTGTCGCGGTCTACCGCGGCCTGAGCGAAGGCACTGACGGGCGTCGGGCCTTTGCCAAAGGCCACCTGGGCCATCTGTATTCAGCCCATGGACTCCTCGCGCCGGCCCAGGTGTGCGCGCTGCGAACGCAGCGGATGCTCGAAGTCGACCACGTGCCTGCGTCGGCGCTCGAGGCGGTGGCCCTGGCCGGATACCACCACGCGCAGACGAATCCGCGGGCGGTCGCCTACGGCAGCCCGCTGGACCACGAGCGCTACCACGGCAGCCGGCTGATCTCGGAGCCATTGCGGTTGTTCGACTGTTCCCGCGAAAATGACGGTGCGGCAGCAATTTTGGTCGTCAGCGCCGATCGCGCCGGTGATTACCGTGGTACGCCGGCGTTCATCCTCGCCGGTGTACAGGGCGCCGCCGCCGGCTGGAGCGAATCCACCGAGAACGAAGAGCACTACTCCAGCGCGGGCTTTCACCCCGCGCTGACACAACGGCTGTGGGACGGCGCCCGGATCAGTCCGTCCGATGTCGGAGTCGCACAGGTCTACGAGAATTTCACCGGTCCGGCGGTGGCCGCCATGATCGACCACGGCCTCTGCCCGGCCGGCCCGGCCGCCGGGGAGTTCATGACCGTCGACAACCTCACCGTCGGCGGTGGCACCCTGCCGATCAACACGGCGGGCGGCAACATCGCGGAGGGATTCGTGCACGGCATCGGGCTGGTGGTCGAATCGGTGCGGCAGATCCGGGGCGGAACGCCCAACCCGGTTACCGGAGCAGATATTTCACTGCTGATCGGCGGTCCGATGGCCCCGCTCGTCAGCTCCACCGTCTTCGGGTCACCCGCGACGGTCTGATACTTCCACGACATAGGCAGGAGGAACATGGCCGCAACCGTTGGGTCAGCACTGAATTGGTGGGCGCGCACCAAAGGCGAGACCACCGCGCTCCGCGTAGGTGACGACGAACTGACATATGGCGAACTGCAGCACTGGTCCAGCCGATTGGCGCGGCACCTCGCCGACACCGGTATCAATCCCGGAGACCGGGTCGGGGTCTTGTCCCCCAACGTGATCGAGTGGCCGGTGATCGCTCTGGCGGTCATCAAGGCGGGAGCCGTCCTGGTGCCGTTCAACGCCCGGCTGAAGCCCGCCGAGATCCGGAAGGTCGCCGACGACGCCGGGCTGAGCATGCTGTTCGCAGGACCCACGCAGCTGGCTGCCGCCACGGAAGCCAGTGCCGGCGGCACCGAGTTCGGCGTGCTCGGCTTCGACGCCGCCGAGGCACTACGCGGCGGCGAGCCTGACGACTTCCGCATCGACACCGCGGCGGACGACCCGATCGCGATCGTCTTCACCAGCGGCTCGACCGGTCTTTCCAAGGGCGTGATCCTGACCAACGCGACGCTGCTGGGCATCGTGTTGGAGCGAACCCTGACAGAAGAGGGGTTCCGGCCCGGAGCCGTGTCGCTGCTGGTGCTGCCTCTGGCATTCACCCCGGGCCTGGTCTACGGCGTGCTGATCACCACTGTGCTGGGTGGAACCCTGATCGTCGAGCCGGAACTCAAGGCCTCGCGGGCCGTGTCCCTGATCGAGAAGTACGGCGTCCAAACGCTGTTCGGGGTGCCGGTGATCTTCGAATCGCTCTCCCGCGCTCCGGAATTCGAGACCGCTGACCTCACGTCCCTGCAGTCCGCGATCATCGGCGGCGCCGCCGTGCCAGTGGAACTGCTGCGCCGGTGGGCCGACAAGGGGGTCCTGCTCCGGCAGATCTACGGCATGACTGAGGCGGGCGGGGTGGCCACCGCAACGCTCAAGTCCGAGGCACTCGAGCATCCCGACTCGTGTGGTCCGGGCTCGATCTTCACTGAGGTCCGGGTGATGAACGAGGACGGGACCCTCGCTGCACCAGGTGAACCGGGTGAGCTCGTGGTGCGCGGGCCCGGGGTCACCCCCGGCTATTGGAACGATCCGGCCACCACTGCCGCTGCCTTCCGCAACGGGTGGCTGCACAGCGGGGACATCGGCCGCAGCGACGAGCAGGGCCGCATCACCTTCGCCGACCGACTCAAGGACCTGATCATCTCCGGCGGCATCAACATCTCGCCCGTGGAACTCGAGCAGACCATCGCCACCCTCGACGGCGTGGCGGAGGTCGCCGTCATCCCTGCCCTGGATGACCGATGGGGCGAGACGCCGGCCGCGATCATCACCCCTGCCGCCGGGCACGAGAGTCTCGATCAGTCCGCGATCATCGCGCACTGCGAGAAGCTGCTGTCGGACTACAAAGTGCCGCGCTACGTCGTCCTGCGCCCCGATCCGCTGCCCCGGATGCCTAGTGGCAAGCTCGACAAGCGAGCGATTCGCGAGGAGTACCAGGATCTTCCGGAGAGATTCAGTAAGGCGCGCTGATCGCCGGTCGGCACTCACCCGGGCGACGTGCATAGTTTGCGGTATTGACGCTGGCGTCGGTACTGTGCGACAGTCATCGAGGACGAATCGAGATACGCACAGCAATGCAACGCTCCGGACGGTCAGCATGGTAAACCGCTTGATTACAGTGCATGAAGCTGTTGCCCTACTGCAGTCGGCAAAGCCGATCGAGTTGCTGATGAGCGTGACCGCCGGAGCGGCCTCGATCGTCTCTGGCACACGCAGCGACACACGCAATGTTGCTGGCCAACGAGGCGACCAGCAGCATTCCGCCTTCTGCACGTGCGATCAGGGCGATGCCTCGCACTGCCCCGCGCGTGACACCCTCTGAGTCAGCTCGGCATCGAATTCAGTCGGACCCGCCGGGCGGGCCCACGCGGTAGATCGACTTGGTGGTCCGATAGGCGTCGAGGCCCTCAGGACCCAGTTCCCGTCCCAGCCCGCTGTCCTTCACGCCCCCGAACGGGGAACGCATGTCGAGCTCGTAGGCGTTCACTCCGATGGAGCCGGTGTGGATGGCCCGGGCGATGTCGGTGGCTCGCTCGGTGTCCTGTGACCAGACGGTACCCGCCAGGCCGAACCGGCTGTCGTTGGCGATCTGCACTGCCTCGCTGTCGTCGTTGTAACCGATGATGGCAACGACCGGCCCGAAGATCTCCTCCTGCGCGATGCGGTCGGAGTTCTGCACATCGGCGAACACCGTGGGCGAGACGAACCAACCCCGCGGCCTGTCATCCGGAACTCCGCCACCCGCAACAAGTTTCGCGCCACTGGCCTTGCCGATGTCGATACATTGGAGGACGCGACGCCGCTGTGCGGCACTGACCAGCGGACCGATCTCGGTGGTCTCGTCGAGCGGATCGCCCACCGACAGGCCGTCAGCCAGCGCTGCGATCGCGTCGACGAACTCGGCATAGCGCGAACGCGGCACCAGAATCCGCGAACTCAGATGACAGGTCTGCCCATTGTTGACGAACGACGCCGCACGCAAGCCAGTAATGGTGGCGTCGAGGTCTGCATCGTCCAGGATGATCGCCGCAGATTTACCGCCCAGCTCAAGTGTCACCGGCCGAATCAAGTGACCACACGCCGCACCGATGGCACGGCCTGCCGTGGCCGAACCGGTGAACGCCACCTTGTCGGTGCCCGGATGGCTGACCAAGTGGGCACCAGCCGCAGCATCACCGGGGACGATGTTGAGGACACCCGCCGGAAGATCGGCCTCCACGGCTGCCTCGGCAAAGATCATTGCGTCCAAGGCGGTTTCCGGCGCAGCCTTCAGCACGACGGGACAGCCCGCGGCCAGGGCCGGCGCGATCTTCATGATCGACAGGGCCTGCGGATAGTTCCACGGCGTGATGGCCCCGACCACACCGAGTGGTTCCTTGCGCACGATCGTGTGTCCGATCAGCGCCGGCCGAGTCTCTTCAGGCTGCCAGTCGGAGATCAGCTTGGCGTAGTAGCCCACCAATGCGGCCGGGAACATCCCGTTGACCAAGCGGGACAACGTGATCGGCATTCCGTTCTCGCGACTGACCAGCCGCGAGGTCTCCTCTGCTCGGGCGCCCAGGGCCCTGGAGAACCGCTTGAGCGTGGCGGCACGCTCACCCGGGTCGGCATCGCGCCACTGTTGCGCCGACACGCCATGCGCGGCCGTCACCGCGTCATCAATGTCGGTCTCGGTGGCGG